>Ga0307512_10003277_pt1 | contig 19057 bp, 16 predicted proteins | sample 14_EM_MG_FD_200267 | JGI IMG/M metagenome (GOLD analysis project Ga0307512, IMG submission 200267) | Populus trichocarpa ectomycorrhiza microbial communities from riparian zone in the Pacific Northwest, United States - 14_EM | ecosystem: Host-associated > Plants > Roots > Unclassified | place... | reverse complement strand
TTCAAAATAAAAGACAATATTATTTCTTATGTCTGATAATTAGAGAAACGAGGCAAAAGAAAACTAGAAAGGCAGAAATTAATCGTGCTTATTGTGTTTTTTTAGTAATAATCATAGCAATAGCACTATATTTTTAATGCTTGTATAAAATATATTATACAATATGAGTGAACAATTGTTCTCACAAAGACCTTACATAGATTTTAAACTTAATCTGATTGATAAAAGTTGAAAACCTTTTTTTCAAGAAGAAGTCCAAAAAGAATATTTTCTTGAACTATTTAACAAATTAGAAGCAGAATATACAAATGGTAATTGTTGTCCTACAAAAGAAAATATTTTCCGATTATTTCAGAAAATAGCCTTATCAGAAATTAAAGTAATGATTTTAGGGCAAGACCCTTATCATCAGCCAAAAATAGCTGATGGCATTGCTTTTAGCACTAAGGAGCCAGAATATTTGCCAGCTACTTTAAAAAATATCTTTTTGGAATTAACTAATGACTTAGGATGCCAAATGCCAAATGATGCTAATCTTTTGCCATGAGTCAAAGAAGGAGTATTTTTACTTAATACTGCTTTAACTGTTCTTACTGGCAAACCTTTATCACATATGGAAATTTGAAACCAATTTACTATTTCTTTATTAAATTACATAAAAAAAAACCATAAAGGAAAATTAGTCTGAGTTTTTTGAGGACAAAAAGCACAAATGCTTGGTAATTTATGTCAAATTGAACCTTCTTTACGAGTAGAAAGTTCTCATCCTTCACCTTTTAGTGCTAAATACGGTTTTTTTGGTTCTAGGCCATTTTCCAAAGTCAATAGTTTATTAATAGAATCCGGACAGAAAGCAATTGATTGATTAACAATTTTAAAACCAAAGATATAAATTAGCAAACCAAAAAAGAAAAAATCATTCACCAAAAAGATTTTCTTTTCCCTAAATTTTTTTTGTATAATATAATAAAATTATATATAGAGTAAAATTTATATGTAAAATAAAGTTAAAAAAATTCTTTATAATATAATTAAGGGTTATTATTAATCCCTCTTACTTATATTCGCGATAGTAAGTCAGTAAAAAATAACTTCACACTTTCACAGTAATTTTTTTAGTGCACTAAAAATTATTATGAACTTTACCGGAAGTAAAAAGGGAAAGAACGTTGCTAATGGATTTCTTAGTCGTTCCACTATTAGCAATATTAGAGTCGTTCCACTATTAGCAATATTAGAGTCGTTCCACTATTAGCAATATTAGTAAAAGTTAATGACTCAGAGGCTGGACTGCCAAGACAGCAACATAAAGTCCCATGTTGAACAAGTAAAACAAAATATAAGCTGAGATAGACAAGGTATCTAGCAAAACTAAATCAATTACTGCTCTAGATGCTAAGTCTTTAAAAAATTTAGTAGTAATTGTCTGGTGCTAAACTAGTAATTTAGCAAAAAAAAATAAAAAAAATAAAAAACAAAATTATGCCTACAAATCAAACATATTGATGCACGAACTGTCAAGGTTACAAGCAAGCATGAGATAGTTATCCTAATCGTTGTTGAAGTTGTGACAATTATACTCTTTCCACAGGAACATTGATCACTACTGGAGGATCACAATCAGTAACTACAACTCGAACACAAAGACAACAACTAGGTCGAGAAATGGCTTATCTAGCAAAAGAAACCGGAATGGAATTTGAAGCAAAAATAGAAGCGCATACTTACCCAGATGGTAGCAGTACTGCAAGTCAATCTATAATCGCCAGACCTCCTAAATAAATGTTATGGAAAGAAACAAAGAAAAAGAGTTAAAAGGAAGAATTTCCAAAACCAAAAACTTATTTGAAGAAATGACGGGTCGTCGGACTTCTTTTAAAGTTGAAGGAAACGAGGGAAATTTTGTCTATGATGAAAGTTCAGGAAAATTTGTTAGAGAAAAGTCAGTTAGCCAGTGAATGGCTGATAATCCTTCAGAACAAAGAGGGGAGCGAGTAGTAGTAGGAGTAAAAGCTAGTCCAAGCAGTGTAAGTTCTTATTCTCAAAAATTCGAAAACGGTAAATTAATAGAAGAAGGTAATGAAGAATCTGATATAAGAAGCAAAAGAAATTTTGCTATTGACGAATTTGAAAGAAATCAAGTTGCAAGGATAGAAGAAGTAGAATCCGAAACTGCTAGTGCTGGCAGTAATTATCCAGCAATTGTGGCAGGAACCAGTGGAGTAACTTTTTTGGCAGGAGCAAGTGCATATATCATAAAAAACCAAAAAGATAAAAAAAAGCATAGGTAATTTTGCTGTGAAGCATGGGACTAAAAAACAATCAAAAAAAATCATGGGTAACAATCAATCAAATACAATAACTACCCCAAATCCATGCTGAAGAAGTTATCAAATACAACGTGTCGAACGAGGTTCGTATTCTATTAAATTTTTCTTAGATAATATTGTTAAATATTATGATAAGTTTGATAATATTATAAATTGTGTTAACATCCTTCCCTATTGCGATATCCACGCAGGAGACCGTATCGAAGTTAATTGATACATGACAGAAGATTATAGTAGTTCACATGAATTTACTGATGATGATAATCTTAGAATAATAAGATTTCAAAAAGCTCTTCCTAATTATGATTTAGTGCAAAATTATTATTTAAATGGAGTTTTTATCGTTGAAAGAAAAACTGAAAGGCATGGAAATATTGAGGTTGAATATATAAAAAAAGTAAGATTATTGGATAGCGAAGTAATTTCTAATATTGAAGTTATCAGAGCAAGACCAATATAAGTAAAAGCCTAAGAGGCAAAAAAGAAGGAGGAAGTTTCCTAGGAGTTTCCTCCTAATAATTGAGACTGAAAGTTTGAATTATTAGTATAAATAAAAAAATTTCAAATTAGTTTAAAATTAAAAAAAAGAAATTGGCAAAGAGATAAGGAAGTAAAAATTAAATATTTAATTTTTTTTTTTTTGAAAAAAAAAAAAAATTAATCATAATTTTCAATAATTGGAAAAATTACTGGTTTTTCCTTTGATAAATTTCTTAATAAATCGTTTTCAACATAATTTTTAACTTCAGTTGTTAATTCTTGGCCACGAAAACTATTAGTGAAGTTGTGAATTTTTTCTTTTCAACTTTGAACCAAATTTCTGTTCTTTTGCATGTTAATAAATCCATAGGTAAAAATGTAAGGCAATTCTTTTTTATCAGTTTGTTTTTTATTAAAAAAGATAACAATTATCATTATTCCTGCTTGTCCAACTTTCTTGCGCAAATTGAAAATTTCTTTTCATCAGTCGCCTTTAATAACCTTTTGATTAAAAACATAATCTGGTTCAGCTGGAACTTTTTCACCGTTTAAAGTAAAAACCATTTTTTTTTCAATTTCTTCACCAATAATCACTTCACCATTTTGGCAAACAAAGACGTTTTCAGCTGGAACTCCCATTTCTTGAGCTAAAAGACCATGAACTTTTAACATCCGAAAATCGCCATGAAAAGGCATGATATTTTTTGGGTTAACAACATTTAACAAAAATTTTAGATCATCCCTTGAAGCATGACCAGAAACGTGAATAGGTTCTTCTTTGTTATTTACATAAATGTCTGTTCCTAAAGAAAACAATATGTCAAGAATAGCATCTATTTTAGAACGATTATCCATGATAGGAGAAGAAGTTAAAATAATAGAATCGCCAGAAAGGATTTTTCAATCTGGATAAATTTGGTTAGCTAGACGACTAAGAACAGCACTTTCTTCGCCTTGTGAACCAGTACAAAAAATAATCAAACGTTGTGGAGAAATGTTTTTGGCATCTGCTGTTTCTAAGAAAACCGAACTATCAATTTTTCATAAACTAGCCTTAATAATGGCTTGCTTCATTTTTAATAAAGACGAACCCAAAAGCAAAATTTTTTTATTATAAGTTTTTGCTATTTCAATAATTTCGCGTAAGCGATAAACGTTAGAAGCAAAAGAAGTGATAATAACGCGACCTGAAGCTTGAGTAATTAAACTTTTCAACCGAGCAATTACTTTTTTTTCAGAAGGAGTGGAACCTTCAATTTCGGCATTAGTTGAATCACTTAAAAGTAGGTCAACGCCTTTTTGACCTGCTTCTACTAGTTTAACTAAATCAGTTTTTTCGCCAATTTCGGTTCAGTCAAATTTGAAATCTCCAGTGATAATAATGCGACAATTATTTTTAACAGTTTCCACTATTAGTCCAAATGAGCCAGGAATAGAGTGTGTTACCCGAAAAAACTTAACACGAAATTCAGCGGTGCTAATTATCGAGTCATCCCGAAAAATAGTTAACTTGGATTGATTTTCTTGACCTCTTAACTTTCCTTTCAATAAAGTAATAGAAAATTCAGAACCATAAACTGGGATGTGTGGAATTAATTCTAAAAGATAAGGTATTGCTCCAATATGGTCTTCATGACCATGAGTGATGAACAAACCTTTGATTCTATTTTTATTTTCTTGTAAGTAGGTAAAATTAGGAATTGAAGCCGATGCTAAACCATAGTTATTGTTGAGAAATTTTACTCCACAATCAACAATAATTAAATCTTGATTTTTTTCGAAAATATAACAGTTTTTTCCTACTTCATGTAAGCCACCGAGAGCAAATATTTTTAGATTACTCATATTCTTTCCTTGTATTTTTATTAATTAAGCAGAAGATTTAAAATATTAACTAAAACCAAACTTTGTTCATGCGAAGAAGTTTTTCGATGTTAAAAACTTTCACACAAATAAAGTCAAATTTTCCTATTAATAACTAGCAAATTCTAGACATTTCATAACCTATCTATTGGTTACTATTACTTTTGCCTATATTTATATTTTAAAAAATTTTTAATATAAGGTTCGGTTATTTTTGAGAATTTTAGTATTATATAAATAAAATATATGATCGAAAAAAAATCTAATTCTTTAATTTAATAATTTACATAAGATAAGCAAAATGAATAAAAATTCTCAAGTTTTAGCAATTGAAAAATTTATTGAAAATCTCAACGAAAAAAAATCTTTGCGAGAGCAAATAGTAATTGGTCGTGATGAGGAAATTAGAAAAGTTATAGAAGTTTTATCGAGAAAAACTAAAAATAATCCTCTTTTGATTGGTTATCCGGGTGTAGGGAAAACTGCTGTTGTCGAAGGATTTGTCCAAAAAATTCTCAATGGACAAGTACCTAATTATTTAAAAAATAAAATTGTTTATCAGTTAGATATGATAACTTTAATGGCCGGTACCAAATATCAAGGCGAAATGGAGGAACGTTTAAAATTTATTTTAGATTTTATTGCTCAACCAGAAAACAACGCTATTTTGTTTATCGATGAATTTCATTTAATTATGAATGTTGGTCGTAATCAAGGAGTCTTAGATTTTTCCAATTTGATTAAGCCGGCTCTTTCGCGTGGCGAATTGCAATGTATTGGCGCTACTACTTGGGAAGAATACCAGCAAATTGAAAAGGATGGTGCATTAAATCGTCGTTTTAATAGCATCTTTGTTGAGGAACCAACTACTGAAGACTGCATTAAAATTCTTCAAGGAATTTGTGCTAACTTTGAAATTCATTATCAATTAAAAATAGAAAAAGAAGCTTTGGAAGTAGCAGTAAGACTTTCACAACGTTACTTAGTAAACAATTATTTGCCTGATAAAGCTATTGACTTATTAGATGAAACTTGTGGGCGGATTAAAAGTGAAATGTGATATAAACCACGCAATATTGAAAAGATAGAAAAAACAATTCAAAAATTAGAAACGGAAGAAAAAAGTCAAGACCATTCCTTGATTTTAACCAACCAAGAAATTTTAGTTCAGCAAAAAAAATTGCAAGAACTAGTCAAAAAAAGTGAAGAAGAAACAAAAAATATTCAAGAACTAAGCGAATTAAAGAAAAAGTACCAAGAACAAGAAAAGCATTTAGAAGTTTATTATGAAAATGGTAATTATCACGAAGTTGCTCAATTAGAAAATTCATTACTTCCCGAATTAAAAAATAAAATTGCCGAACTAGAAGAAAAAGTTAGTCAAAATAGTCTTAAAAAATACTTAATTAGTAAAGAAGATGTTGCTTTTACTGTTGCTCGCAAACTAAATTTGCCAGTAAGCAAAATTTTAGTTGACGAACAACAAAAATTATTATTTCTCTGAAATATACTCAATCAACGGGTGAAAGGGCAATCGCAAGCTTTACAAGCAATTGCTAATGCTATTCTTCGTGCACGAGTTGGTATTCAAAATCCGCAACGACCTTTAGGAAGTTTTTTATTTTTAGGACCAACCGGTGTAGGGAAGACCGAAACTGCGCTTACCCTTGCTGAATACCTTTTTGACCAAAAAGATAATTTAATTCGCTTAGATATGTCTGAATTTATGGAACCGCACTCAGTTAGTAAATTATTGGGTGCTCCTCCTGGTTATATTGGTTTTGAACAATACTCGCTTTTAGAAATAGTTCGCCAAAAACCCTATAGCGTAATTTTGGTAGACGAAATCGAAAAAGCTCATTTAGAAATAATAAACATTTTTTTGCAAATCCTAGATAATGGTTTATTAACTTTAGCTAATGGAAGAAAAATTAATTTTCGTAATACCATTATTATTATGACTTCTAATTTAGGCTCTGAATTATATTTTCAAGAAAAACTGCCAACTATTTTACAAGAAGAATTAAATTTACGTTTAAAAAAATACTTTAAGCCAGAAATTCTTAACCGTTTTGATGAAATTATTTTTTTTAATTCACTTTCTGCTGAAACCACTCGGGAGATTATTCGCAAAGAATTAAATTATTTTTGCCAACGTGTTTATCAAGAAAAATTTATTAAATTAGAATATAAGAAAGATGTAGTAGAAAAAATTCTTTACGAAGCTTATTCAAAAGAATATGGTGCTCGTTCAGTTAAGCGTTACATTGAACAAAATATTGGAACAATGATTGCGCGAAGAATAATTATAAATGGTTTTTTAAAACCAGGAAGTAGTTGTTTAATAGAAACGGAAGAAAAAACACAAGAAATAAAAATAACTCCTTTATCATTATTAAAAGAAAATAAGTAATAATATATGAATGAAAAAAGTGAAGAGAAAATAACTAACAAAGAAACTAAACAAAAGAAAACAGAAAAATCAATTATTGAAGAATTAAATAAGGAAATCGCTCAATTAAAAGAGAAAAACGAAGTATTAAAAAAAGAAAAATTATTGCTTTTGGCTAACAATGAAAATACACGAAAAAGGTATTTAGAAGATACTCAGGAATTTCAAAAGTATGCTAATAAAAAACTTCTCAAGAAATTTTTGCCATTTATTAATAATTATGAACAAGCTTTAACTTTCGGTCAACAAGTCAAAGATCCAAAAATTAATAGTTTTTTAAGTGGCTTTAAAATAATGAATGATGAATTAAAAAAAATATTAAAATCAGAAGGAATTAAAGAAATTCCAATCGCAGCAGAAAAAGACTTATTAGATAGTAGGTTGCATGAAGCGTTGGAAGAATTAGCAACTGATAAATTTCCACCAGAAACTATCTTGGAAATATTACAAAAAGGTTATTTATTAAATGATCAAGTTCTTACTACTACTAAGGTAAAGATAAGTAAACCGCTAGAAAAAAAGCAAAATAATAAAAATAAGTAATAATATATGAATGAAACAAATTTAAAAAAATCAAATAAAATTATAGGTATTGACCTTGGAACAACTAATTCCTGCGTAGCCATTATGGAAAATGGCAAAACACGAGTAATTGAAAATAAAGAAGGAATGCGAACAATTCCTTCAGTTGTTTCTTTCAAACCAGACGGAGAAATACTAGTGGGTAAATCTGCTAAAGCACGATCAATCACTGATGCAGAAAATACTGTTATTTCTGTCAAAAGAAAGATGGGAGAAAAAGATTTTTCTTACAATATTCGTGGTAAAAAATATACTCCTCAGCAAATTTCAGCTATAATTTTAGGAAATTTAGTTGGTTTTGCTAGTGAAAAATTAGGAGAAGGAAAAATTGAACGAGTAGTAATTACTGTTCCGGCTTATTTTAATAATGAGCAACGCGAAGCAACTAAAGATGCCGGAACCATTGCTGGTTTAAAAGTAGAAAGGATAATTAATGAACCAACTGCCGCTGCTTTGGCTTATGGTTTAGAAAAAAAATTACAAAAAGATCAAAAAGTTTTAGTTTATGACTTAGGCGGGGGAACTTTTGACGTTTCTATTTTAACTTTATCACCAGGTGGAATTTTTGAAGTAATCTCTACTAATGGTATTAATGACCTAGGAGGAGATGACTATGATCAGAAATTAGTAAATCTTTTTGTGGAAAAGTTTGAAAAATTAGAAGGAATCAATTTAACTAAGGAGGGAAACAAGGTAAGTTTGCAACGTCTTCGTGAAAAAGCAGAAGAAGCTAAACATGACTTATCAGGCAGTTTGCAAGCGGAAATACACTTGCCTTTTATTGCATCAAAAGAAAACGTTCCTTTAAATTTGCAATTAACTGTTACTCGCGCTGAATTTGAAAAAATTACTAAAGATTTAACGGAAAAAACTATTGTTAAAGTAAGAGAAACTTTAAAAGATGCTAAATTAAAATCTAGTGATATTAACGAAATATTATTAGTAGGTGGTTCAACAAGGATGCCAATAATAAGTGAAGTCTTACAAAAAGAACTGAACAAAGCTCCTAATAAAGAAGTTAATCCGGATGAAGTAGTAGCAATTGGTGCTGCTATTCAAGCTGGTGTATTGATGGGTGACGTCAAAGACGTTTTATTACTCGATGTTACTCCACTTTCTTTGGGAATTGAAACAGAAAATGGCGCTAACACAATAATGATTAAACGTAATACTACTATCCCGACTTCTTATAAACAAATTTTTTCTACAGCAGTAGATTATCAAGATAAAGTATACATTCAAATTGCTCAAGGAGAAAGACCGCTATTTCGCGATAATAAATTTCTTGGTGGTTTTGAATTACAAATCAAAAATCCCAAGAAACGTGGTATCCCACAAATCGAAATAGAATTTGCTATTGACGCTAATGGAATGATTTCTGTTTCAGCTACTGATAAAGAAACCAATGAAAAACAGTCAATTACTATTAAAGAAGGACAAGGTTTAAGTAAAGAAGAAATCAACCGAATGATTCAAGAAGCCGAAGAAAACAAAATTAAAGATGAAGAAATTAAAAATAATTTTGAAATTCTCAACCGTGCCCAAGCTTACCTTTACACCTTTAGTCAACAAATTGAAGAATTTAAGAAGCATAAAAACTTTAAGGAAGATGACCAACAATTCCAAGATTTTCAAAACCTATATAATGATTTAGATAAAGCTACTAAGGAAAAAAACTATCCAGAAATTAAAAAAGGTTTGGATAAAATTGAAGAATTAATGAAATTATCAAATGAATTAATGCAAAAAATGCCAAAAGAAGAACCAGAGAAAGAACCGACAGGAGAGAAAGAAACAGTAGATATTAAACCAGAAAACGAAGATAAAAAATAAGCGTTAATCTTCATTTTTGTTAAATATAATTAATGAACAAAGATTATTATTCTATCTTAGAGGTTTCTCGCAGTGCCACTCCAGAAGAAATAAAAAAAAATTACCGAAGATTAGCCATGAAGTGGCATCCTGATAAAAACCTTAACAATCGGGAAGAAGCAGAGTCGAAGATGAAAGAAATCAACGAAGCTTATCAAGTTCTTGGTGATGAAACAAAAAGAAAGCAATACAACCGCTATGGTAAAGCTGGAGCTAGCGCTTCTGGTGATGGTGGTTTTGGTCAAGAAATTGAGTTTGGTGATATTTTTGATGATATCTTTGATATTTTTGGTAAAGGCAGAAAAAAACGTGCCAACAATACCTCAACTAGCAATGAATTTCAAGTACAAAACGGAGCAGATATTTTAATTAATTTATCTCTTGGTTTTAAAGAAGCAGTTTTAGGAACTACTAAAAAATTAACCTTAGAGTTGGAAAAATCTTGTTCGCAATGCAAACAAACCGGTGCCTATTCCAGCGAGCATATTGTCATTTGTTCTAGTTGTCATGGAAGCGGAGTAGTAGTGATTATCCAAAGAAGTTTGTTTGGTAATATCCGCACTCAATCTACTTGTCCTAACTGTCGTGGTCATGGTTTAATTATTAGTAAAAAGTGCGAAGTTTGCCATGGTCGTAAATTTATCAAAAAATCTGAGATAATTACGGTAAAAATTCCACGTGGTATTCAGCCAGGACAAAAATTATCACTTCGGAACATAGGAAATGATGGTTGACATGGCGGAAAAAGAGGAGATATTTACTTTGAAATTAAAATTGAAAAACATAATTATTTTCAACGTAAAGATAATGATATTCATGTTTCCGTTCCGATTTCTTTTTTAGATGCTATATTGGGCAATTCCGTAGAAATAATTACTTTGGAGGGATTAGAAAAAGTAAAAGTTCCAACTGGAACTCAAAATGGTGACTATTTGATTTTATCCCAACGTGGTTGCTACTTAACAATTAATGGTTCACAACGCGGAAGTTTTTATATTTGATGACAAATAAGATTACCACGGAAGATTAGTTTAGAAACAACAGAAGTTTTAAAAAGGTTAAGTGAAAGTCATTGAAACCCTAACAAGGAATTTATTGAAAAAAATAAGGAATTATTATAAAATTAAAATCTATAAAGCACCAAAATTTTTTTTGTATAATATAATAAAATTATATATAGAGTAAAATTTATATTTATTTGGGTTATTGTTCAGCCCACTTTCTAGGTAAGTAAAAAGCAACTAGTTCCTTTTCAATAGGATTAGTAGAAATTCTACTCTTTTCCCCTAGTAAAAAGAGAAAAGTAATGCCCGGATTAGTTTCCCACTAATTACTGCTAATCTGAGTGTTTATTATTATAAAAAGTAGTTAGTGCTAACTATGGCTAAATAGTGAAAAACAAAAATATTATGGCAGGAAAATACTGTAACAATTGTAAAGCAATAAGAGAAAGTTGAGTTGATAAAGGTTATCTGGTTCTAGTTATGATGTTCGTTGTTGGACTTGTGACAAATATGAGTTAAACAGCACAGCATTGACTAGACCATCAAATTCTGATACTCAAAGCATGGCTAATTATGCTGCAAATTTAGTTAGTTCTTCTAGTGGAAATGTCGAAGCCCAATACAGGTCAGAACATGGCGTTCGATATGAAACTGATGCTGTAATCGAATATAGTGCTCATACTTTTGTATTTAAGAAAAGTAGTTAAGCATGAAAAGTTGAAAAGACGAAAGAGGTTTTTTAAGTAAAGATTACAGTTTAGATGAAGTTAAAAAACACTATCAAGAACAACTAGAACAAGAGAAGACAAAATTGTTCAAAAACTTTCGAGAAGGCGAGGATTTTATTGTTTACCATGAAGGTGAAAGTCAAAAAATGACTTATGTGCTTATTTCATTAAAAGCAAAAAATTTTTATTTTGGTGATTCAATAATTGAGGGTATGGAATATAAATTAGAAGAAAGTCCAGAAGGATTTTCTACCCAAATTGCTTCACCGGTGTTTCGTGTTGGTCAGCCTTCTAAATTTGGCAATGAATCAAAAATAGAGTGAGTTGATGATGGAAAAAATACACGTATTGCCGAAAATTTTGGTTATCAAACTGAAATTGAAAATCAAAAGAAAAAATTAGAACAAGAAGCCCAAGAATTAGAAAAAAAAGCCAAAAAAATTCGTCAACAGAAAGCAGAACTTGAAAATTTTACTCATTGCCAACATTTTCCACCAAAAAAATAATTTTGGTCTTGGGAATTGTTGGTTTAGCAGTTTGATTAGTTTATAAGTATCGAAAAACCAAATAAAACTCTATATTGCTTACAAAAAAAAAAATAGGTTTGGCTAAACTTAAATTAGCCATTATAAAAAAATTGCTTATCCAATATAAGTAAAAGCCTGAAAGGCAAAGAAAAATAGCGAGGACTTCCTAGAAGTTCTCCTAATAATTGAGACTACTAGTTTGAATTATTAGTATATCCTAATGCTTTATCGGAAAATAAGTAGTTATGAAATTATTACTAAAATTTTTGTTAAAATTATTTATGATTAGGAAGAAACTAACAAAAAAGTAAAAATATGGAAAAACTAAAAGAAATAACTAAATTAATAAAGGAAAAAAATAAAATCCGAAATCAAAACTGCCGAGAAAAATGTAAAAGACTTAATAAAAAGTTAGAAGGGTCGGACTTATTATATAAATGGGTAATTTAAAGGAGGCGACAAAAATTACTATTGGATTGGAAATTCATATTACTTTGAAAACCAAAGAAAAAATCTTTAATTATGAAAATACTTATCAAGGCGAAAGTTTACCCAATAGCAAAGTTAGTTCTTGGGAATTAGGTTATTTAGGTTCTTTGCCAATTATTAATCCTGAAACCGTTAGATTGGCTTTAAAATTGGCCAATTCTTTAGAAATGAAAATCAATTCACTATTGCTTTTTGACCGAAAAATTTATAATTATTTTGACTTACCTAAGGGATATCAAATTACTCAGCAGCAACCTTTAGCAAACAATGGGTTTTTACCAATTATTCAAAATAATAGTATTAAAAAAATTCCCATTAGTAGTATTCACTTAGAAGAAGATACTGCTAAATCTCTTTATCATGAAAAAGAAATACTTTTAGACTTTAATCGTGCTGGCAATCCGTTAATAGAACTAGTTACTGCTCCAGTTTTTCATGACAAAGAAACAGTATTGCTTTTTCTTCAACAATTACAAAATTTATTGCGATATTTAGAGATTTCTGAAACCAAAATGGAAAAAGGACAATTGCGAGTTGATTTAAACTATTCTTTAATTATTAATCCAAATTATGTTACTCCACGCTACGAAGTTAAAAATCTTAATTCCTTTCGCAATTTAGAAAGAGCTTTAGAATACGAAATTGCCAAACATCAACAATTATTTGCTTGTCAAGTTCAACCGCCTTTTAGTCAAACTCTAGGTTTTAATGAAGAAAAACAAATTACTATTACTCAGCGAGAAAAAACAAATTACTATTATTTACCAGAAGTTAATATTCCCCCCATTAAACTAAAAAAAAAAGAAATTGCCCAAGCCAAAAAATCACTGCCCTGCTTACCATGAAAAAGATGAGAAAAACTCAAAGAGGTTAAAGTAAACGAAAAAAACGCTTTGCTAGTTAGTGAAAAATCATTATTAATGAATATTTTTAATTTTTTGGAAAAGAAACTTTACTGACAAGTCAACGAAAGCAATGAATGAATTATTTTTTTTCTCAATTTTTTAAGTTTTTATTTCAGTGAAGAGAATTTTTGACAATTTAAAAAAAGATGCTTTTCTTATTGACAACTTTTTCATTACTGAAAGCAGAAAAAAATTAGTAAAGAAGAAATATCGTTAATTGCTGAAAAACTTGCTAAAACTAGGCAAAATTTAGCTTATTTAATAAAAAAACATCATCAAAAAAAAGTAATAATTGACCAAAAATTGGTTAATCAAGAAATAACTAGATTGTGAATAGAGGAAAATCTAGAGGAAAGTTATTTACTAAATTGCCAAAAAGTTCAAAACTACTTGTTAGGGAGATTAAAAAAAAAATATCCTAGTTATTCTGTTAGTGAAATTATTAAAGTCATTAGTGATTTTTTGCAAGCTGCTCGCAAGTTTGACTAACTAAACAATAATTTCTTTTTTGTCATTATTTATTATTTAGTCAACTTGTTTGCTCGGTTATTTTTAAAAATTTTAGTTTCTTTCATTTTTTGTTTTTGGTATATAGGAACAAACCAAACCAAGCAAAGAAAAACTAAAAATATTAAAATTAATTAATAAAACTTGCGCCTATAGTTCAATAGACGCAACTAATTTCTTAAGCCTTGAAAAGCATTGTTTACGCTTATTTTCAACTTTATAATTGTATATTATTATTTTACTATATGTTTGTTTAATAGTAAAAAATTTTTCGATATAAAAACAAAATTGTAAAATAAACTTATCCTAATCTAACCTTGTAATCAGCTAAAATTCCGATCATGGCAGCATTATCAGTGCAATATTCTTGATTAGGAATATGAATATTTATTTTATTATCTCATTTTTTAATACTTGCTACTAAATAGTTTCTTAAAAAATTGTTGGCAATAACTCCACCACCAATAATTATTGTTTGTGCGTTGGTTTTTTCTCACGTGTTTTTTAGTTTTATTTTTAATATTTCGGCAATGGTAGATTGTAAAGAATAAGCTAGGTTGCTTACAGCAATTTTTTCTTCCTTTGCTACTAATCGAGCTATTTCGCTTTTTAAACCACTAAAACTAAAATCTAAACTATTGTCATTTTTTGGTAAAGTAAAAAAATATTTCTTTTTTCCATTAAGTGCTAATTTTTCAATTACTGGTCCGCCAGGATAAAGGTAACCTAAAAGAATGGCAGTTTTATCTAAACATTCACCAACCGCATCGTCTAGGGTTTGTCCTAAAAGAGTAAATTCTAAATGTTTTTCTAACTTATAAATTTGGGTATGTCCACCGCTAATAATTAAAGCTAAAGCTGGAAAATGTCAATCTTTTTGACTATCAATTAAACTAGCATAAATATGTCCCATTAAATGATTACAAGGAATTAAAGGTTTGTTTAAATATAAAGAAAGAGTTTCCGCAATTGCTTTACCAATTTGTAAACAAATAACTAATCCTGGTTCTTCGGTATAAGCAATATAATCAATTTCTGTTGGTTTAATTTTGGTTTCAGAGAAAACTTTTTTAAGAACTTTTTGAATAGTTTCTAGGTGTAGTTTGGCTGCTAAACTAGGAACTACTCCACCATATTTTTGCTGCTCTAATATTTGGGAAACTGTAATATTGCTTAAAACTTTTTGGTTTTTTAAAATGGCGATACTGGTTTCATCACAACTAGTTTCAATTGCTAAGATTATCATTAAAATTATTTTAGCTTATTTTCCCAAAGTTTTATTTTTTGGTTTCTAATTCCATTCTAACTTTAATATTTTCATGGCTCCTATTAAGACAGTTAAAAAGTAAAGTAATGTAAAAAAAGTTAACAATGTCTAATAAATTCTGGTTATATTAATCTTGGGAATTAGATTTGTGGAACTTTTTACGACGAACTATTCAAACTATTAAAGCAATAATTAAAATAAGGATAAAAATACTAACTAAAACTTCCTTGAACGTCATTTCTTTTAAGAAGTTAGAATTACCCTGAATGTTATTTTCTTTTTTGAAACTCCTTTGACAGTTTAACGAACAAAATTTTTCGTCTCGACTAGGAATTTCATATGGTGTATACATTTCTTTTTCTTTTTTACAATAGTTACAAGTAAAGGTACGTGATAATTCTCTTATTGCCGCCTGTATATCCCAACCCTTTTTCATAACGTCTAAATCATCTTCTTGCTTGTTAATCTCTTGTTTTCAATCACTAACTCCTAAATCTGTATTTAATTTTTCCTCGCTAACTTTTTTCTTTCTTATTTCTCTCTTTAATTTATTATTTTATAATTTTTGATGAAAAAAAGATATATTAGAAATGTTAACAAAGTCTAAATTTTTTAGAAAGATAAGTAATAAATGAAAGTTATTTTTTTATTGGTTTTTTTCTTGACCAACCAAGCTATACACTCCGATTAAGTGTGGTTTAATTAAAAGGAAGAAACAATCTTTAATGGGTCGCTCTTATTACTTTTATCATTTGGAAAGTTATAAAATAAGAAGTCCCTTAGAAGGTTATGTTAAGAAAGTTTTTCCTAATCAAAATTTATTGATTGTCAATAATTATGGCTTACAAATTCTTTTGAGTTTTAATCTTGATCATGCCAAAAAAAACAACATTTATGAAATTTTAAAAAGAAAAGTAGAAGAAGGTGATAAAGTTAGTCCAAAAAAAATTTTGTTTATTATTTATCAAGAAAAAAAAATACTAAATGTGGTAGTTTATGTTTATTGACAACCGTGAATTTTAAAAAAAATGGGTAAGTTAGAAAATAATAAAAATTATTTTACTAGTTGCTATTACCGTAATCCTTTTGGCAATTTTAAATGAAAAAGGCACGGAAGATATTAAGTTTGGTTAATATTAAAAAAGTCCTTCTTTCCTAGTTAAATGAACAAAAATTTTCTAAATAAGTTTTACTTTCTAAATTTTTTTTGTATAATATAATAAAATTATATATAGAGTAAAATTTATATAGATAATAAAGTTAAAAAAATTCTTTATAATATAATTAAGGGTTATTATTAATCCCTCTTACTTATATTCGCGATAGTAAGTCAGTAAAAAATAACTTCACACTTTCACAGTAATTTTTTTAGTGCACTAAAAATTATTATGAACTTTACCGGAAGAAAAACAGGGAAAGAATGCCCGGATTAGTTTCCCACTAATTACTGCTAATCTGAGTGTTTATTATTATAAAAAGTAGTTAGTAAAAAAAAAAGCAAACAAACAAAATAAAAAAATAATATGAAAGTAAGTAAAGCATTAGTGCCCACAGTGGTCTTAGTAGCAACAATAGATAATTACAATAATCAGGTAGCGGCAAATTGTCAGGAGGTATGCAATTCTGGACTTGCTGCATGTAGCAGTAAATGTGCTATGTTTGGAGTGTTCTTGCCGGGTGGTCCGGCGTTATGCCAAGCAGGTTGTTTAGGTGTTTATGCTGGTTGTATGGCTCTTTGTTCATAGCTGCTAAGAAAATGACAATTAAAATAGAATTTTGATTAAAAAAATCGGATACTGATAAAGGAAGTTTGGAGCACATAACCATTGGTGCTCCAAAAATAGACACGACCGTGAAGCCCAATTGAGGAAATTGTTATATTTGCGAAGTTTACTTGTCTTCCTCAAAAGCAAAAAATTATCCAATTTATGGAATTAATCTCATTGATACTCTCTGCTTAGCTTCGGAATTTACGAAAAATCATTTACAGGTTCTTATTAAACGTGGTTATATTGTTAGTGAAGTAGAAAGCAAAGAGCCTTGAAAGTTAGAGAAACTAAGTGATAATTTTTTACAGGGAAAGATAAATGAATTGAAAAATAATCCAACTATACCCCAAGAGAGCAAAAATGAAGTATTAAAAATTATAAAAGACAGTTTTAGCAAGACAGTAATAAAAGACCAATTAAATAAAGCAATAGATGAAAACTAAACAATTAAATTCTTTGAGCGGGTTAATGGTTGCTTGTGTGTTAACGCTTATCCAATAAATATAAGTAAAAGCCTAAGAGGCAAAAAAGAAGGAGGAAGTTTCCTAGGAGTTTCCTCCTAATAATTGAGACTACTAGTTTGAATTATTAGTATATTCTAATACTTTATCAGAAAGTAAAAATATTGAATGATTGAACAATAAGGCAAAATAAATACTTCCTAAACCTAGATAATAAAAAAAATCAAATTTGAAAACAAAAATTTTTACTATTTTTTTATTATGATGATAATTATTCTTTGATTTCTTAATAAATAGAAAAATAATATATGAAATTTATTGATGAAATTACTTTGACGGTAAAAGCAGGTGATGGTGGAAATGGTTGCGTTTCTTTTCGTCATGAAAAACGTAATCCCAGAGGTGGACCAGATGGTGGAAATGGTGGAAATGGTGGAAATATTTATTTTCAAGGTGATGAACAGTTAAATTCTTTTTTTAGTTTCTCTGGAAAAAAACATTGAACCGCAGAAAACGGGCAAAATGGGCAAAGTAGTTTAAAAATAGGAAAAAGCGGTCAAGATTTGTATATTAAAGTTCCTTTGGGAACAATTATCAAAAAAGAAAAAGATGATACTATTCCAGAACAAATCCAAGAAATTATTTTAGGTGAAATAACACTTTCACAACAAGTTTTTTTAATAGCTAAAGGTGGCAAAGGAGGTTTAGGAAATAATGCTTTGACTTCTTCGGTAAATCGTGCTCCTCGTTATGCACAAAAAGGTACCGTTGGGAAATATTTAAAATTAAATTTGGAATTACGAATTTTGGCTGATATTGGTCTACTAGGTCTACCTAGCGCTGGAAAAACTACTTTAATTAATGCCTTGGGCGGTACTTGTTTAAAAGTAGGAGTTTATCCTTTTACTACTTTGCAACCACAATTAGTAGTATTAAAAAAAAATGAGCAAAAATTAACTATTGCTGATTTACCAGGAATTATTGAAGGAGCAGCACAAAATAAAGGGTTGGGTTTACGTTTTTTACGCCATATTTCTCGTTGTCCAATTTTAGTTTATGTGCTTGATGCTAGTCAAGTTAGCCCAGAAAACGATTTTTACGTTTTACAAAAAGAATTAGAGCAAAGTAAAATTAATGTTCAAGAAAAACAAAAAATCATTATTTGAAATAAAATTGATTTGCTTAATTTTCAGCAACAGAAAAATTTACAAAAAGTAGAAAAAAAGTTAGGTGAATATATTTTTATTAATTTGTCGGCTTTACAAAAAATTAATTTAGAAGAACTGGTTGACAAAATGTTTGCTGTTCTAGCAGAAGCAAAAAATAATTTTATTGAACAAAAATTGCCCTTGCACCAAGTTTATGATTTCACTTCTGATGTTAATTATGAAGTTATTGCTCTTAAAACAAATTATTGAAAATTGGCGGGGTCAGCAATTGAAAATCTTTATCAAAAGCATTACAGAGTTAATGATAAAGAAAAAGTAAACAAATTACTAAAAGATTTAAGACTTTTATCATTAGAAGAAAAATTTCGTCTAGCAGGAGTGAAAAATAACGACACTGTTGTTATTGGTAAAGAAGAATTTTTTTGACATTATGATTAACTTATTTTCTTCTACAAAAAAACAATTAGCAAATAATGTTATTCACAATCCTTTCTTTTTATTTCATTTTCTTCAGCTTTTTTTCATATTTTATTTTTGGTTTTTGCCTTCTAAACATGAATTTCTTCAGTGGGTTTTTTTTATGTAATTTAATAAAGAAATAGTAAATTGGTTTCAAATTTCCATATGTGATAAAGGTTTGCCAGTAAGAACA
>Ga0307512_10003276_pt1 | contig 19062 bp, 6 predicted proteins | sample 14_EM_MG_FD_200267 | JGI IMG/M metagenome (GOLD analysis project Ga0307512, IMG submission 200267) | Populus trichocarpa ectomycorrhiza microbial communities from riparian zone in the Pacific Northwest, United States - 14_EM | ecosystem: Host-associated > Plants > Roots > Unclassified | place... | reverse complement strand
TGAAAAACTTGAAGTTTTTAGATTTTTTTCACTCTTTTTTACCTTATTTTTAATGTTTTCATTCCTTTTAATGCTTTGATTTTCCTCTTAAATCTAGAATTGAAATTCATATTATTGAGATATGTGTGAGTTTTATATTATTTGGTTTAAAAACCTTGATTTAGAAGTGCATCTAAACTCAGGTGGTGTTTTTGAAATCTTGGAAGATATATTGTATAAATTCTAGTTGTATAAGTAAGAAGTAACAAAGTTTTAAAAATAAAAGATTCATTCTTGACAACAACAACATTAAAATTTATTACTTTAAAGTGCTTTAACAAAAAAATGCTTTTCTTGTTTTAATTTAAACATGGTTGATTTAAGCATTTTTTTTTAGAGTTTATAGATTTAAACATGTATAAACTTTAGTTTTTTCTAAGACGTTTTTTGTTTAGCATGCCTTTGAGATGATAAACAACCAATCCATACTAATTATTTTTTAACTACATTCTTGTATGATAAACTAAACATATTTGCATCTCACTTGTACAACTTAACCAAGTAATTATTATTTAGCTTATCATGTTAAAAAAAATAATTATATAGATTATTGTTAATTAAAAGATTCTAGCATCTTTAAAATTTAGATTATAATTTAACTTTTATTTAATTTGTTATATTCTCACATATAGATTTATTTCAATACTATATGTTTTATTATATAACCTTTTGTTTTGTTTATAGCTTTATTTTTTTATTTAATTTTATAAGGTTATTATAAATCTTTGTTTTAAAGTTATAATTTATCTTCTAAAATCATAATTCATGCAATTTATTTGAATCTCTTTGAGTTATTGGATGATATATATTTCATGAACTAAGCTTTTATAAACCATGTTTATGTCTTTATTTAGTTTATACATGTTACTTATTTCTTGTTGTAAAGCTAAAATATTTATTTATAAATATTGTTGGCTATTATTTTTTATAATTTATGTCATGTTTTTAACTCAAAAATTGATTTTTCCAACTAATATTTCTTTAGCAAGTACTACTTCAATAGTAAGGATTTCACCATCACCTTTTGTGGTGCATAGTGAGAAATCTAAAAAGTTCAATGGATTGAACTTTAAATGATAATAACATAAAATGTTGATTTATATATATATCCACCTCGAACTTGGTTAAGTTCTTGCAGGGAAAATGTTAAAGTTGGCAAATAATGAATTTAATTTCATTATTATGGTAGCTTAGGACATATGAAATCGTATTGATTTTGTGCGCTAAAAAATTCATTTTAAATAGATTAAATAATACACAATATGATGTATAATATATAGTTCAATTAAGAGTGTAAAAACACTTTGAAAAACTTTTAACAAAAAGTTCATTATTCAAGAGAAGCTCTTGAAATGTTTAAAGATAAAAGAACGAAGTTGAAAATCAACTTAACAAAAAGATAAATATAATAAAAAGTGATAGGAATGACAAATACAAATAACCATTTGGTGAATTCTATTCCTAAAATGATATTATCCACTATTAGATGGAGAACTATATGATACTATTGTTTTGATTTAAATAAAAGACTGAATACTTCAAGACATTGCGTTTACTATTTAGTCAAGTAAATCCGATAGTATTTTACTAAGGAACGTTCAAAACCAAAAGTTATGTATTGTGATGTAGTAATCTACAAAATCATATATAATTTTTAAAACAATAATAAATTCATATATAATTGATAAGCATACACTACCCTGAACATCTATAATCAGTAAGAAATCACATAAAGCTCGTTGTTTTAACTCAAAACTAATGTAAAAACTATTTATAGAATTTTATATAATTATTGGCTATTTTTATATACGGTGAGAGTTCTAGATATAATCATGAACCAAGTATAGTTATTAAACCCAAACCGACCCGGTGGTTGGACCGGTTCAGGTAAGGTGAAAGACCAGCAAGAGCAAAAAAACGATCAACCTTGGTTGACTTGCCGGGTCGACTCGGTAGAGACCTATTTTTTTTTCAAATGTGTTTTTTCTCCTAGCCAAAAACCTCTCTTTAATAACTATGTAACCTTGTATATAACTCGGGATCTGGTCCCTTAATCGGATCAACCCAGGATCGGGTTTGATAACAATATAGAACTGGTTTCTAGCCGGGCTTATATATAAGTCTTGTTGCTTGACTTGTGCCGGTGACTGTCAAGTCAGGTTTTCAGGCCGGTCCCATGAAAAAACACAAGCAAGATGAAAAGCACGTGCTTTGTGGGTGTCGGATCTCTTTATCTTCAAAACAAATCATCACAATTCTGAAATTTTATAGTGAACACCACGGGGTTTTCCTCCATGTTCTCTATTGCTAAAATATCAAAGTGAAGAGCACGCACTCGATTACTAATGTAACAAAGCAGAGCGCCTTTTATGATCCTGGAAATTTTGTGAGTAGAAAATGGAGCTCTCTTTTTTAGTAAGATGATATAACAAAAGATGAAGAAAACAAAAACAGGAAAATAAGAATTGGAGATATAGGCTTCCAAGAAAAGAAGAAGAAGAAGAAGAAGAAAATAAGTCATTTTGTGAAAAGAGATGAGCCGCGGCAGTTTATAAAGATGATGGAATTACATAAAACTAGTTATTTTATTCGTGTTTCGTGGCGGATTGAATAATATATTTTTTTTAAGTAAATATGCAAACTTTTCAATAAAAATCTAAATTAAAAATTAAAAAACTTATGTATATATTTAATTAAATAAATCAAGAATTATTCATATCAATAAATAAATAAATAAAAGTGTTAACGTGTCTATTTGAATTACCTAGCTGTTGGTCGAATAATCTTAATTCAGATCCTTCATTGGTGTTCCTAATGATCAATCAAACGATCAACTAGTTTGATTAATTAATTTTGTTATTCTTTATGTCAATTGAATCATTTAGTAATTCTAAAAGGTCAATGGATTTGTATAGCATATCATATAACAATTTAGTTTTTTTTTTAATTAATTCTTCATCCAATCATTTATTTCATTATATATCATAATTAAACACTAATTTCATGTCAATTTGGATAAAAATTTCAGAATTATTCATATTAATTTGCCCAAAATACCCATTCAAAGAGAAGTATATGTTTTCTTCAATTTTTTCACAATTCACTCATTGCTCATTCCTAATCCATGCCCAAAAACATGATTCTTAACCAGGAATACAAATTGTCTTGCCTCAAAATTTTAATAGATAAAACTTCATTTTAGATAATTTAATATATATACATTTACTTATTTATTTTATTCCATTATATTTTTAGATTTTGTTTACATTTTTTTTTGTTTTTTAGCAAGCGTTTTTTTTTCTGCAGGTCATTATAATTTATTTTTTAATTCTATTCGTTTATTATCGTTGTCCTTTTGTAATCATATGATTTAGTGAAACCATATCCTTTAAAACACTCTAGCAATATGTGAATATCCTTTTTTTTATATTTTTTTTTATCCAGCACATTACATAGTGCAAATTACTTATCTAATATCCACTTATAATAGTATATTTTCAAATAAATTTTTGAATATTTGACTGACTAATTTAAGGTCACGTGAGGTGGAATTTGGGTCTTTTACCATTCTAACACATCTTGATAAAAAGTTTTGAAAAAATGATACAGGTTAGAAAAGCATTGGGAAAATAAAATGCATGTTCACAATCATTATTTAAATAATGGTTATTTTAAAATTTATATCTCGCTTAAATTAATTAACATATACAAAAGTAATTTTATGAATATTCAATATCCAAGATAATATTCAAGATTTGTAAGAAAGAGAGAGGAGATGAGCTAATATAGAAGGAAAGAAAATGAAATAATAGGTTACTAGAGATATACTGGAGCTTTGCTTTTGACACATCCAGTATCTTTAGAAAATCTCGATGAGATGATTATAACCATACATCAAACGATATCGTAATTGATTAGGGTTTCTGTTCGGGGTTGATTTAGGGTTAATTGCGATCTCGTTTAGTTGTTTTTTAATGTATAGTTAGAATCATTTCTTCGATATCTTTCTAATAGTATTAAGTGCGTAAAAAACAGAACTTTGATGTGTTTACAATAACCTATTTTTATTTTTTTTCATTTATTTCTCATGTGACATTATTTATCTCATCTTTTTTTTTTATTAAATCTTGAGTCTCGTTTTTTAGTCAATGAATTTTTATAAATTTTAGGTTGATTTTTATTTAGATTAATTAATTTACTTTTGATTTTAACTAAATAACAAATATTACCGATATTAAGCGAATGCTCCTTTTTTAGTTTAACGTGGGTGTCCGGGCCAGCTTGCGCGCACCTCGACTAATCCCACGGGCTCTGAAGTTAACGACCACGTAAGCCTCCAGTAGCCATCATATGAGCAACCATAGGACTTAAACCTGAAACCACAGAGAAAACAAATTTTTTAATTTCAAATTCTTACCACTGAGCCATCACCATCATATCATATGAGCAACATAGCGAATCCTCCTTCTTACCACGTGAAGAGACATTATGAGGCACTAGTCGGTCATCTTCTTCCCTTCCAGGCTTCCACCACTAATTGGCACGCGCTCTCCGCGTGACGTTACACAGAAAATTTCCCTGAACACCCTCACAATTTCTTATTATTACGAAAATACCATGACAACGTGCTCTGTCTGTTTCTCAAACGTCACAGTAATTCACTTGAGCACCTCTCACTTATGAAACACTCACTAATATTCAGCCACGTGTGATCTTAAAAAGCCCTCTGTGATAGTCAGAACTCTCATTGACGAACACGTGGCTCAACATTCAGACTCTTAGAAGTCTCTCTTTCTACACTTTCAAAAGCTCCCTCCTTTTTAACTTCACTCCCTTTCTCTCTCTAAAAAAACCCCTCTCATAGGTTTTTGATCTCTCAAAGAAGATTCAGCTAACAGATTTGATGGGTATGTTCTTGTTAAGATTTTAATTAATGGTTTCTTTTTATTTATCTTGAATTGCTGATTTTTCTGGCATAAGTTTGTGCTGTATCTAAGTTTCTGCTTGGTTGGTGAGTAAAGTTGAGAAATTTGAAAGGAAAGTTTCGATTTTTAGTATGTTTTGTATTTCTAACAGAGCGTAAAGTTTCTGTCTTTTATTGCATTTTCTTTCACTTTCTATGCTGCCAAACAATTAACAGTATGACATGCATGAGTTTTTTCTTTTTTTAGTTCCAAGTAAGTGGTGAGTATTCCTTGATTGTTGATGATTTAGTGGTGAAAAATTGAAGGGATATTTTTGATTTGTCTAGTGAATCTTAAGCAAGTGTGTTGGTTGAGATTCTTTGATGAATGAGGTTGATGTGTTTGGTTTTTGTTGATTTTCTGGAATTCTTCCTTCTTCGGAGTTGTTCTGATATGTTTATGTGTTTGGTTCAGTCCATGCATGTGTCGTGCTTGTGTTAATTTCCCAACTTATGATGTATGAATGAGGTTTGAGGTGTTTTAAGAGAAAGTAAAATTGTTGATTTAACCGAATCAGAGGTCATTGAAGTTATGTCTGTCTTGATCGGAGTTGCAATTTCTTTCTTTTACATATTTAGATATTCAGAATTTTCAAGTTTTCAGTTTCTCTGTATTGCGAGACTTGTACAAAATTTATTTTGTTAGATGGCATGCATTATTTTTGGTCTTATCATGATTTATTTTGTTGTTTGGTTGCATGCATCTTTATGGGGCCATTGTTTGCTGCAATGGTAGAAGTCATGAATTTGCAAATGTTATGGTTCAATTTCTTAGAGCAGTCACTTCATGCAAAAATGCTGAAGGGTAAGACTCAATTTCCTCACTAGGATCTCATTTTTTCATGGAACAGTAGCTGGGTGATGGCCTTTGATATACTGTGTCTACATATTTCATCAGTAAAAGGGAATAGCTCGCCCTAGATAATGATTTAGTAGGGGGGTAAGGATTTGGATGAACCCCAAAATTGAGAGGGCAGCAAAAAGTGCATATGTTGTTGAATTTTTTCCATGTATTGATGCACAATCCAAGGTAAAAGTCTGGGGGTGTACTTGTCTTGAAATCTAATGAAGTAAACATGACAACACAAGGCTCGACATTCTTTAAGGTAGTGCAAAAGTGATAGGATTTGAAATTATATTACGCAGAGAGACCTGGCATCAAAACATTTATATTTATGATAATAGAGGAAGCCATTGATTGATTTTATTAAGAAAACCTAATTTTAAGTAAAGGTGTCTTATCATGAGCAAACTTTTCTGGATGATTTATATATGTCACAGCAGTGAAGCTAGAAAAAAAATGGTTACGCTGTTACAATTAAACTTGGAGGGTACACCACCAAACTGTATGCTCATGTATTCCAAAGTGAGGTACTACTCTCATACATGTATTGAAGTTTAAGATGAATGTTGATTCCTGGACACTTGTAGGTAATTGGATGGATGATTTAGTTAATTAAGGATTGGAACTGGGTTTGTAATGCTACTAACCACCCTTAGGAGAAGGTTCTATATCATGTGTATTCATTAGCTCAACTATCTAGCAGTATACTAGATATAGAATAGTGAAACAAGCAAAGAAGGATGAATGACTTGCTTATAGTCTTATTGCCCACATACATATGCACACAAATCTGTGGTGCAAAAGCATAACCAGATATGTTCAGTGGCAAGGATGGATGGATGCGTGCACCATCAGAAGACAAATGATGGATAGGGAATCCAAATAATTTGTCTACGTCAGGTTGTTGTGCCATAGAATCATTTACTGTGAGTCGCCAATTTCTGTGCAAGGAGAGAGAACCTGTATGATCAATTAATAATGTGGTATCATATTCCTGTTGGAAGTTTGAGGAGATCCAATCTGAATATGAAATTTGTCATTATTAAGATTTACTTATTTCACCGATTATGAGATTGACTCTTAGGGATGTTATTAATCTAATCACTTCTGTTTTTCCTTCATTTCTGTAAAAAATTAGACATTTTGAAATATTTTAAATGGGCTTCAGATTCTGTTGGCGGGCTGTCTGATCGCAGGAATTATGTTTTAGAAGTTAAACCTTTTCTGACATTTTTTGGCTTCTCATCAACATTTCTGAGTTTGTGATTAGTCCTGAGTATGTATTCTTTTTCGTTTTGCCTTTATAGTATTCTGACGAGAGATACCTAGAAAGAGGGCAAAAGAAACTCTACAAGCAACCATGGACCAATCAGAACAAACTCAACAGCAACAGTCCCAGCAGCAGCAGCAGCAACCAGTAATGGGAGTAGCAGCTAGTGCAGGTCAGGTGGCCTATGCCTCTACTCCCTACCAAACTGCTCCAATGGTGGCTTCTGGGACTCCTTCCATAGCCATTCCCTCCCAAACTCAGCCTCCAGCCACCTTCTGTAATTCACCCCACCAGCTTACCTACCAGCAAGCCCAACATTTCCACCACCAACAGCAGCAACAGCAGCAACAGCAGCTTCAGATGTTCTGGACTAACCAAATGCATGAAATTGAACAAACAACTGACTTCAAGAACCATAGCCTTCCACTTGCTCGGATTAAGAAGATAATGAAAGCTGATGAAGATGTACGAATGATTTCAGCAGAGGCTCCTGTTATTTTTGCCAAAGCATGTGAAATGTTCATCTTGGAGCTCACTCTGCGCTCTTGGATCCACACAGAAGAGAACAAAAGGAGGACACTACAAAAGAATGATATTGCAGCTGCAATTTCCAGGACTGATGTTTTTGATTTCTTGGTTGATATTATTCCAAGAGATGAGTTGAAAGAGGAGGGTCTTGGGGTCACTAAATCAACTATTCCTGTTGTTGGCTCTCCAGCTGATCTTCCTTACTATTATGTTCCTCAACATCCTGTGGGACCACCAGGGATGATCATGGGAAATCCAGTTGATCAAGCAGCTACCTATGGAGCCCAGCAGCCACGACCTCCAATGGCATTCATGCCATGGCCACAACCTCAACCACAACAACCTCAACAACGGCAAAGCGACACCTGATCAGAACATCCAGGAAATGTGGCAGGAGTGTAGCTGCTGTCTGATTGTGAAGTAGTGTCTTGAATCTTTAGTGAAGGGATTAAGCTCAGCACCAGTCGTCTTTGTGAAACCAAAACTGAGTTGTTTATGATAATCAACATGTGATCGTTTATATGCGCTTGTTTGCACTCTTGAAAAATCCTGATGGTTTTATGGATCTTAGCATCTTTGGTGGTTTATGCTTAAAGAGAAGGATGTTGATAAAAGAGTATTAGAAGTTAAGTGACCTTTTATTTGTTGTTTGCCTAAAAGATCGTTAGTCATAAATCGCAAGCTTCATGGTAATCCCCGGTAATCATTATCATAAACCTTTGCTTCGTTATGGTTTGCAGCTATCGGGAGTTTAGATTTTCTGCGATTTAGAAAGAACGTAGTTTTGTTTATATATACACACACCAAAACCAGGCGTTCCATTCTTCCTTCAATTGGAAGCTTCAATGTGATTCTTGGCTGCATAGAAGGCAAGAGTGAGTTTACTTCAACAAGTTGCAGTCAGATTGCCACAAAACTGACACTACTTCTAAGCAATCAAGAGTTTTAGTCCCTTTTCTGCCAAGGATGGTGGTGACTGCTGTGATTGCAAAACCCAGCCAACTGAACTTAACTGGTCAAGCACAAGGCACTTTGCATAACCAGCCTGTTCAATAAATTTGACAAGGCCCAGATAATACAGAATCAGAAGGAAAAAAACCTAGTCCGTCATTTTCCTTCTATCAACAATAATCTCTGGCCCTGCTCCTCCTTTTCATACGTTTTTGCGTCTCTACAACATCAACTTAACAGGAGGAAAAGGTCATCATTTTCAGCAAAACTTCTCGAGGATTAGTTTTCTCCTTGAGAAGACTTGTGCGTGGCCACTAAGCAGGTTTACCAGAAAATACAAAGGTAAATTTAGCAGTTACAAACTCTAATCCCATTGGGTTGACAATTAACACTGAACAGTTACAAAACTTTGTGCATCCAAATCCTATTTGCATTCAGTAAAAACAGTGTCTCAAAACGAGGGGACAGAAAAAGGATTAATGAGGTGAAAACAGCTATAAAACAAAACCTTAATTCAATCGATTAGTGTGCCAAGACAAGACCCTTCATCAATTCAAGAACTTGCACACAAAGCAAACATAAGAACCAGAAGAAAAGGGCAATGAACTGTAATCCGATTCATTAACAAGCTACTCAGCAATCTATAACCCATGGCCACCAAAAAACTTCAAACTTAGACCTAACCCCATTATCAATATCACATTTAAAAACTACTGCTATTTTATATATATTCCTTTTTATGAAATTCCACCAATTTTCCCCCTAAACAATCTACACAGGCAAAACCCTAAAAAATAAAATTACCATCAAGCCCGATTGGAGCTCTGATCAACCATAGAAACTAAGAAGTTGAAAACCATTATTCCATCATTCATCTAGTCCCATTGACAAAGGAAAAAGAAAAAAAGGCTCAACAAGATCATAGCCAAAAGTGTCAAAATGAAAACCCATATACGAAAAACACCGTTAATCAAAAACAAAATCCTAATCCATTCCATTAAAAGCACCAATATCACACATCTCCGTTCCATACTTATTTTTCTCTAAAACCCTGCATATACAAATAAAACCAAAAACCCTAATGAAAATGAAAATTGTTCAAAACAAGTCTAAATATTTGATCTTTTTTCATAAAGAAGCAAACTCCGATTGATTAGTCCTCATCAACACCTTCATAAGCCCAAGCATGTTCTTGACGAAGCGCAGCCTCTTCTTCAGCAGTAAAATCGTTGTCAATCCCAAAGAAGCTTCTCACATATTCAACACTCTTGTTCTCAATCCTATCAGCAACAGCCTGGTTAAGCACATCAAGCAAATCTTTAATCTCCAAATAGTTAGCCACCGGAATCATATCCACCAGATCTTTGTCACTCTTTTCTTTAAGAAACTCCGAATGGTACTTTTTTTTCTGTGCTTCATCTGGGTTTGCTTTAAACTTTATTTGCTCCTTGCAGAACTCTATAACTTGGGACAGTGGCTTGGCCGTCACATTAGGGAGTGGCACAGTGTCGGTCGATGACGGTGAGTCTTCAAAGAAAGATTTCACAGTCGCAAATTCCATGGCTACAGCTTCTTCTACTTCAAAGATCTGGTTATCAGAGCTTTTGAGGGTGATTTTCTTGGTGGGTTGGGCTGTTTCAGTGTCTGGTTGGGGTGAAAGCTGGGTGGTCTCGGTCGTCAGGGTGGGACTATCGATCGAGGAAGACATTGTCGATCGAGGAAGAGAATCTGAAAACACAGAACAACAAGGCAGATGAAAAATAACAAAAGCCTAGAAGGTATCTTTCTTTCTTTCTCTCTTTTTTACCTTAAGCGTGCGTTTGTCTACTAAGGGTAGAGAGCGATTTATAAGGGTTTAAGAGTGTGTAAAGTGACAGAAATGACCTCATGAATTACTTCTTGTTGGTGTTGGATTCTTATCGTAACGGAAATAAAAAGTTAAATACTAGTTTCAGTTGGACTCCGTCACATTTAATTACCCTTTTTTTCTCATTAAATTCCCTCTCTTCATTTTTTTTTTTCTTTTTAATAGAATACAACCAGACAACTCATTCCTGCTATACAACGGCTCGAGCAAAAATTATTTTTCAATAAAAAAATATTTGCTAATATTATCAGAAATTTTTAATTGTAAATAAAAAAATTAATGTGTATGTTTAATTAAATAAACTTAAAATTATATATGCTAATAAATATCAGAAAGAAATTTTAATGTAAATCAAAAATAAAAATTAAAAAAATTGAGAGAGAGAAGCATATTAAAATATTTAATCCCGTGGCATGAAGAATTATTCAAATCTTTTTATCTAATTATATTTCAATAATTTTTTATAAGAAAATTAATAATTTAAATTCTACAAAATATGAAAATACTGTTTTTTTTTAGCATTGTACTGCCTTTAACAAAAACCGAAAGTGATTAGAATAGATATTCAAAAGAATAGATAAATTAAGGATAGAAAGGCATCTCTCCAATTGAAACTTCTTTATTCTATTAATGCGAATTTTTTTGGCAATTTATTTATTTAAATATTTATTTGTTGCAGCAAAAAATTATAAGAATCATAAAAGCAAAATTTTTAAAATAATGTTTTCATTATTATGCAGCGAATATATTAAAAACAATGTGCATAATACATTGGAAGTTTTTGGATTTTTTATGCAATCATGCGTTAATAAAAAATTTGTAAACAAAATCCAAAAATGAAAAAAAAAATCATGCTGTTCGTCCTTTTTTTCAAAACTAAAAATTAAAAGCAAACGATGTGTGATGAAGAAGGGGCCTGCATACTCTTTGGGTTTTTTTTTTTTTTTTTTTTTTTTGATTAACGTGGAAACTTTTTTATAGGAGATATTTGAATTATATCTTTTGGGGTCGGGATTTGTAGTTTGGTCTCAGGATGACCTGGGATGGTGGATATTTTCAGATGAAGGGATCAGACATCCCGAGTTCTTTCCTTTTTTTTTCTTGGGTGGATGGGGAAGGAGAGATCTTATCGTAGTTTTGTTCGACTCATGGAAGGAAGAGGCAGAAATGAGGTTGCTCGTCGATTGGTGCCATATATGTGCCTGTAACGTCGGTTGTATCTTAAGCCTGGAAGAATATGTCTCGCATGATGTGATGTTTCTGAATCACGAATAAAGTTTTCAGTCGTTCTGTCTTTATATAAAGATTCAGTGCAACTGAGAAGCTCTGAAATTCTTTATTTTATCTGTTATTTGAAGAACAGAATGAGCCTCGATACCGTATGAGCCTTGCTCTTCATATATCAATAGCCGAGTAGATTCCAGGGGCAAAAGAAAAGGGAACCTTGTTACTGAAACGCAACACAACCACATAGAGGTCCATTGTTTTAGCATTTGTTCAAGAATAGAAAACTCAACTCATTCAAGGTCACAGGAACTAACCACAGAGGGCACAGATGATCTTGTTTCGAGCCCTTTCCCCGACTCCATTATAAATCAGAAAACAACAGATGATAATACTTCCCTTTGATTTCTTCTCACAAAAAGAGACTCTAGTGACAGGTCTAAATTGGTGAACTTTCATGATATACCAAGTAAATTGCCGTAAAAGTAATCGGTGTTTCAGCAGCAATGGTTCATAGTTAATCTACAATTTTCTATTAGGAGACAAGTAACTCAATACCAGCAATGAACAAAGACAATGAATAGATCCATCCTCCCATTATATTCCGAGCTAAGTACATGGCACAACACATTCAATGCTCGTTCACAACATAAAGGTGTATATTTCTCACAAATTTTCCTTCTTCAGCTCCAAGAGTATAGACCACCTCTTATCAATAGAAGCTGCTTTCTGTCCACCTATATCTGAGAATCAAAACAGAAAATTGCTTCAGCAACTCAACCTACAGTTAGTCTGTTACTGTATTGGCAAAAGTTCATCAAGAACACTCACGTATCAATTTGGGTTTGGATTTCGAGCACGATTCTGAGCAAGTATCCTGCAGGATATAAACTTGGTGAGTAGGAGAGGACTTTTAATCAGGATTAGTTGTTTTTTAATCATTTTTCATCACATAAATCCCTTTGTTTTGAAGCAAGTGTATTGTTCATACTTTGACTGAGGTGGTAAGCCTTAGTGTGTCTTGTATCAACGAGTCAAGATCAGCTTCATATCCAGGCTTCACGTATATAACCTGCACGATCAATTGTGTTAATTACATGTCTGAGAGAGAAGGGACCAGTGGGGTGGGGAGGAGAGGTTTAAGAGACTTAATGATGGGTCGTCGCCACCAATGTCAGGCAGATGAACTTCACGATTGGCTCTTGATGGAAGAACCCAAACATTGAAGGTTGTATCAATCTGGCAAGAAAATAAGAAAAAAAAGGTCCACTCGCATTACATTCTATAACCGATTCAATAATGAGTAAGAAACAGCTAAATATTTTACAACTTGAATAGTAAGTAATTCTTGAAGACCAATTCAATATTAACGAATTACTACAACATGGTTCTTTAAAATGACAGACCTTTCTACAGTATGGGGAAAAGCAGTTGCTGCATTTTCTTGTGAAAGATGTGATGATCCTTCCATCCACTGAGAAACCAAAACCGGCATGCTGGTTAAAAATAGAAGGAAGACTATTAGATGCAATCTACATTGTCCTTGTCTCTCTTTCTTTCTTTTTTTTATTTGCTGATGCAGACTCAAATTGCATCATACAACCACTTGAGGTGTTTCTGTCATTTTGATATACTTTCTTGCTGCCAAATGATCCTAAACTTGTTATAACTTGCATTTCAACTTCAGGTCACCATGCTTGGTTAAGAGAATATGAAAGGGAATGGATTCAATGGAATGACCTTTTGAACGGAGAGATTAACAGAAACCTCAGCATCTTTTTGTTCATCTTCGATCAAGTCTTCTAACTTCAGGTCTTGAAGAGACAGTAGGTAGTCAGAAGTCCATTTCCCTTGCCATCTCCCATCTGCGGTTGATATTGTAACCAAACGGCGGGGAGCCCTGGAATTTTTCTTGCTTATCTGCCATTTGGCTCAACAACAAAATCATTAAGTCATTTTCATTGCTGAACCAGTGACAATAACAAAACGGATTCAAACAATTTGCAAGTCCCGTGGTATATAGGGTTCAAGTACAAGTTTTGTGATTTTTATCCATGAATCGAAGAGGAAAAAAATAAATAAATAAACTAGAGTCCAATTACTACAAGCATGCATGTCAATTGATTAATCCCCAGATAAAGATAAGAAAGAGACTAGGGATAAGGCGATAGTAAGCATGAAACAAGTTATTTTCAGAAGAAGATTGACTATAATTAAAGTGTTGTAAGGGGGTAGTCTTTCACGGTACCGGCGGGAAGTCATTTCTTTTTGAAGCTGCTATGATTTTGGATCTCTGAAACGTCAACCTTTGTGATCTTCTTGTATTCGATGGATAGATGGTTGTAAATTCTTTGATGCTTTGAACAGATACCAAATGGCCAGCTTCTGACATCCTCACTCTCCCTCCCTGTCTCCTCTAATACACTAGCACATTTGTATTGGAAGTATAGAGTATATGATATAACCACAACAACCTTATCTGCGTAATTGGTTGGCAATTAGACAGCAAAGAAGGATGTTTTGTGCTGGGTCCACGGTGCTTTTTCTTCTTGGCTGAGTGGATATTCCTCGTAAAAAATTATATTGTAAATTTTTGCTAGATCTGTTGTAATTCTTTTTCATCAACGCCTGATGTTAATCCAGTCTAGAATTAGCTCCATTGGTCTAATGGGCGATTTTGATAATGATAATAGATTCACCGAGGCCAATTCTGATCATTAAGATTGATTTTTTCGTCTTCATTTTCTGATGCAATCTTTTCTGTGATGAAACATGAAAGCAGTAACACTACAATTGTCTACGGAACGTTGGGGGTAGATGGAACCGATAACCGTGCCCGGGCCAAGGGCAACGGCCTGTAGACCAAGAAAAGCAGGTTAAGGATAAACGGCAACTCTGATAATGGTTTACATGAAACATGGAAATAGCAAATAAACTAAGCTGTAGCGGGCTAAAAGAACCTGAAATGCTGCAATGGTAACCAGCTTATAGCTAGAAAAATTAAGAGCCCATGCAAATTAGCTAAAAAGGCTGGCAATGAAAAAACAGACAAGTAATTATTGGTGGCCGCCGGTTCCAACGGATTCTAATTCCAGTTTTTCAGCTCACAGGGGAGTAACACACGAGGGAAAATAGCTGCAGATGAGAAAACAAAAAACAGCAGGTTCAGGCACTGCCATTCGGGATTCAGCATATGAGTTGAAAGCACTACTTGTGATATGGATGAATCACCGACTTGCCTCGGAGATTTTAAGTAATAGAAATGTACTAGGTTGCAGAGATCATTCCAGCTCAGCGGTTTTAAGCAACAGAAATGTACTAGGTTGCAGAGACCATTCCATCCATACAAATTAATTGCTTTTTCTGTCTCCGTAGAAGAAAAGTATCAGAAAACACCAACTCACCGCCAGCTACTTGGCTGGTTAGAGGAAAGCATGACAGCAAAATAGAAACGAATTATTGAAGCATAAGCCCTTGACAAGAGAAAGCAAGTTGGGTGCTTAGTATAATCTGCATGCACCCACTGATCCCTACTGCCCAGGCATAATCACTCACCTACAAAACAAAGCCTAGTTCTAGTAAATCACCCTTCACCACTACATTTACCAAGAAATTAACTTGGAGCAAAAATAACTAAAAATTAGCTGAAAAAATTGAGTTTATAAAATATGAGTTCTTGACAACGAGAAGGAACGATCAAGAGTGAAATAAGACCATGAAGCACTTATTTTCCAGAGAAATAACTCCACATGCAGAAGGAAGCTGTAGTTGGTGATGTAAGCAGATGGCTTGTCCTGCCTAAGCAAAAGAAAATGGTCTACTTCACATTTGCCCTTAAAGAAACACTTGCCATGACGCCAATCTGTATTAGATACCACTTGCTATCAGTTAAAATATGACAATTCTACATAGCAGCAACGAAAAATATAATCATGCTAACAACACAGCCATTATAATTTCCAGCATAGCATCAAAGGAAGGAAAATAACAAAGTCCCACAGCAATATGTGAAAATCTCTGATATGAGAAAGTTCTATCAAAAACCGTAAATGGGGCCACATCGAGAAGCCTCTTCATCTCTTTCTACCACCACGCTCTCTCAAAGAGAGAGCCAGCAATTCTCCTGGTCCAACATTGTAATATGCCAGTGACATATTATCCTTGAGAAAACCAGCTTTTCCACTCAATTTCTGTTTGTTTGCAGGAAGTTGGATCTCTCCAGCAATTTTCTCCTTCAGGCTGCCAACAGTTTCAGACAAGGACTGCATTGTAATCTCCAGAACTTGGCCTTTGAGATTTCCTTCATCAATATTGGGAACAGCAACAGTGACGCGCACAAGTCCCTGCATAAAAGGCACAATATCAGCTAACATGCAGTCAGATAAAGGAAGAAAGACCACACTGAGATACAGATCAGAAATGATAAATCCAACAGCTGTAGAGTAAGAGGCATAATTTTGATAAAAGAAAAGGCCATACCGGATGTTGAGCCAGAAACTGATCTTCAGGAACAAGCGCAGAGTCATCAAGCCTCTGCCTCTTCGGCTCTGGCTCATCTGGAAGTGGAGGAGGAGCATCCTCAGGTGGGGGTGGTGGAGGCATTCCTTGAGGCAACGGAGGTGGTGGTGGCATCATATGCAATCCAGGTTGGGAGACAGGATGAGGGGCAAAAGATCGAGGAACTGCCATGGAATTATATTCCGATCCAGGTGGAGGCGGCACAGGTAAACTTGGATTGCCAGACATTAATGGAGGCATAGGGGGGGGTCGATTTACCATAATGTGTTGCTGTCCGGGTGCCATTTGCATTGGAGGGGGGTAATTTGGCTGCATAATTGGAATACTGACTGGCCTTTGCGGATGTACAAGATATGCCCCAGCAGTGGGACCAGAATATTGAACTGTATTTGGAGGTGCACGAGGAAGATTCAACTGCAGTCCTGGTGGTGGAGGGAGGGGACGGACAGTCATCATACCAGGTCGGGGAGGAGGAGCTGCTGGACCAGGAAGGTTCCTTACATCATTGTTAACAGCTTCATTTTGATCCTCGCCATTAGCATTCTGAGACATAGCTTGGTTTGCAGTGCGCCCAATACTACCAGTGTGACCATCCCATATGACCTGCTTTGGCTGCTCATCTTTCTTCTTCTCAATTTCAGCCTTCACTGCATTAGAAACTTCTTCCTCTGTGGTGCCAAAGATATCAGGCCTCAAGCGTGCCAGTCCCACTATGTTACGAGAGATCTCATCATCCTGTGCAAGAGTAGTTTCCCGAATCTTGGCAAACATCCTTTCCTTTTGCTCCTTGTACTTGGGATCAATGAGGGAAATTCTCATGTGCTCGGACATCTCACTAATTGGAATTAGCTCACCAGTGATAGGAGAAACAACAAACTTTGTTGGGTCTCTTTCAGCAGGGATCCTCTCCTCGGGTCTCTTCCAGTTCTTCACAATCCTCATAGGTGGTTCTTGTTCCTCATTTGTTCTTGTGCCCTTCTCACCATCATTCTCTTCAATACTTGCAACCCTCATGCCTTCCTCAACAAGCTGCATCTCTTCTTCATCCATTTCCATTTCCACCTCCTTTCCAGGCTCAATGATTTCATCTTCATCCATAGCAGATATCTTGCTCCTCCTTATAACTTCCTCAAGTGTCATTGGAGGGGGCAAGTCCTCGTCTTCATCATCTGCAAAGTCTATAGTCTCAACCACAACAAAATCATGCCAATCAATCATTGCCATTTGCATCCGCTCCTGTTCAATCTCATCCTCAGCTTTCTGTCTTGCCTGCTCCTGTGAGCGTTCCCATTCAAGGCGATGCAAGCCCCTTTCAAGCACAGTGGTCATGTCAGAAACACTCTTTGTCAACTTCTCGGTCAAACCCTTTGGAGGCATCAAAACTTTAGAATATGCATCAGCAAGTCCAGTAAAAAAGGTGAACATGCTGTGGGTTGGCTTCAAAAAGTGGAACTGAGGATTGTTCATCTCCCTATTCGTCAATCCAGTCAAGAATGCTTGCCCATTTCGAGCTACAAACTGAGCTGTGAGCTTAATAATATCAAGTTCCTCTCCAGTAATCCCTTCTGGAAGCCGAACAGTATACTGCTCAGCTTCTGGGGGTTCAAGAACCTTAGGAGGAGGTAATCTAAACTGGGCTGAAGGATCCGGTTTCGTAGCAGCTTCATTTTCATCAGCAGCTGAATCAGGTTTCGGAGCTGAATCAGGAGGAGCTGAATCCGCAGGCTGTGAAGTAGGCTGCTGTCCAGGAGCTTGATTCTGAGCACGAAATTCTGCCAAACGATGCTGGTAATAAGCATGGTACGGATCCGACGAATTCAAAAAATTGAACTTGGCATTATTAGCATTGTTTGCAATAATCCTCTTCTCAAACTCAGGTCCATTTTTTGCCACAAATTGCGAGGTCTTATCAACAATACTCCTAATATCAGGTGGAGGATGAATAATTCCAATAGTTCTCGTATGGGTCGCAACTGGTGCTCTGCTCTGCTCCTCACTTGCCGGTCTATCCTCCCTCGGCTGCTGTTCTACCACTTGCGAGGGTGGAGGAGGAGACCCATCTCCATTAACAGGAGGTGCTGGAAGCGGTAAGATTGCTGTGGAAGACATTATTTTCTCTCCAAGTCTCAATCAAAAATCCCAAAAACAACCCACATCAAACCAGCTCCTCGCCAAAGAAATCCCCACAAATTCTTTAGTTAAAAATACCTGCAAATAACAACTTTGCAATAAATTTTATTTATAAGAACGCAGAGAGCCCGAAAACCCAAAATGATTAATTTATTATTATTTTTAATAAGAACCCACCAGTTTCCCGGTCCAGAAAAAACCTAACCTTAATTAAAACCAGTCACTGAATTCTTCATTCATCTCAAGATTGAAAACCCTAATCACTGAATAACATATAACAAAAGAAAATGATTAATTTCTAATCAGACTAAGATAATATAACCTATATAGATTAATAAATGGAAAGATAACTTACTATGGAGTAGAAAGGATTGAGATTAGGGAATTTCGATCTGCTAGGGTTTTATACAAAGAGAGAGAAAGACAGAGAGTGTAAGAGAGATCCAGTGAAGATTTTACGATACGTGAAAAAAAAAAAAAAACCCGACTCGTTTTATATTTTGGTTTCAACCAATTTGTTTTCTTAAACGGGTCGGGTTGATTTTCTTTTCTTTTACACTCGGGCCCGTTATGCATACGGATACCAAAAAGACCGTTAAGAATATATATATATATATATATACAGCGGCGGAACTAAGGGGAGGCCAGGCCCCTGCAAAACTTTTTTTTTTTTAGTTTTTAAATATAATAATTAATAATAATAAATTATTATTTTATTAGTTACATTT
>Ga0307512_10003275_pt1 | contig 19062 bp, 29 predicted proteins | sample 14_EM_MG_FD_200267 | JGI IMG/M metagenome (GOLD analysis project Ga0307512, IMG submission 200267) | Populus trichocarpa ectomycorrhiza microbial communities from riparian zone in the Pacific Northwest, United States - 14_EM | ecosystem: Host-associated > Plants > Roots > Unclassified | place... | reverse complement strand
TTTCGGGGATTTCATTGACTTTGTTTGGGGGGGGGGCGAGGGGGGGCTTCGTTGTATACACGGGCGAAAAGTTTTTGTTGCGTTTGTTGTTGGAAGGGCGCTTTTGTAGAATATAGCGATGGATGGCGGTTGGAGTATGGGTCTTTTGTCTATCTGTCTATGGGTTGCGCGTCTGCGGATTGTCATTTACTGGGTACAATACTAAAAGGCTGGAGGACGAGGAGGAGGAGGAGGAGGAGGATGGAGGATGGAGGATTACAGTTAATTGACGGAACTCAACTTGGAGGATGGGTAGGTTCGGTGGGTGTAATTACTCCTGTCTTGTTGATACGATACGATACTACCCTAGATTTCTTATTCTTTTCTCTTTTACAATTAATGAATTAGATCTCTCTTCTGCTCTCTCGTCTCGTACTCTACATCATCGTGCCTTTCTGCTGGTTCACCGATGAAATCGATCTCTGCTGCTTCTAATCGGCAAACCAACCAACCACCTCACCACGCTCAGGAATCGGTCGGGTGCACACCCAACCACAGCTGCCGCTATGCACAACACAACGTCAGCACTGCGTGATGGCATGGGGGCAGTGCGAGCCAGCGGGAAGAGAAAGCTTCGAGAAGCATGCAACCTCTCCATCTGTCTGTTCTTTCTGAATCTGTAGTCTGTAGTTGTAGAATATGCTGTCATCACCACCACCACCACCACCACTTCCATCCATCCCCCACGCTGCCGTTACGGAAACGTATAACGTATATCCGGGGCATCCGGTCGCTTCATGCACCCGGGGTAAAGGGGGGAATCGAAACAACGCATATATATGATACATATTTCCACTATCGCCGCTCGCGTGTGCAACCTGCGCTGCGGTATTTCTGGAAACATGTACAAAAAACAAATAAAAGTATCAGAATGCAAATGCAAATAAGCTTTTCCATTTCTTGCCTTGCAATTGAAAAAAATTTGACACCCAAATGTAAGGGAAACGCGAGGGGACGGAGGACAGATGTCATTGGTGAAAGGTACGTGCTGTTTGCCGTGGAAGAAGGCATGTCTTTTGAGATGCCCGGAGTTGTTTGTCCGAGGAGAGCTGGGAATGGGGGATAGATTTTCAGATGAACCATGTAGCATATCATCCACCTGGGCTTTTTTCAGTGGAAGATCCAAGGGGGCGGAGTATATGTGAGATCTGTCATTGTTACTGGTAGAGCCGCTGGGTTGGTGTTAGATCTATCTAGAGTATGAGCGAGACGTGTATGCAGTCTAGTAACGTCTGTGCAAAGCAGAAGCTCCGAGTGAGCGTGAGTGTTTATTTCTGTGCTTTTACTATCTCACCGCCCCGAAGTACACACGAGAATAATTTATCCAGAAGCACGCACTGAAGAGACGATGAAGTCTAGAGTGATCGATTGACAGCAATACACCCGGCAACGGAGAGATAGTTATGCGGACATGCAGCGAGGGCAAACACCGGACTTTTACACCACGAGGCGGCGGCGAAGACCTTGACCACGCTTTTACCATGCCCTACGCGGGATCTGGTGAGGCACGTTATACTATGCAAGGTGTTCCCAACACAGTTCCAGCGCATAGCACCAACGAATTGCGAGCATGCAGGATGGTCCTAACCGCGTTGTCTGGCGGCTGGAGGTGGATCCCGACGCAGACCCGACTCCCCCAGCGGTTCACTATCATGCCCGGAGACTGTACTTGTGGTACGGAACCCAACCTAGTCCAGCTCAAAGAAGTGCGCAATGTGTGCGGTATGCCGGATTATTAACTGGCGAGTGCGAATTCGTGCTTACACAGGACGACGGGCAGGAGTCTCAAAAACAGCAGCTTGGCTGGCATTATCTTGTACCGGACATCTATAGCATCAAAGCAGTGCAGATTGAACAAAGCATGAGAGATATTCATGAAGCCGTTGAGTCTGGAGTTTGGGCTCTCAAGTAAGGGGAGATATTTGGTGCACGTAACTTCCCCAAGGTTGTTTCTGGGCGTCGGAGGTTATGTAGTGTAGGTCACTGCTTTCGGATTTCGTTATCCATGAGTGCAAAAAATTCACCTATTTAAAATGCCCCCAAAATGTCGATCAAGCTATCGAACCATGAATGCCTAGTGTAACGCTCCTGACCTTAAGCTTCCTTGTATGCCGCGGCTGCGTTTATCTAATTGCACCCTGCTTTTGTTTCTGCACCTTCAGCCTCCGTATGATATCAGTAAGTGCTTGGGACATTTATATCACTCCATAAGTGTATTTTTGTGAAGGCGGGAGTCAAAGTGACTAACGTAAAATGACCTTGATGATTGACTTGTCCGGAATTACACCGTTAGTGTACGAATGACGGGATGCGAGTGGCAATTGTGGCGCATCTTGGATTGTCTAAAGTCTAAACTGGCATACGGACTCGCCGAAGCTTCTCGATGAATTTACAATCAATAGAGGAAGGGGGGACTGAGTATTTTGCAGGTTGCATTGGTTTAGTCTGTTAGCGGTGCACCGCGGTTTGATTGTCCATATGCGATGTTCTGCTGTGCTACCAAAGGAAGTTCGTTATGAATAGCAGGTTATGGAGCTATCAAACACCCCCGAGGTACAAAGTACAAATAGTACTGCATATTGCAATTCCGAACCGCTGTTCTGCCGCCCGATCCGGCGTCTGCACTGTCATCCATAACGCCATGACTCTCGCTCACACCTCGCTGACAGCAGGGCCTGAGCAAGGCTCACAATGAAAAGCGGGGTCACAGTCCAACCCATTCCCAATTCCATCTTCCTCCACATCACACCATAGTTTCCTCCCTCGTCTCCACCAAACACTCTCTACTACTCCCCACCTTCTCCCCCGTAAAGTCACACGCCCATCAGATACCCCACCGGACCTCCAAACTCCTCCCTCACACTCTCCGGTTCACTCCCGAGCATATTCCTCGCCCCTCCTCCCTCACCTTCTCATCTATACTCTGCAACAACGGCAACGCCTTCACCTTGGCCTTCAGCTTCTGCAACATCGATTGCATCGCCACCCGTGTGAGCTCAGACTCCTCCGCCACAACCTCATCCTCCACCCCCGCCAGCGCCAGCATAACCACAACTATCACCCCAATCCTATCCTTTCGCGCCGTGCAGTGCACCAGAAATACCTCCCCCGGCCTTTCAAGCACGTGGCGGAGGATCCTCTGGAACGCTCCCTCCCCACCCGCAAGAAGGATATCCCTATACCCAGCGATGATGTTCCCCTGCATTGTGCGCGCCCAGCGCACTGCTATTGCTCTAAGTGCGTTGTCAACACGGAGCTTGGCAGAACTGGGTGGGTGGGTGTGGGGGTACTCGGGACTCTAGTTCGCGTCATCAAAGACAGGGACGAGATGGTATTCTATGCCGTTTCCTTCGAGCGTTGGGCCAGCAAAGGTTTCGCGTTGCGAGCGCAGGTCGTAGGTGGCTATATGCCCAGCTCTCGGAGGGCGGAGAAGCTTAAAGGGGAGGGAGCGGTGGAGCGGTAGAGGAGACCTTTTCGGACCAGGGTTGTGAGTGAGGGAGTGTGGGGGGGTACTGACGGGGCCAAGGAGCGTGGAGTAGCCGCCCGTGTCCCGGAGGTTGGGAACACCTGGTATTATGTGGAAGGGTAAGGTGAGAGACATTGGTGTGGGAAGGCTGGGGTGGTATTGTTTGGATGGGGTGTGCTCAGCTGGGTCCGTGGGCTGAGGGTCCTTGGATGTGCATGATGTATCACTCGCGGTGGGATGACGATGTCTCGGGCAGCTAACTTTTGGCCATGGCTCCAAGGTATCAAACCGGAGCAAGCGATGGGCACAGAAATCGCAGTTGCGGCCTTAAATTGGACTGTCAGATGGACTCCCGCTGCTTCTGCAGAGATGCAGCTATTGACTCCCAGTTGTAGTGCATTAACGGCTACTTTTATATAGGCGATTGGAAGAACTAAAGAGAAGGAACTGATGGAATTGGAAAGTGAGCGGGGCGGTGCATAAGCCGCCCTGTGAGTTACAACAGTAGCCAGAGGCAGGGAGCAAATAATAGTGGTGCCTGCGGAAGTGCTTACCTGGTAATAGTTGGAAGGGCAACATGCCTATTCGCGTGTAGACCGCCAGGACGAACGCGGCTTTTGGCACCGTCCACCTCGTCCACCTCATCAGCAGCATGCTCTGCGGGTGTGTGCAACGGCAGGTACCAGGCCACTGGCTGGTGGTTTCACGAAATAGAATACGTGTATCAGGATCCGATTCCAGATAAAATTGTTGTCGGGAGGTGTAACGCCCACAAAGTCCGTCAGAAGGCTGGTGCATCAATCGCAAGGTCCATGTCGGAAAAGTAGTTCTCTGTGCTACGGCGAGCATTGCATTTTGTAGGGTACCAGAGAGGCCAAAATAAGCATCCCAGACCACTCTTTTTGTGTGATCTCTGGTGATGCTTTTGTGTGGCTTGCTCCGGGTACCGCCACAGTTGTGATACAAGCCGTGTTGCAGGGATTTCCAGATACACCCTGCTAACGTCCCACTGTTCCCGGTTTCTTCTCCCACCTTGACATTTCGACATCTCTCCACTCAGTCTCTCAGCGGCACCACTCACATAATACACACGATGCATCCCTCTCTCATTCTCCGCAACTCGGCCGGCAAGGCAGCATTGAAGCAGGGCGCAAAGCGCGATCCCGAACTCTACGTACGCCGCCCACTTCCCATCACCCGATGATCTCCGACCCCGTATCAATGTTATGCAATTGAGCCGAATACTGACCGACTGCTGCGGGGGCGCGGGCGGCCGGGCGAATAGGTTCTTGCCGCTGTGATGTCTGGAATATTTGGCGTTGCCGGCTACTACTTCGGTGTGAAAAGTTTTTCCGGGAGGATGCGAGCGAGCAGGTGCTGATGGTACGGTCGCTGTAGGTCGCTCGCCCACCTCTGCCAGCTCTGAGGAGAAAAGTGTCAACGTCCACCAGATGCCATGGCAGGGCTCTGGCTCTTCCGACTCGAAGTATAAGTACACCGATGCTTCCACCGGCGGTGTCCTCAAGGATGCTCCCTCTGCTCTTCACGCCGTTGTCATTCCAAACGTCAACTTGCCAAAGGTTTGTTATCGCGACGGATATACTGCGGTTGATGCATGCTGATTTGTGACGGACAGGAGCTTCATGAGAAGTATAACAAGTGGGGTAAGGAAGGTTACTAGAGGAGAGAGTGGGATTTGGCTTGTACATTGTTTGCAGATATCCTATATCATAGGTTCCGTAGGTGTTTGATTGTACAGATCGGTTTTCGTCCATTGGTGCGTTTGGGGCTGCGGTGTGTATGGTCGTGGTTGTGCGAGTAGAGGTGAAGTTGTGATCTGCTCACGGTTCTTTTCGCTTGTGCGGGCTTTGAATTACTGTTCCAATTCTTCATGGTGATCGTGGCGATGACGGAAGGTAAACCTTATTGAATCTTTAGGCTGGGAATGATTTATGTCACTCGCTTTAGAATTGTTCGCAACTTAAAATTGTTCGCAGTTTTCTTGCCCCTAAACAAAGTAGATACAACAAAACATATCGTTATCTGCGTGATAATTGAATCCTGACGATTAAGTCCGGGTTTCATAGATGCTCACTCGATACTTAATTTGCTTGGCAGCTTGTTACCCGCCGAAGCCGTCAGCTTGTGGTCGTCATTGTCGCTCCACTCCAAATCAAGTTCACCACCACCTCTACAAGCGAAAGCATCAACAACCACAACTTACTGCGACGCCCAAATCTATAGCGCTACGATGGGAGCTCTGCTCTCTATTCCGTTTTTGGCTGTTCCCAGCATCAGCACCGTTTGTTCTCCTTTGCCTGGCGAAGTTTCGATCACCACTGACTCGTATATGCAGCTCGGCTCCTTCGCGGCGTCATGCTGCGGTGCCGCTGCGTGTTCAGCCATCTGTAGCATGTGTGGAAAGTGCCAGAGCAGGTATGTAGAGCTTCCGCTTGGCGGTAAATCTGAGGCTGACTTGACAGTACTGCTACGAGGATCGTTTATGCTTGTACGCCTATCCCTCTTCGTCCCAGTCTTCCTCCCCTCCTCCTCGGGTACAACTGACCCTCAGCGATGTCATACAGTGATATTCCTCATCAACAGCATCTTATCATGGATTATGCTCACCCCCTGGGCCATCAAAAAGATCGAACATCTCACACTGGACACCTTGCCAATCAGCTGTTTCGGCGAACAATGTTGGGGCTTCGTTTCCGTGCACCGTATCAACTTTGCGCTTGGAGTTTTTCACATGGTACTCGCTGTTTTGCTCCTTGGTGTCCGGAACACCAGGAGCGGACGAGCAACTATTCAGAACGGATACTGGGGACCTAAGATCATGGGATGGCTGGCGCTCATTGTTCTAACGTTTTTGATACCCGAAAGGTTCTTTATCGTCTGGGGGAATTACTTTGCCTTGATCGGTGCCATGCTATTTTTGCTACTTGGCTTGATTCTCCTAGTGGATTTGGCGCATAGCTGGGCGGAGACGTGTCTTGCTAATATCATGGAGAACGACTCACGGATCTGGCGCGGCATCCTGATTGGTAGCACCCTGGGGATGTACATTGGTAGCTTAATCCTCACTATCCTCATGTACGTCTTTTTTGCCAGCCACGGCTGCAGCATGAACCAGGCTGCGATCACGATCAATATGTTTCTTCTCCTCATCGTTTCCTCTCTCTCGGTTCATCCCACAATCCAAGAATTCAACCCCACCGCCGGCCTCGCGCAATCAGCAATGGTTGCAATATACTGTACCTATCTCACCATGTCTGCCGTCTCCATGGAACCGGATGATAAGCAATGCAACCCCCTTCTCCGCGCAAGAGGTACTCGCACAGCCTCTATTGTTCTCGGAGCAATCATAACCCTCCTCACCATCGCATATACAACCACACGTGCGGCCACGCAGACCACGGCGCTCGGCCGTACTTCTTCTCCTGCGAATGGCGGCTACTCTGCGCTTTCCGATAGTAACGAACATGGCCTCATTGACCAAGAGCCCACGCGTGCACAGATGCGACAGGAAGCCATCCGGTCTGCAGTTGAGTCTGGCGCACTCCCTGCTTCGGCGCTGGATGATGATTCCGATGATGAATCGGACGGCGGAAGAACAGGAGATGACGAGAAGGGAGGCACTCAGTATTCTTACACCTTCTTCCATATCATCTTTGTTCTTGCTACTGCCTGGACGGCCACACTGTTGACGATGAGCATCGAGCCGGGCAAAGGTGACGAGGAGGGGTTCACGCCTGTGGGTAGGACTTATGCGGCCAGTTGGGTTAAGATTGTGAGTGCTTGGGCGTGTTATGCAATTTATGTTTGGACACTGGTGGCGCCTTGGTTGTTTCCAGACCGATTTGACTATTAGGCGGAGGAGATGGGGCTGTGGTGAATGAGATTGTTTTTGGTGGCGTTAAGTTTGTTGGCCAATGCATAATGATGTCTGTCTCTTTTGTCTTGTTTTTGGGGTGTGTTTCTGTACTGTTACGGAAGGGATGCTTTGTTTTGTAGAATTCAGATTGCTATTTAGATTGGCGTCGTCACATGCTAAGTGGATTTTGAGTGACAATTTGTGAACAGACATGTGATAATTTCAGTGCTATTCATTGGAGTTAGACTAAGTATTCAAAAACAAACACAGCAGCAATACAGTACACGCAAATGCAGGCATAAGTATATATACACTTCCCATCATGATCATGGTTCATCATCCATCATCCATTAACCCATATTCCTTTCGTTCAACCTCAAAACCATCCAAAGCTCCCATCAAACGCCTCATGAAACACCTCCCTATCTCCCTCATCCTCACTATCCTCAGCAGCACTCTCCCACACCTCCTCATCCTCAGTCTCTCCCCTTATCTCCTTCAACGTCACCACGCGCCCCTCCTTATAGCCCTCCAACAATGCGCCCATCTCAGGCTCCCCCAATTCGCAGAGCTCTTCGAGCGTCCACCGCTCGCACACACTACTCATCCACTCCATCCTCCTCGGCCCATTCTCCTGCGCGCCCGCAATCTTGCGCAACCGCTTCCTCAACACACCCACCCTCGTAATCGCCTGTCCCAGGTTCTCGGGTAACACACCTGCGATCTGACGCCGCACGATATTTGCGAGCTTGGGCCCATTGCCATTCGTGGACACCATGATCTGTAACGGCCCATCCCTGTGCACTGAGCCGAAGTAGAAATCGCATTCCGGAGGCACGTCGGCGACGTTGATGGGGATCCGCTGTTGGTGGCAGAGATTGTAGATCTCGGTTGATGCCGCGGGAGAGTCGATTGCGGTCAGCACAAGCGTGGGAGATATCTTTTGTAGAAGAGACGCGTCAAAGTGCATGCTGTAGTGGACTATTGGGGAGGTCTTTAGTCGGTATAGAACCTCGGCGCAGCACCCGGAGAGAGGGCAGCATAGGTGCACGATCGCGTCGGCGTTGAGGAGGGAGAGGATGCGTCCGGCTGCTACGTTGCCGCCGCCGACGACAAGGACGGGCTTGTTGCGTACTTGGTAGGCAACGAGGAGGGAGCCGCCGGGTTGGACGGGAGGGAAGGAGTGCTCTGCTGGCGAGGGAGAGGGAGATTGTGGTGGCGGTGATGGAGACGAGGGGAAGTCGGATTTGGGAGTCGGCGGGGGAGAAAGGGAGGTGGTTGGGCGCATTGTGGGTGTTGTTTCGATGGTGGCGGTGGTGGTGGTAGTCGTAGTGGCCATTGTTAATTGTTGTAGGTTGTGGTGGTTCGCATTGAAGGTGGGCGGGTTTTGGTTGTTACTGTGGTGATGAGATAGATAAGCTGGCGACTTGGAGATTTTCTCCGAGGCATCACGCGAATCACTCGGCTTGGGACAGATCGCGCAATTCCGCCACTCATCAATTCTCACCAGCTTTTGCTGCTGCGAGTTCGGGTATTATAACGGGCTGCTGCATTCTTTAATTAATATATATCCAACACCAATTAATCAATTGTGGCCGACTGCAGCTGCATGGAGTAACTGGTACATGAGTACTAGTACTAGTATCCTGCCTTACATGGTAACTGTGGTGAGCTACATCTGAGCCTCATCAACGACAACGACTCCTCAAGCTTGGAACGAAACCCAACCGCAACCATACCACTGGATGGCGTCCCCACGCCCCGCCCCACCAGCTGCTATAGCTCCAACAAGAATTAGCAGACGAGTCCTGGGCAGCTCTGCAACCCTTCTCCCCCGCTCCAATACCCACACCCCGAACAGCAACATCACCAATGGCCGCATCTCGCCTTCCGCCTCCGAAGTCTCCCTCACCTCGCGATCCGACATGTCGCGGGGGTCGGAGGGACTTGTGTGTCCCATCTGCTCCGAAGAAATGGTCCTTCCTCTCCGCTTTTACCCATCTCAGTGTACGCTGACAGAGCAAGATGACGCTGCTACAACTGAACCGGCACTTAGACGACACGCATGCGGAAGTAGAGCCCCTCGAAAAAGACGACATCACAACGTGGTTCCGCAAACGCATGATGAAAGCTAAAACCTTCCAACCCGTCGCGGTGCTAAACCAGAAGCTCAAGGGGCTCGACGTTTTTGAAACCAACGAACCCCCTGCGGCTCCGACTGTCGCCGCTACCACTACAACCCGCGAAGATGCGGATTTCTACGTCTCCCGAGCCCACTGGCAGAAATCGTACGGCGATGATTTCTGCCTCGACCCGACATGCCAGCGTCCTCTCGGCGTCGTCAACGGATGCGTTAATTGCCGCAAGTGCGGAAAGCTCTTCTGCGAGGAACATACAATGTACCAAATCAAGCTCTCGCGCAGCGCGCAGCATGAGCCTGTTCGTGGCTACTGGAGCCGTGTCTGCGAAACGTGCTACAAGAGTAGGGAGGGGTATAATGATCACTATGGCGTCACAAGGGATCACACGGAGATGTTCCGTGAGCGGCGGAAAGCAAAGGTGGAGCGGCATTGCTTGGAGGTTAGAAGGGCAGAGAAACGGTTAACAAAGGTAATCCCCTAGCCCCTGTAGCCTAAGGACTGCTGCTGATGTGGGTAGTTGACACAACTCCTCACCGCACCGCCGGAGCAAGCACCAAATCCACAGGGCGGCTTCATCATAGGCCTTACAAAACCACTACTCCACAACCAGCGTCGTGTGCTGGAACAATCCGTCGTCGCCTGGGAAGACGACGCGACCGTCTCCAACTGCCCGAACTGCGCACAAACCTTCTCGCGCTTTTCACAACCCAAACATCACTGCCGGATATGTGGAAAAGTCGTCTGCGGCGACCCAAGAACCTTGTGCTCGAAGGAAATATCCCTCGACGTTGCGCCGCCTTCTGAGAAACCCGGGGCTGGTGTGGGGACAGTAGCACTAAACATCAGGATTTGCACCCCCTGCACCACAACCCTCTTCTCGAAACGCGATTTTGCACTATCTCTCCTCTCCCCGCCGCCGTCGTATGTACGTGCCTATGCTACACTGGTGTCATTTCAGACGGGGATTGGTGAGCAATTACCAAGGTTCCAGCGGATGGTGGAGGGGATACAGCGAGATCCGGGAGATAGGGATAGGGTCATGGAGGTAGTCAAGATGAAACGGAGGATTGTGGAGGCACTGGCAAAGGTAGATGGAGTGGCAAAGACTATTGCGGGGGCAAGAGGGGTATGCGGTGGAGGGGCGGGAGGAAGAGGGGCAGAAGGAAAGCTCCGCCATTCTATCGCAGCTGCAACCGCAAATTGGGGCCGCGAAATCGGGTTGCACGTCAAAACGGCGGCTGCAGTCTTGGACGCGGTAGTCTCGAGCACCAGGCCAAGCGCAAAAGAGGAGATTGCGGCGCGGCTAGGAAAGAAGCTTCCCCCTCCCCCTCCCCCTGCCCCTGTACCTGCTCTCCCGGCGGCTATACATGTGGAGGAGTCGCCTGAGGATGTGAGTGCGAGAGAGACTGTGGTGGTGCTCGAGGAACAAAAGTTTTTGCTCCTGCAGATGATGGAGGATGCGAAGCACCGTAGACAGTTCGATGAGGTTGAGGCGCTGGGAAGGAGTTTGGAGGAGATTGAAGCGGAGGTTGTGGCATTGGGGGGTGGAGTTGTGGGTGTGTAAGGAAGGAAGAAAAGATTTTTGCTGCTTTTTGTTTGTTGTGTTATTGTGCGGGCGTTTTTATTTTATTTTGCGGCCATGGGGAAGGCGTATTTCTGTTGTATGCGTGCGTGCGTTTGGGGTTGTGTGTTTGGATTTGTAGTTATTGTGTTTTGTATTGTTTTGTGCAGAGAACGGCAATACCTTTGGTTTTAGAGTGAGGGTTTGGAGAGAGGGTGGTGTATATAGATTAAAGACGACAAGATGGGATTGAGGTTGAGATCGTCTGTTGCAATTTGGTCGGTGGTGCAATTGTGGTGATGATAGGATGGAAAGCGAACACAGCCCAGTAAACAACATCTTCCCAGGTTGTGTGACGTACTCTAGCCTATCTCCAACTCCCATGTCAGTCAGGTTCCTCGCTTTCTCGCACTTCACTCTTGCATCTTCGCAGTCCGCGTATGCTGCTTCTCATATTACAAAGTCGTCCAGCCCCACCCTCTTCGAGGCCAAATCTCCTCCTCGATACAACCTCCTGAGATCGCAATCTACTCCATTCTGTGATCCTTACAGACGGCAGGTCTCTGTATGATTTCTCGGCGTTGTCCATGTTAGCAAGCACCGTGATTTTTGACCGCCATCGCCTGCCACGAAAACCACAGATCTAGATCTACCAATTTCTCAGCAGCTAGTTAGGCTCTTAGTTGAGCCATTACAATCGATCCACGCAGCTGCTGATCGTCTTTACGTGAAGATCCAGGCCGCCATCGGGTTATTTGAGCTGGAATGCCTATAGCACATTATCATCTACTGTACCGAGCGTCAAGGTTTGTATGCTACCACTGAGGGCACGTTTGAAGAGGTTTTATGACTATTTTAGCCCACTCTTGTATTGAAAAAATCGTCACACTCCAAATCTCGCACGAACATTGATACTCAGTACAGTACAATAAGGTATGTAGCTAGGCTTGTAAGTCTTTGCTCGTATTAAAGCTGTAGACAATAGTAGATCCAGTCGGCGAAGAAATGCGGCGGGAATGGGACAGAAATGATCAACTCCCGTGGGGCTACCGTACCATCTCGGAATGCTTCAAGGAGAAGGTAAAGAAGGATGCCTCGAATAAAAAGCCGAGAATCGCCGCTGGTGTGCAGCCGGAAAACACTACAGAAAACTTGAGCAACACAACAGAATACCTGGGCGACACAGTATTAACTACGAGAAGAGACGAGATTTGAGAAGGTCTTGGGACATATTGTCTCTTGGAGGATAAGGGCTCGTGGTATCGAGACATTGTGATAGTCTTACCCGAGATCCCGGGATGCCACTAACCCAGTCATCAAACAGAATCAACGCGTTAAGTCGACATCAACGATAGCAATTGAAAAACGGACGGCGGCAATCGATTCTAGACGTCGAATTGACAGCGGAGTGAGCTTCCCAGCGCTGTCAGGACCGCGGCAGGAGGGCACGCACAGCAATCCACACAACTGAGTGGGTTCACGCGAGGTCTTGGCAAAAAACACGATTGACCTGACGCGTCGGCCACCGAACGAGCGACGACAAAGACTACCCTGGAAGAGGTGTGCCTCACAGCAGTGATGACCGAAGTCAGAGTGAGCAAGAGGAGCGGCCTGGACACGGGAGGAGTGGCGGACGGGAGGAGCGACACGCCAATGGATATGGCGATGGAGATGGCGACAGCGGTGGCAGCCATCGCCGTGGAGACCGCGGGTGAAGACACACTTGAGCCGATGGAGAGACACGAGAACGGAAAGCGGAGAAGAAGGAGTGAGGTCCCGGCGAACACCTGGGCCTTTGGGGACTGGAGGAGCTGCATGGAGCGCGCGGCTCAGCAGCTAACCCGCAAACTAGCACAGCTACACCGAACCATCGCAAAGATGGCAAACATGATGGAGACGCAGACTGCACTGCAGGAGATGAAGTGGCGAGGGATGAAAACATGGTTGGAGGAAAAAGAGGAGAAGCGAGACGTGTACCACCAGGCTGACATACTGTGGGGCAAGGGCATCACGGACATGGTCAAGAGAGTGGTGGCTGCTACAGAACGGGACCAGAGAGAGGGAAGGAAGGCGGACACTGAGGTGGTCGGCCTAGAGGCCTCGATATATGCAGACCTGACGCAGACAGGCGGACCGAAGAAGCCGGAGGAGCGCCAACAGCTGCAGCCTGGAAAGCAGCCCAAATCAGTGTCAGTTCCAATGCCGAAACGGAAACCAAACCCAAACCCAAACCCACAGCCGCACCTAGCACCAGCACTGAGACTGACACCGACACCGACACCGGCGCCGGGAGCCACATCGACGCCCAAAGGGGCGACGACACCAGTGCCGACACCGACCAGACGATGGGAGACTGTCCCACCACCAAACCAAAAGAAGCCGGCCAGCCCAGCCCCAGCCCCGACAACAGGCTCGAGCATGGCAGACAGATGCCTAATCTTAAGGAGAGACAAGAGTGTGCCACTCCCCAATAAGATGGACTAAGAGATTGCGTCAGCGATCAACAGGGTGCTGTTCCACCAGCAGGCCCTGGCCCACATTCGGATCATGAACGCAAGGAGGAATGCGAAGGGAGCGATCACGGCAATCATGAATCAGAATGCGACGGCAGAGATGGCGATGCGGTACCGCAACATGATCATTACAGCAACAAGAACTCTCGACAAGGGAGTCCTGGATGTCGAAAAGACCGAGACCTGGGGAAGGCAAAAGATCCATGCAGTACCCCTAGTGCGGTACATGGGAAGAGGAACAGAGGGCCTGCAGAAGATGGGAGAGGAATTTGAAGCAGAGAATGAGAGCATAGCGATCCCCACCCAGGTATGATGGCTGGCGAACCCCCACACCATCAGGGGGAGGAGGCAGACCGGAGAGATCACCGTGTCATCGGTAGTATTCGTCATGAAGGGAAGCCAGGTGGCACAGAATTTAATGAAGCAAGGCATCAAGGCGGCGGGAGTGTGGCACCGAGTCGAGGCGTTCACAAATGCGGGCCCTGACAGTAGGTGTGAGCTCTGCTGTGGATGGGGCCACATAGAGAATAAGTGTGGCAACAAGCCCAAGTGTGGCTACTGCTCAGGCAATCACCGGACAAGTGACCACAAGTGCAATATAGTGGGGTGTACAGCAAAGCAGGGATCACTCTGCGGCCACACCCTGGAGAAGTGCCCCAATTGCAAAGGAAATCACATTGCGTTCAGTAGCAGGTGTGCAAAGAAGAGCGAAGCTGCCAGAGCGGCGCGGCAGAGCAGAAAGACAGGAACAGCAGGGCGGGCGCCCACGAGCGAAGCTACACACACGGCAACGGGGACCAATAGGGTGGTGCTTGGTCATAGACCCAGGGGAGGAGGGGCAGCAGATGGCGGAAGGGCAGAAGGGGAGATGGCGGATGTGGAGGAAGAGGAAGCAACGGGGGAGGCGAGAGATGTCATGATGACCGAGGCCGAGATAGCGACTATGACAGCGACTGAAACTGAAACTGAAGTGGGAGCCCTGGCTACCAATGATTAGAGTAATCCAGCACAATGGCGCAAGGTCGAACGAGTGGACCATTGCGGCGCTGGAGACGGGAGTTGGACGCAGGGCGGACGTAGTGTGCTTGCAAGAGCCACCAAGAGAAAAAGTAGGTATCGGGATCAGCCATTCGGCATATCAAATAAGAAAAAGAAAAATAGTTTGGACGGCGATACAGGGATGGAGCGGCCTGGTGGTTGATGAGCGGACGGATTTAGGCAGAGGAGCTAACAACGATGTCATTGTTACTGACGTCAGGAGGAGAGGGGAGACGATAACAAAGGTCGTCAACGTTTACGATCAAAAAGACACGCAATCTGGAGACAGAGAGTGACCAGCGTGGAAGTTGAACTGGCAGAGAGTCATTCAGCAGGGCGGCACTGTCCTCGCCGGAGACTTCAACGCCCATAGCTCATGATGGGACTCGAGATGGCAAGTGCAGCGGAATGCCACGTTTTGGGAAGACCTGATTGACAAGAATGGACTGGAGATTGGAAATGATGGTAGAGCCACCCACCACTGGACAAGAGAAGGTCATGAAGGCGAGTTGGTCATCGATCTGACGCAGGCAAATTGACCAATAACAAAGTGCGCTATACTGGCCGATGACCACGCCACGGGATCTGACCACGAGGTTATAGAATGGGAGGTGGACGCAGACAGACAGGAGGAGGGGGACAACGAAAGGGAAGTATGGTGGAACTTAGCTGCAATGACGGAGGAGGACGCGGAGGCGGCGGAGAAGCTATGGACAGAGCTAGCAAAAGAAAGAGCGCACCTGGATGCAGAGTGCACAGCTGACGAGGTGGAGCAAGAGGCCACATGGTGTCAGGAAGTGACAGGCAACGTTCTCGATGCCACCGCAAAGAAAATCAGGATCTGCACCAGATCAAAGAGGTGGTGGAATGCCGACATCAAGAAAACAAAAAAGGCAGTCGGAAGAAAGAAAAGGAGGAGACTGAACTGGGAAGAGGCCGCCAGGGCGAAGGCTGAACTCCAGAAGTCGATCCGACAGTCCAAGAGAAAGATGTGGAGGGAATACTTGCAAAACCTGAGGGGGGCCGAGGCATGGAGGGCAGCACGATATGCGAACCCTCGGGCGGGCACTACTGTGGAAGTCTTAACAGACAGAGAAGGCAAGCAAGTAAACACATCACTAGAGAAGGAGGAGATGCTGATGCACGAGTCTTTTCCTCCGAATGACGACGACCAGTACTACGAACTGCCTCCCGCGGGAAGCGCAAACACGCGCGTCACAGAGCAAGCAGTTGAGCGAGCCTTATTTTCTAAGTCGGTCAAAAAAGCACCGGGGCCGGACAAGCTGTCATTTGGCGCCATACAGCTGCTCTGGAAGTGGGACAAAGAGAGGATGGTCAGACTGACAAAGGCGGCCATTCGCACGGGGAGACACCCAGCGGTATGGAAGTGGGCCAGCGGAGAGGTGATTCGCAAGCCTGGCAAAGACGACTACACGCAGCTGAAGGCCTATTGCTCCATATTGCTGTTGAGCTGCAGGGGAAAAGTGGTCGAAAAGTAGTGGCCAAGCTGCTGTCAGAAGAAGCCGAGAGAAGAGGACTACTGAGCGATGGACAATTCGGAAGCAGAAAACAACTGTCCGCCATCGCCGCAGCAGCCATCATGTTCGACAGAGCTCACGCAGCCTGGAGGAATGGCCATATCACAGGTGTACGTCTAATGGACATTGAAGCAGCCTTCCCAAGCATGGCGGAAGGGAGACTAGTCAACTTAATGAAAATCAGAAAAATGGACGGAGACCTTTTACGATGGACGGAGAGCTTTCTCTTGAAACGAATGGTGGAGATGATAATCGAGCATCAGCAAAAAATATTTCCGTCCGGGCGGACTGGCTCCGTCAGAGTGGAAGCGCTCCGTCAGAGCCGTCAGAGACACCCCGGTGGCGGATTACTCCGCGCCCGGCGTCAATTCAACGCGTCGCGTTCCATATCGCCCTCTGATCGCTGTTTCACCGTTTCTTCTCATTCTGTCGGTCTCCTATTTTAAACGATCACTCTGGCGTTGTGGCTAACTGTGACTATACATCGGAATGGGTTCATTGGGTACGCGCTTGCATCGGGATTGCAATGCGATGGATGACGCTGCGAAAATCTCTCCTCGCGTTCCTTCTACCTGGGCGCAAATGCAATTCTCTCTTTACTAATTATACGGGATTGCAAGGCGATGGGTGACGCTGGGAATATCTCTCCTCGCGTCCCTTCTACCTGCGCGCAAAATGCCATTGTCTCTTTACTAATTATACACATCATTCCACGTCGCCAGATCTATGTGGCTATTGACAATCCATCGTTCGTTCCGTCCGTCTCCTGTCTTACTACTAGTAGCTATTCCTGGAATGACGTGCGCGCTGCCGACAATATTTCCCACGCTGAAAACTTGCAAAGCAACGGCTGCCGGTGCTTTTCTCACTTGTACAAAGTTCGAGACGGGATCCAAGTTACCCGAGTTTTCAGGTATTGTGGTGAGTGCCAGGGCTAACCAGTACTCAACGAAAGCTCCATCATCGTTTAGGAGTTTGATTTTGAATAGTCGTTGCAGTTGCCACGGAAGACACCCATTCAGCACGCCATAACACCTCCCCGGGCGTTGCTTTACCCACACCCAGTCGTTCTGTCGATCCCCTCCGCACCAGCTCTGGGTTTCTGTGCATCGACACATCTGAGATATGCGTTCACCATCTAAACCCTCAACTTGAACCTTAATACCATGGTAAATACAGAGCTCCATTGCGTGCAGTTGTTCATCCGATATATACGTCTTGTTATGACTCTTATGCTTGATAAACTCCCGTGTGCCGCTGTATATTGCCACACGGTGCGTTGCGTCTTGTGTATTGTCGAGTAATGCTCTGAAGTCTTTGATCATAGCGTCAGGATGCTTTCCATCACAGCGGTTTTGGGGCCCCATGAATTCGGGCTTCGCATATGACTGGGAGCCCAGGGGGGCAGCCAGATCAGCACTGGAAGGGAGGACTTTGCAGGCGGCAACGCTGTTCTCCCGACGCTGAGCGAGGGCTTGGAGATTGAGCCCTCTGATTTCGAAGCAGAGAATGCGACACTGAAAGGTGATTACTTGCGGCAGGTAGTTGAGATTGTGATTGGAGGCGTTCCAACAGTCCTTGAGGTTCGTTTTATGTGCTTGTTCATGTCTCTCGGCAGAATACTGTTGCAAGGCTCCGTATCGACGAATCTGTTCGACCCAATGAGACATCAAGGGGATCTTCGGAAAGTTGAAGTCGGCATCCAACTCCTTGGAAACATCCAGCTCGTGGCTGATATAATCCCGCCAGGCTTTCATTTCGCGCCGCTTCTTGGACGGCGTCCAAGTTTCAGCATGTGATTCCTCGTCTACCTTTCGCTTCTTCACGAGTTCCGTTCTCAGGGCATTGGCTTTGGCCTTCGCCTTTTTGCCGGCTCGCCCGAGTAAGAAAACATCTTTGAAAGTGTGAAAACGATGCAAGGCGTCCTCCATGTAGCTCAAAGTTGCATCGTCGTGAGATTTATATTGAGCATACATATAGAATTCTAACAATGCCCGTGTGCACTCAATTGCGCAATTGAATATGGGACACTGAGCGGGGCTTCCGCCTCGTAGAGACTGGGTTACAACTCCAAGCAAGTACCGGCTCATTTCTTTCATCTCCTTCCCATTCCATTGAGAAACTTCCTCATATGACTTATTTTTTGGTGTGAGGTCGTGGTAAGCAGGCACGGATAATCTGATTTCATTGTACTTGTCAAGCCGTTCGTGCGTCTTCATGAAGTGGAAAATCCACTTCTGGAGATGGTCAAGCATGCCGATCTGCATTGTATGGAGGAGGTCGGGCTTCGGGAGGTCGCTCACCATACAGGGAATATGTCGAAACACGTTGAATCCTCGGTGGACATGGTGCGACGAGAGTTCGGCATCGGCTGCCTTGGTGTTGCCATCGCTGAGCGTTCTATATAGGTTGTGATCCCGCCGGGGCTGTTGCTTGTCAGAAGGGACATAATCTCCAAGTTCGTTCTTTGGACACTCGCACCAAAAACAGACATGCCGCTTGAGATGATGTAGGTCGCTATACTCAGAGCAATCTGCAAGCCATGCTGCTAAAACCGGTTTGCAACGCCTGAAGTTGCCATCTGCACAGAGAACGTTGTAATACCCGCTCTCGGCGCTGGGATTGAGTTTAAAGGTGAGAGGCTGGAGTACCCGCTGGAGTACTTTGTTCAGCACCTCTCGGTTTGTTTGCTGCTGCTCATCTAGCCGCTTCAGAGGAATATTGCGGTTCTTGATTGGAATCGGTAGGAGAGCGACCATTATGATGGTGTGCGCTGAGGGCATCTGGCGGATCTTCGAAGATAGATTGCCAATTGTCATATATACAGGCCACTCTTTCTTGTCGCCAGCAAAATTCGAGAGATGTGTTCCGTCGGACATGAAGATCAAG
>Ga0307512_10003274_pt1 | contig 19070 bp, 11 predicted proteins | sample 14_EM_MG_FD_200267 | JGI IMG/M metagenome (GOLD analysis project Ga0307512, IMG submission 200267) | Populus trichocarpa ectomycorrhiza microbial communities from riparian zone in the Pacific Northwest, United States - 14_EM | ecosystem: Host-associated > Plants > Roots > Unclassified | place... | reverse complement strand
ACCTCCTCGCATATTCTGTTAATGTATCATATAGTTAATCTTAAAAAGATATTTTGCTGTGAATAAATGAACTGCTACTTCTTTTTGAAGAAGCAAGGATTGAAAAAATTTAAATATTCCAGGAATAGCTACCATTACTTTATAAGTTCATTTTAAAAAAATAGATAATAAAAGAGAAAATTTTATTTTACTCGTAAAAAATATAAGAATATTTCTATCTAATCTCAAAATATTTTTTATTTTATTTCTTGTTTCTTTCTTTCTTGTATTTATTTTTCTTGTGAAGTAAAATTATTTATAATTACTCTATAGCAACTTTAAGATATTTCGACAAAAAAATTCTAGGAGTTGTTTGCATATTTTTCGCTCAGATTTTATTTTTGTACCAATTGATTCATATTTTTCGCTCATAATTACTATTAAGACTTGAAAAAAAATACTGAAATCTAAACAAATTACAGCTTGAAGTCATTAATATGACTACTCGTCGTTCGTAAAAAGAGAGAGAGAGGGAAACTTCTCTTAAACCCTTCAGTTAAAAATCAGAGCTCCATCAATCAACCTCTTCACTGGTTCTTCTCTCCGCTCACTCCAAAACCCTAAATTCTCCAAATTCCCAAAATGTCCCTACCCAGACTCCAAATCTACCGTTCTTTGTCTACTCTCTCTTCACCCACAGATGCCCTTTTAGCAGAAAAAGCCCTAACCCTCCTCAAACGCTATCCATACCACTTAAATTCGATATCTTCCCAAATAACCCCTGAATTAGCTTCATATTTGCTTCTCCAAACCCAAAATGATCGAACCCTGACCCTCAAATTCATTAACTTTGCTAAACCCCACCAATTCTTTAACCCCCACTGTAAATGCATTGCCCTTCACATTTTAACCAAATTCAAGCTCTATAAAACAGCCCAAAATCTAGCTCAGGACTTGGCTGAAAATTCTGTTGATGAGAAGGGTAATTATTTCTTTCAATGTCTTAAAGATACTTACTTTATGTGTAATTCAAGCTCTGCTGTTTTTGATTTAGTGGTAAAATCTTGTTCTTACTTAAATTTTATTGAAAAGGCTTTGAATATTGTTGATTTAGCCAAGCTTAATGGGTTTATGCCTGGTGTTTTGTCATACAATGCAATTTTGGATTCAATAGTTAGGTGTAGAAAACCAGTTATATTTGCTGAGAAAGTGTACAGGGAAATGATTGCAAGTGGGGTTTCTTTGAATGTATTCAGTTATAATATTTTGATAAGGGGTTTCTGTGCAGCGGGGAATTTGGAAATGGGGTTGAGGTTTTTTGAAGAAATGGAGAGAAATAGATGTTTGCCGAATGTGGTTACATATAATACTGTAATTGGTGCATATTGTAAGTTGAAGAGGATAGATGAGGCGTTTAAATTGTTGAGGTCGATGGGGTTGGAAGGTTTGGAGCCAAACTTGCTTACGTATAATATGGTGATTAATGGATTGTGCAGAGTAGGGAGGATAGAGGAGACAAGTGGGGTTCTTGCGGAGATGGATCGGAATGGTTTTGCTCCTGATGGGGTGACTTATAATACACTTGTAAATGGATATTGCAAAGTGGGTAATTTTCACCAAGCGCTTGTTTTGCATTCAGAGATGTTGAGGAATGGATTGCCCCCTGATGTTGTTACATATACTTCGTTGATTAATACAATGTGTAAGGCTGGGAATTTGAACCGAGCAATGGAGTTTTTTTATCAGATGCATGTTAGAGGTCTTCGTCCGAATGGAGTAACGTACACATCATTGATCAATGGGTTTTCACAAAAGGGATTCATGGATGAGGCTTACCGTATTTGGGATGAAATGATTAGAAGTGGTTTCCCGCCCACAATTGTAACTTATAATGCCCTTTTAAATGGACATTGTGTTTCAGGAAGGATGGAGGAGGCCATAGGATTGTTACGAGGTATGGAGGGTAAAGGTTTGTCCCCAGATGTTGTAAGTTACAGTACTATCATAGCTGGATTTTGTCGATACCAAGAGTTGGACAGGGCATTTCAAATGAATGCGGAGATGGTTGAGAAGGGTGTTTCACCTGATGCCATTACCTACTCATCGCTTATCCAAGGTCTCTGTGAGCAGAGAAGACTGAATGAAGCTTGTGATCTGTTCCAAGAGATGTTGAATAAGAGTCTGCTTCCTGATGAATTCACTTATACAAGCTTGATTAATGGTTATTGTAAAGAAGGAGATTTGAATGAGGCTCTTAATTTGCATGATGAAATGATAAAAAAGGGCTTTCTACCGGATACAGTCACCTACAATGTGCTTATTAATGGACTAAACAAGCAAGCTCGAACAAGGGAGGCAAAGAGGCTCCTGCTTAAGTTGTTTTACGACGAGTCTATCCCAAATGGCATAACATATGATACACTGATAGAAAGTTGTAGTGATATTGAATTTAAGAGTGTCGTGGCTCTCATAAAGGGATTCTGTATGAAGGGTTTGATGAACGAAGCAGATCAAGTTTTTGAATCCATGATTAAGAGAAACCAGAAGCCAAATGAAGCGGTTTATAATGTCATTATACATGGTCATTGCAGAGATGGAAATGTTCATAAGGCACATAAACTCTACAAGGAAATGGTTGATTTTGGTTTCATTCCTCATACTGTGACCATCATTGCTCTGGTTAAGGCACTTTACAGTGAAGGGATGGACGAGCAGTTGAATCTAGTTATAAGGGACATATTGAGAAGCTGCAAGCTTTCAGATGCAGAGCTTTCTAAAGCACTTGTTCAGATCAACCATAAAGAAGGGAACATAGATGCAGTTTTTAATTTGCTTACTGAAATGGCCAAGGATGGCTTTCTTCCAAGCGGTGCAGCTCCTGCCAATGCTGGCCAGTAGACTTTATGATGGATAATTCATTCTATCTTCTATCAATGTTCACTGGACATATTTTGTCCTGTCAAGGGCCTGATGAAGGAAGCTGAATTTCAGTTTCTTTGCTTTTCTGGTACCTCAAGATGTTATGGACTTCAGTTTCACATTCTCGTATCCCCATATTTTCTTGCCAATTATTCACAAGAATTGTAGATAAAACTATGATGATGAACTGTGCATACTATGTTATCTATACTCAATATGATGCAACACCAATTTACTGCATTTAGTTCTATTTTTCTTTTTCCTGCTTGTGTTGCTCCTGGTCATAGCATAATATTGCATACAGAAGAACATGTTGTAGCTTGTCTCTTATTCAATCTATTCTGGCCTTGGCGCATTATAATCCACCTCAGCATCACATGCACAATACAATCTCGCATCCACAGTGAATACTTCTGCTTCTCGGCTCCAGGAACCTTGAGCAACAACTGCATGGTAGTGCCAAAAGCATTCCTACGAATTTGAAACCTTGATTTGGACGGACTTGGAACTGAGCCATACAGCTTTCGGGAGATCATCGGTTAACTTTATGTTAAAATGTTTTATCAATCACTTGCGCGCAACGCCTGAAGATGGTTTTCGTCACCAGTCACCATGTCCCATGAAGTTGAGTGAACCATATGGGAACAGTTTTTTATTTTTTTTGTAGCCCGTATTTAAATTATGGGGATGATGACTCTGCTGAAGGAAGTGCGGATCAAACTTTTTCTGTGGAATGGTTACCATGAGGTAAAAAAATACAGTTTTGCTGTCTAAATAATGCATGCCACGTTTATTGTGGTTGTAGATGTGCTGTAATCTCATTCTTGTGGATCAATGTCATAAAATTATCAAACCCAGTTTTACACTCGTGTTGTTAACTTGTTACCACAGGGTTTTGCCCTTCAAGCTTGTATGTGATCTGTGTAAACAGAGCTGCTTATCGGGGACATTTTGGAAGCTCCTGATTCTTTAGATCAAGCGAGGCTGAACCATGTCTCCCAACTCCCCAGGCATTTCAGCCATTGGTTATGATATTTTTGCTGGTCTTATGGTTCGAAGAATCATTGGCCAGATAAAGGACATGCAGACGCTGAAGCTAACATTCTTCCTGTGACGCCGTACTGACATGCTAGTATTCTTTGAAGCTTTTCTCTCACGCAATTGGGCCATCTAGTTCAATGCCTCAAAGACGCTAGATTTTCCTCCATGCAGACAATACTCGAATAAACTTAATTCTTCTTTGTGCGCGACGCCATGCTTAACGCCAATAGTAACGGATTTGAGAACTGCACCCGTGACTTTCCTTTTTTCTTATTGTGTTGTTAACTACGGAAATGAATTTTTCTCAAAAAAAGAAAAGAAAAGAATAAAACCACGGAAGGGAATTTACTAGGATTTGGTGGATTTATGTAATTTCACAGTGGTCGCCATGTTAGCTTTATAGTTCCACATTAGCTATCCCGTACTGACAAGAGCAAATTCAATATTTCATGGTCCATGCCGTGAAGAATAAATTAAGAACGAGACTTGATAACTTTTAGGCGTCAAGAGAAACCAAACAATTGCTATGTTACCTGAATCATCATTCATATAATTCAACTTCCGGTTAAACAGTAGTTGCAGATTGGCAACGAAGCAAAAGGGCCACTTCTGCTGCTGCTGCAGACTCACAGCATCTCCACCTGAAAACAGATGGCTGCTCTTGCTGGCAGAGCATTATTTAGCTTTTGGGCCAAGAACTCTGTTTGCCATTATCGGGTGATGGGATACCTTACCTGAAGGCTTTGGTTCCTTCAGCTAAAGAATCTGCAAAAAGAGATTCCCCAAGACAACATCAAGGATGTATAGCAAGGCAAACACCTAGGGTCAAGATATGGGACTGATGCATGAATAATTACTTCACCAATGCATCAGAACAGCAAACACCATCTGTGCAAAAGAACCCAGGATATGAAAGGAAGTCACACTCGAGCAAAACAAACATTCATTTAATGAGCAACAATACAAGTAACAATCAAGTACTGATACCTCCAACTACGGTTATCTGACTTTTCTCTGATTAGAGAATTCAATTTCCAAGTTAGCTCACCCTATGAAGTACAGAGAATTGATTGCATATGGAGTTCAATGATGCAGAAAACCTACATCTAAAACGTTCCAAAAGAGGCCAAATAAGCAAGCAAAAGAAAACCCACATGTCATCTAAATTGGGTTAGAATTACTAAAGAATTTATCCTTGCAGAGAAAGTAATGGCTGCAAAACAGTTTCTCATAAGAGCATAAATCTATCTTGAAGAAAGTCTCTGGTGCAAATCATCAGCCAGCGCCTGCCTCAGGCTATCTCCAAAATAATGAAAAGACTTCTCGTTCTCAAGCCCTCTTGCTGGAACACCACCCTCATCTGGATCCTTCCAAGTTTCTGGCTCTGGCTCCCTTGCAATTTGGCACAAGTTATGCAGAACACAGCAAGCAACAATGGTCTGTGGTGCATGATCAAGACCCACGTTCAAATCCTGCAAAATCTTCCACCTTCCCTTCAACAATGCAATAGCATCCACCACTACTGACCTCCCTTTCATCAACATCCCATCAAACAAATTCTGTGAAGGAGTCCCAGACCCATTCGGTGAAAAGGGTGTCATAAGAAATGACAGCAAGGGATAACACCAATCCCCAACTATATATGGCCTAACATGATGACCCCTAACATTAATCACCTTATCCCACACAACATCACCCGAAACAAGCCTATTATACAACACACTCCCCCTCAAATGACTAGCATCATCACTCCCACCTGGCGCCTTCACACACACATCCCAAAACACCTTCTTATGATCAGCCACAACTTGCAATAAAACCGACGAGTACCCATATCGGCATTTATACATATTACCCCCAATATCCGCACGTTTCACCTTAATTGGACTCCCATCAATAGCTCCACACATATTAGGCAAAGAAGTCAACTCCTCAAATGCCTGTGTAGTCTCAATCAACCTCCGTTTACTAACCGGAATCTTAATAAATTCAGGGTAAAGCTTAGTAGCCAACAATCTTGTAACCATATTAGTAATCTTAGAAACTAAATAAGGCTCTAAAGAATACCGCGAAGCAAGTGTTTTAGCAGAAAACCCGTGTGCTAATCTAGAGAGAACCATACTAACAGCATAATCAGTGGGTAAAGAAAGATTAGAAGCAGTAATATGGGGTTTTAATTTATCAACAACAGTAGTAAAAACAGGATAGGATAACCCGTACATTGACCTCCATTGGGAGTCACGAAGAGGAGCTTCTAATGACCAGATGTGTTCAGTGGAGAGTGCCCGGAAAGCGGAAACGGAGAAGGAGGAGGAGGATTCAAGGTTTGTAGTGGTGATAGAGGTGGAAGAGGGGGGTTTGGTGGAGGTGGGTTTTTTTTGGGAGGCGAGGTAAGAGAGGAGGGAAGCGAGGGTGAAGAAGAGGAGAGGGGTAGGAGGGGAGGACGAGAGGAGGGAGGAAGGGGAGGAGGCGGAGGAGGATGAAGAAGGGGAGGGGAGGAAGGAAGTTGACGAGACTTGGGAGTTGTGGTGGTGGAGGAGGTTCGAGAGCATTAACATGAAGGACTCATCCATGGGATTTAGGGTTTTTGCAGGTGGGGAGGGATCTGTTTCAGGTGGAAGAGGCGGAAAGACAGGGTGATAAAGGGTGGAAAGTAGGAGTAGTTTGGTTAAGAAGTGGGGTTTTCAGTTCCGGAATCATCATTTCCGCGAATGATTCCGGTGAAATCACCATTGATCTCATCACTTCCATGGGATGGCATTGGTTCGGTGTAACTGTTTTGTTAATGCGTGTGGGCCCACCACACACCTCATTTTTCTTTTTCTTTTTTCGTTAACATTCAAGACATTTTCATACCAGTTTTTGAATCACAATTTTTGCAATTGCTTCCTCTTCTCGGTTAATTGTTTATTATTTATCTTGTCAAGACATTGCCATAAATTTTATCGGAAGTCTTAGCCTATAGTGCTGCTTTTTTTTATTTCTTGACTTGAAAGTAATTATTATTTTGATTAATTTTATTTTGTTTTGATGAAATTATTTTACTTCCTCTTTCAAAAGAAAGAAATAGCCATTATTTTGTGAGTATTATTTAAATGTATAACAATATATCATTAGAGCAAAACTTTGGCTTTCTCAAATTATATTGGATTTAATGAATAATTGAAAAAACCCAATTGATATGCAACAAATTTTGAGACCAACACATTTTCTTCCCAGAAAACCTATGAGTTGAGAGTTGGATATATAGGTTTTAACTCCCAGGGCTTTTATTTACTCTGGTGAATAAATAAATAAATAGGTGCTTGCAATAAACTATGGTGAATAAATAAATAAATATTAGCACAAGCAACAAATTTGTCGAATTAGGATGAATTTTATTTTTGATTAAAGTGGATATTCGGATCAGCTTGTGTGTACCTTGACCAATTTCATAAGACTTGAAATTAACAATCATGTAAGTCTTCAGTGGCCCTGAAGTTTGTGAGATTCGAACTAGTGATCTCTAGAGAGTAAATTTATGGCCTAACCAGTTGAGCTACATCTCTCAGGGTTAATTATGATGAATTTCTTTTTCTTTTAGATTAATGTGGGTGTTCGGACCAGCTTGCATATACTTTGACTAATCCCACGAGCCCTGAAGCTAACTATCATGTAAGCCTTCAGTGGCCCTAAGGTTTGTAAGACTGAAACTGGTGATCTCTAGGGAACAAATCTAGAATCTGATCAGTTGAATTACACCTTTTAAAGTTAATCAGGATAAATTTCTTGATAGTTGCCTTGCTTGTTTATTATTGAGAAATCGTGAGTTCTATGTATATGTTTTTTTCTTTCTTTCAAAAAACAATTTGAAATTTGAGGAGGAAAACCTAATAATTAATTAGGCTGATATTTTCCCTCTTAAATTATAATACTGTAAATACATTACTTGATCTTAATGTAAGCAAACATGATAAATGATCATTCAACAAGAAAATCAGCAGTATTCTCAGAAGCGAGCCATTGTTTAAAAAACATGATGACATATCAATTCCAACAATATTTAGAATCAAACATTGTTCTCAGCTGATACATGGACTAAATTGAACAGGAAAAAGAAAAGAAAAGAAAATGAGTCGGCACCGGTTCAACTCCTGCGGTAATTACAGTTATTTATTAATCAAGACGAAATCAAACGACCCGTATTCCACAGCCGTGCTCGCTCGCCTCAAACTAGAAAGACAAAAGAGATTTAGAACGACCTGGGTCAAAAAAACCCCAGAAAATATTAGGGTTCAAAACAGCAAATTTCTCCGTCTCCCCAATCAAAATCAAAATCAAACTCCCAAATCATCATGACGGAGGTAAGTAAAAAATAAAACCTTTTTTTTTCAAAATTTAATTTGGATTTTTGAGCTATTTTTAATGGTTAAATTTGCAGTATTGGGTAAGCCAAGGCAACAAATGGTGCGATTTTTGCAAGATATTTATATCAAACAACCCTACAAGTATCCGAAACCATGAACTTGGCCAACGCCACAAAGATAATGTCGCTAAAAAGCTTGATTCTATGCGGAAAGATAACATCGCCAAGGAGAAACAGCAGAAAGAAGCTGCCCGTGCTCTCGAGCAGATCGAAGCTGTAAGTGATTTTTTTTTTAATAAAAAAAAGTGATAATTACTATTTCTTGTTTCTTGTGTAATTCATGAATGATTTGATGAGACTGATTAATGTTTGTTTTGTTTTGAATGTTTGATAGAAAGCAAATCGGAGTTATCAAAAGGATGTGGCGAATCTTAAGGAGGCAAGTAGTCTTCGTGCATTGGATATACAAGAAGATGGTCAAGAGAGTAAGTAGCAAGAATCTTCTGAAACTTAAGAGACAATTCAATGATGGTTGTGATAGCATCGGTGTAGGTTTGAGTATTAGACATCATTATATTGTAGTTTAGTGAGTTGCATTAGCAAGTTTAGGGGCATTGGATTATTTAAGGAATGGACTGCGATAACGGAGACTCGAGTCTATCTGGCTTTGTTAGAGTGTTATAGAGCTTTGATTTGATATCACCAGCAGGTCCTTTATACTGCCAGAAAAGTTTGCATATTGCATGGTAAATTTGTAGTTGTTAGTTGTTACCCCATGATTGAGCCCCGTATAATATTTTCATGTTTTGAAATCTTTCTCTTGGTGCTGATACTTTTCTTTCTAAATGAAGTTGGCCACCGGGTGCTTCATTTTGTTAGGCAATTAAGGTGTGGAGTAACTAGAACAATGGCCACTTTTATATGTATATATTGGAGCGCAACACAAAGATTGCACACAAAATACTCATGGACTAGGTAGGCTTTATGTACTCTCATTGCCCATAATTTCACTAATATGAAAAATTGGACCACTCATCTTGCACATACCTGTAGCACAGACAAAATTAGCCATGCTTCCTTTTTATACTTCCATAGTTTGCTTACCAAGTGCCCATTTTTTAACGTTGGTTGCTAGCATGAGCTGGATATGAATAGTAGAAATTCCACTCTCAGTTGACGTGTATGTGGTTGATTGCAACTTTGGCTTCTTAGTTGACTTTGTTTACTATCATGGCTGGCTTATGCAGTATGAAAAATGTTTTCACAACTAGCAACATATAAGTTGAAATTGAATTTTGCATCTTTAGGCTTAGAGACAGTGTTGGCTCCCAATATTTTCCCTAGACGACAACTCTCTTGTTGGCAAACCGAGTTGCAATTGAAACTCTGCAAAATTGTTGTCCATCAAATCCGTTAGTGAATAATCAGTTACTGAGTCCTCCATGCTAATTTGTTGCTGTTCTAACTTTCCACGTGATATTTTCTCTCTCAAAAAGTGATAATGCACTTCCACGTGCATCTCACATGAAATACTGGATTCTTTGCCAAATAGATTGCTGCCCAATTCTGCAGTGTCTTGGAATTGTATAATCAACCAGCTGGTGAAGACCTTTCAACAATTGATTTAACCAGACTTCTTGTGCTGCCAGTACTGCTTCTCTGTATTCTGCTTTCATTTTTTGTTTGACAATGAAGCTATTGTTTTTTCTCTTACTACACCAATTAACTACTTCTGAACCAAATTCGGAGATATCCTGTAGTTGATTGGTGATGCCGTGATCAGTGACATAGTTAGCATCAGTAGAGAACTGTAGTTCAGGGGGGTGTTGAGAGTCAACACCCAAGCAAAAACTAATTTGAATTATAATAAAGCTAGTTGTTAAGCCATTTTCTACTGCCAAGCCACCAATGATTGCATAATCAACCAGTTGGTAAAGACCTTGTGCTGCCATTACTGCTGCGCTATATTCTGCTTTCATTGTTTGTTTGATAATGAAGCTATTGTTTGTCTCTTACTACACCAAGTAACTACTTCTGAACCAAAGTCAGAGACATCCTGTAGTTGATTGGAGATGTCATGATCAGTGACATGGTTAGCATCAGTAGAGAATCATCATTGAGGGGGAGTGTTGAGAGTCAACACACAAGCAAAAAACTGATTTGAATTATAATAAAGCTAGTTGTTAAGCCATTTTCCACTGCTAAGCCAGCAATTATAGCATTAAAAGCCACGCCAGGAGTCAGTTTCGACCAAAAGCATTAGCAGCCATCCATCTTTTAAACTTGTAATTTTCCACATCCAGCTGTTACTCAGAAATGGACCTAAGAAAAGTGACTTCTGTGACCAACTATGCACAAGTATAAAAGGGACGTTGACTCATTTTTGTATACTACTTCAATGAGTGGTTAGAGGAGAGAGCCTTGTGAGCTGGTGAGAATTCTTTGCAACTGACAGTGAGTATTTTTCTTTATTTTATTGAGGATTCTCTCCTCGTTTGTTTGTGTGACGTACCTGTACGTTGTTATAGTATACTAGTTGTGTGCTGTATTTTGTTTGTTCTTTACACCCTTCTGATACTTCAATCAGCATTGTCCTATTAATGGCTTTTGAAATTTTAATGTCTTGATTGTTTTAGTGTTCAAACTGATACAGCTCTTAATGATGACAGAGTGGGATTATGACAGCACTTCAGGCTATTATTACAATCAAAGCAATGGTTTACACTATGATCCAAACTCAGGCTTTTACTATTCTGATGCTATAGGTACAGGGTCGTACAATGGAATTTTTTCAGTCTTCTCTGGTTCTCCCTAATGTTCACAACAAGATTTTAAATTATAGATTAGTTATGCATGTTAACTCAGAATTTATGTGACAGGCAAGTGGGTGACGCAAGAAGAAGCGTATGCTGCGGTTCGGATTTCATCAGGCTCCAGGAATAAAGAATCCAGTTTTAAAAAGCCTTTGCCAGCATCAGCTGTCAGTTCGGTAAAAGAAAATAAAGTCGCTGCTCAAAGTGGCCCTCCACCTGGTCCGGTAGTTTCAGCTTCTTTAAATCCTAGAAGATCTGTTAAAGGCGCTCCTTCAAAATTTGCTGTTAACAAGAGGAAGAGGCCAGATGAAAAGCCAAAGGCTGTATCTGTAGAAGAAAAGGCGGCACTTAAAGCTAGGGAAGCTGCAAGGAAGAGGGTCGAGGAGAGGGAGAAATCATTGCTTGGCCTTTACCAACACTGATTTAGAGCTTCCAAGCAAGCACATTCTGTATCCTGAATATTAAGGGTATGTTTTCAGCATGTTATTTGCTATTGATTTTTTCCTGAGTTTAAATAAGGAAATATAAGTTGATTTAGTTTCAAATTTGAATATCACTAATGTAATTGATTTAGTTTCCTGAGGTATTTACTTTTTACACCTTTTTCCTGCACAATTGTTCTTGTCAATGGATGTTGTCAAGATTAAGATCTGATAATGCATTGTTAGCCTAGATGCATTTCTGCTCTCATGGATGTGGGTGCTGGACAACTCAAACAATAGAATATAACCTGCACTCTTTCTGTTTGTCATGCATCTAAACCAAATACCAGCACACATGTCCATTTCACTGTCCTCAAGTAACCCTTTGCCAGGCCCTGGTCCAAAACTTTACCTCGCACTTCCCATTTTGCTACCTGGTTCATTACTATGTTTCTGCCAGGACGTTGTCGAAATTGTTTTGTTGGGTTTTTTTGTCAAAACAAATGTTCAGATGATATGGTCTTGTTAATGCTTCACCTGTTAAAATTTTATCCTAAATATGCAATCACAGTTGCATACTTCAAAATGTCTGTTTTACAAGTCATTCTTGGCATGGTCATACTGATACAACAGCATGTGAAAGGATATGTTGTTGTAATTAGAACACCAAATGGTTGATGGACGTGGATTATTCTGTTTGAATTGGCTTTTTATGCAGATATGGAGTTTTACGCAACAGCAGATGGAACACAATGGAAACTTCTTTTGCAACCTGCATAAAGTGGCTGTCCATAGTGTTTCAGGTTATAATCTGGTCTTTTATTGCCATCTGCTCCTATACGAGGAATGCTAGGTTTCTAAAAATGTGGTGAATGAGGAAACACGAATATTATAATGTCTGTAACCTTGCAATCAAAATGTCAGCTCTGTATTCTTTTTGATAAGCAAATTGACCGCTCAGTTATGTAAGATCATTGTTTCCTTCTGTAGAACGGTGGGATTGGAGGCATGTGACTCCTGTGCCATTTGGATGATAGCCCTTTTGGAACTGGATGTTGCAATGAAGGAGTGAGTATTTTTTTTTCCAATTATGTTGATGAAATTTACTTCGTCTATGGTCCATGATCAATATGAAGCTTTTTAGGGGAAGTGGAATGACTGCTATCTCTCTGAAACCTGTATCATAAAGTTTCTTAGCATGCTCATGCCTTGGGGATAATCCATGAAAATGTCGTCTACCATGCATGCTCATGCCTTTGGATTTGGGAATAATACATGAAAATTTAAGCAACGTTCTGTAACCAAGGTAAAAAGAGAAAGCGGAATGGTAATTTTTCCATAACAAAAGCCATGTCTTTTTTTTGTTTTTCTTCCTTTTTCTAGAGTCGTGAACCAATGTGATATAAAACTCTGCAATTGTTTGTGTGTGATTTCCTCAAGCTTGATTGTGGGGAATGGATACTCGAATTGTGCCAAGCTTTTCATGCCCCCAGCTGTACATGTTTCACATTTTTCGCCAAATTGCTATGGAATTGTGTGCCAAGGCCATGGCAGTTGTCACGACTCACGAATGAATATGAACGAGAAAGTACGATTCACCGTGTGTATTAAATGGTGCTCTTTAATGCAAAAACACGAATTAATTTAATATTCCGACACTTGTGCATAAAAAAAAGAAAAGGCCTAGCACGTGCGTTTTTCTCACACACTCTCTCTGTCGACTGTTGACTTATCGGCTGTTTGATTTCTACAAGTCATGGAAATCGGCTGTGCAGTATGAACAGAGAAGAGGAATAATAAATGCTTGGCGAGTCCTTATCGTGGGCTTGTGTCGTGGTTGACGATATGGGCACCACTACAGGGCCTAACATGTTGGGTGTTGGACTTTTGCTGGACATTTCTTGTGAAGGGAAATATTGGATGGTTAAAACTTCAGACACCAACCAAAGTCGATTTCAAGGTTTATTAAATCTGATCCCTCTCCCTCTCCTTCCTGGGAAATCAGTCATTGGTATAACCTTTGATTATTGATCACACAGCCTGCATTTGGTATTTTTTGTGGACCATGCATTATAATGTTTCTATTTTTATTTTTTTTTGTTATCTGGACGTTATTTAGTGTGCAGTCGGAGTCACACAGTGAAGGTCAGCCCTCCCTCAACCATAATCACTCCTATCATGAGTGAGACTCGATTTTAAGCTGTTTGGTATAACGTCAAGTGATTCCAGGGCCCGAGTTAAGTAGCGTTTATGTAAATTTTCATTAGTTAAGGATCAAAGAAAGAATTTGTTGAACTACCACGATTCACGAATTACCAATTTACAGTTTGGAAAAGAAACAAGATGACATTCTATAATTGTTTTGTTGCTAGTTGGCATCAAAAGGGAGAGATCGGGTGCCAAATCCTCATCAATTTCATCTATTGAAGATATGATACGGACTGCGAAAAGGACTGGTGGTTTTTTATATGTAAGTTTAAGGTTTTTACAGAACAACTTTGACTCGTCTTCTCAACTTTCAAAATCAGTTGTTGGTTTGGAATGCTTTCAATTGAGCATAAGCTTTGGAATTCAAGTGAATTTCTACGAAGATGATATCCTCCAAGGAAAGCCAGTCAAAAGTTTGGGATGAATTAGTATTAAAAAATGATTAAGAGAAAGGTAATCAAGTGAACTTACCTGAAACAACTTGAGAGTGTCCTTCTTTGACAAACAAAGTGGATGCGTGCATGGAATACTAACTATGGTAATTGTATAAAAATATAAGTGGCCAGAAGGTCTGATAACTTTTGGTCAAGACAGTCATATTTTCTTCATTGCTGACTTGATATTGCAAAATCCACTTGAAGTCCATCTCTCAAGAATAATTTCATGAATTTGGACAATATTTTCATAGCAAAATGGCTATTCCTTGTACTCTGTTATGGGAATTCTCTCAGGAAAGATTTTGAAAAAACTAGCAAAATATGGCAATGATTTCGTGAGAGTTAGACAGTCATCTGCACAAAGAGGAAAAAGTTTGTGTGCAATAAAATTTTCATAAAGCAAGGCAGTACATCAAGTGAAAACAGCCATTCTGTTGGTGATAGTGATGACAATAACTGTGAAAGAAAAATCAGAACAGTTGGGTAGAAATCGTTGTTTGAAACGATACAAATACATGCAAGCTGGAGACAGGTCTTCCTCAAAGGCAAGAGTCAGGAAAAAAGGCTGTAGCTTTTTTTTCAACCTGTGTTCTGGCCCTTGGTAGAAAGTCAACAAGGAGCTTTACAAATGTGCAAGAGGACAGTGGCGGAGGAATCAAGCAGCACCTAGGATAACAGGATTACGTCGGGCGTCCAAAAAAAAAAAGCAGATAGAAATCATATTGAATTGGGCATATGAGTTATTATAGAAGCAGTTTGGACTTGACTGAGAGAACTTGGCACTCTGGATTAGTAGATAATACAAATTTTTAAGAGCCCTAGTTATGTTATGATTCTATATATAATCAAGAAAGAGATCAGGCCATCATTTTCACCAACAACCATGATGAAGCTATTGAGAATCAAAATATATGGCCAAAAACCATTGACATACTCTCATCATTATCATTGCCATCATTGATGTTGTAAATGAGACAAGTTTTTTGCATTGGAAATTATTATTCTCTATGGTCGTAGGAGTATTTCATCCACTATTGCATAGATACAATGTGATGGCCACCTTATCCTCCCTCGTATGTTTTCCTCCCTCGCTAACAAATCCCAGAGAAGAGAGTGCAAAAAGGAAAGTAATCATAATTAAAGGGCATATTTCATGTGGGTCTCCTTTATGATAGACATTGAAGACCTTTTAGTAAAGCCAGGTTGCATGCATGCTCTCTTTTCCCTCAGGAGTGCCTTGCAAAAGCAGAACTCTGTATACTAAAACAATCTCAAGTTCTTCCTTTCCTTTTCTTTTTAAAAAATATACTTACCATCGATATAGTTAACAGTAATATTAATGAGGGAAAAGGAGAGTAATGGACCCTATTGGTGTAACCGAACTGACCAGTTCTAATTTGAAGTTTAGTGTATGTTTGGCCTAGCTGTAATAAAAAACAAAGCATTGATTTTAAAAATCATTATGAACGTTTAATTTAGAAATCAAACATGTCAGCATCACTGGGTATAGCAGCCAATATATGCTTCATTGTTAAGGGATTTTTTTAGCTGTATGCTTTAGCAATTAGCAACCTTGTTTCTTTTGTTTCAAACTCTTCAAGCACAACAGTACACTAAGTTGCAGCACTCTAATTTTGCATTTTTTAAGACAATATATTATATGCACATATCTGAGAGCCTAAAACATTTTAAACAAAAGCTGCTTCCTCGACTGTTCATCATTACAGGTTGTAGTGATGAGCAAATCATGGTCATAAAATGCAGGAAAGGACAAGCTTTGTTAGTTTTATTTTGTTTTTTGAGTGATTGATTCCTCCACCTTTCGTTTGACTATTGGTGCCAATATACCAATCACAGACCTTTACACTGTTTAACGTCATGAGCGTAATTATTCCACTAACATAATGATTATGTTAGGGAAATCCCTTTTCCACCCATGTGTAGTGCACTGCTTCCCTTTAGTTTTTCGGCTAATGCCATGTTGTGTTATCATTCTCCAACATTTCAACTTTCTAGCTGGTGATGCGTATTTTTAGATGGGAAACTTTTTAATCGATGAAATTGTTTAAATGGTTGGTGCAGTGAATCTCATTGTTACTGTTGAGTGCCATTATAAATCTCTATGATATGATTCAATTGGTCCACATGTACTCTGCTCATGTAATGAAATTTATTATCAAATGGACCTCTTGATCCTTTCTAGAAATGGCTTGAAGATCTCATTCAGAAAACTATTCACTTTAATGCTACTTGTGTTTTCTTGTTTAGTTCATTGATCTGTGTTGCTTAAAACCCATTTCAGCTCATTTTAGTTCAGCGGGCTCTGTTTTCTTATGACTGGTATATATGAACTTTCCCTACAAGGCAAGTATCACCATGGAATACAATGTGGTCCAAAATTGCAATGCCAGAATATTTCTTACTGCAGAGCAAAGCGATGAAATAATTATTATGTTCAGTCAAATTTGTCCATATCGAACCTTTTACCAGAAGACATTAGAAAACGTCGATGCCAAATTTAGAGATAAGCACAACAACCGCATTCTATTTTGAATCTTTTACTTGGTAAACCACATCTCAGACACAGCCAAACACGAGCAGCGTTCTGTTCACATTTGTAATCTTGTAGATGTCTTCATTAATTATGTCGTATTTCCATACAAAGCACCATTATAATCATGTATAACAAATATATCAAGCTAACCATTAAAATTCAAATCACAAAAGAAGAAGAAGAAGAAAACCCAGATTGAGTTGATCTGAATCATCCACGTGTCAAGGACCTAACACCTCTAGAGATCTCATGCACACTTGCAGCCCGATTGAATCCCAAGCACCCCAATAAACCTTGCTTGTAAGGTAAGAACGTTTTCCTTTTCATTTCCTCTGAAACCGCCCTGTTCACTGTGTAATGCACCTCATGAGCTGATATAGGCCCTGATCTCCTCCTGGAACTTCCTATACTATCTGTAGACCGAAAGCTAGAATTCTTGACATCCTCTGCCACTTCTTTTTTGGACAAGACTGAATATTTTGTTAACGGGTCATTGCAGCTTGTCGTCCTGCTTCCTTCTGATGCACTTCTGAATAGCAATAAGTCCTTCAGCTTCCATTTCTTGTACCTTTTCGATGTGAATGATATTGCGGATAAGATAGAAGACGTGTAAGATGATTTAGGGGTGCTTGCTGTAGAAGAAATATTATTTGAATTCTGGGAATTCTCTTCTTGATGAAACGTGATGTCTGAGACTCTTAAAGGAGATAAAGATCTGCTTCCTTTACGTATAGAACCTGAAAATGAGGAACCACTACCACAGCTTCTGCCTCTTCCACGTTGATGGGGAGCTTGGCCTTGTTGATTAATTTGTAGTTTAACTTCTCCTCTACATGTCTCTTCAATGGCAGCTTGAAAGGGGTCAAATTCCTTCTTTTTTGTGGCTCTTGATCTAGGTGATCTTGGAGACCTTGGAGAAGAAACTGAAGAATCATAGCCAGGTGGTGGCTTCAAAGGCTTGATCTTTCCACCGTCAAATAGTTCTTCAGCTGATAAAGAAGTTCTTTCTAATTGACCACTAAAGTCGAACTCAAAATCCTCATTATAATCATCAAGATCACCATCATTCTTGTTGTTGTCTTCACTTTGGTTCTTGGATTTGGGAGTTCCAGGCTTCTTTTCCCAGTCAAAAGGGATTGTAGATGATGAATTTGTAGAAAGAGTTATATCATTAAGCTCCCTATAGAAAGAGGACATACGAGTGGGGCTTGTTGGGGCACTAAAGAGTAAGTTGCCAAATCTTTGAGGACTTGAAGGGGCAGTCATGTAAGGAGAAGAACAAGTGCTATCAAAGTTGAAGTCCACAGGTGGCACTGGCATCACAATTTCCATTTCCATTGAAGAGGTTACTGGTTGTGAGTTTCAAGGTTGGGATTAGTTGAATCGCGTGGATTTATAGAGAGGGTGGGAAGGAGTAGAGAGAGAGGAAAGGAAAGGAAGGAGAAGGGAAGGAGAGGGAGATTGACTGGAGAGAAATTTGTCATAGTTCAGAGAGAGGCGGCTTTATAAAATCTATTAGCTCGCTTATGACGTGTAACAATTAGCCCAGGTTTTGATGGATTTGATTCGTTTAACGAGTTATCCAGATAGATATAACTTTTAAATAAATTATTGATTCGGGCTCGAGTTTTTTTTTATATAAATTTCTAATAAAAAACCTAAATTTAGATTGAGGGATTCACCAAATTTCACTCTAAAAACACTCAAAATTGCATTTGAATTCTAGCCAGTATTTTAAGTTTTTTCCTTATCAGTTTTGGATTTTAACTCTTTTTATTAGTTGTTTTTTAGTTATTACAAATGTTTAGGGTATTTAAATTTATCATTTTAGATTTTATGAGATTTTTTCTGAATAAAAAAATATAAACTTTAAAATTTATGTTAAACTCAAATTCATAAATTTTTTTAGCGTCAGCTTACATGTGTATTTAAGAGCATGACGGGTCGTGGAGTAATTATTTTTTATCATTGATGTTGTGTTGGTTTTACTCTTCAGTTATCTACCTTTTTACTTCATTTTTCAATTAATATAATTGATTTTTCTACAGTCTTGATAGCCATTCGTACAAGCTAAATCTTCTAAGTTGTAGCCCATGATTAGGCAAGAAAGAAAGAAATTAAGAAAAGCAGGGAGTTTTATGACATGGACAGAAATAATATAAAGTAGCCAGGAAGGCAAGGGTGGGCTTTGAATTCTCATAATCTTTGTTTATCGTGATTGTTTGAATACTGTTTTGAAATCAAAAGATAAAAATATTAAAAACAAAAAATAATTGATTAAAAAGATTAATTTTAAAATAAATTTTTATATCATCTAAAAAATAAATATAAAAAAACATGCTTTCATTGTCT
>Ga0307512_10003273_pt1 | contig 19079 bp, 29 predicted proteins | sample 14_EM_MG_FD_200267 | JGI IMG/M metagenome (GOLD analysis project Ga0307512, IMG submission 200267) | Populus trichocarpa ectomycorrhiza microbial communities from riparian zone in the Pacific Northwest, United States - 14_EM | ecosystem: Host-associated > Plants > Roots > Unclassified | place... | reverse complement strand
GAAAGGACTCTCTGGCAGAACACTGAAACTGATGCTAGTCCCGTAACCTGGGGTGCCTTCTTCATACAGCTTACGGGCAGACTCATACTCTAACTTCTCTTGCTCAGCCTGGGCAAGGAAGGGCTGTCAAAACTACATCAGCTAAGACGTCGCTAGTGTATTGAAGTCGTCGCGCACCTTGCGTTCCTCATCTGTCATCGAGCGCCACTTCTCCGCAGCCAGGACACTCTGCTTCGTCGTCTCTGTCTCATCGCCAAAGACGCCCCTCACTAGGACAGGATCCGATCTTATACGTTGCAGGAACATGAAGTATGCACTGAGAGGTTTCTTCGGTGCATTTGGGTCCTTGATGTTCCCTCTCCTAGATTTACCCGCCTTGCGCTGCGCGGCACGAAAGAGATTCTCACGCTTGATCTCCTCTGGAGTCAATGAACTCATGTAGGTGTGGTGTTCGCGCTCTCTAATCTCCTTCATAGCAAGAGATCGTCGCCTATATGGCTAGTGGTGACAAGTCAGCTGAGTTGAGTTGTGGGTCTACAGAAAGCATACCTCTTTCTCTTCGGGGCTGAGCCTGGCATACTCTACTCCGGCCTCCTTGGCTGCCTGAGCGACATTAAGTTTGCGAGTGCTAGTTGCCTGATGTCGCTGGATCCAGTCCGTAAAGTAAAGCTGCCAGGCAGAGGGGGCCAGCTTGGGGGGCCGCAGAAGCGACTTTGCTGGAGCTATTAGTTATGATGTAAGCAGGAAAACTTGACGTCGACGTCATAAAAAATGATCTACCTTCGGCTTGCCGCGTCCGGTCACTGCTTGCCGGACCCACGGACACCTTCCTCTTCCGCCGTATGGTGGCATCATCAAAATCGTCATCAGTGCTGACAGACTCGGCACGTCTGCTATACCCGCGCGCCTGTGGGGGTGTGCGAACTTGAAAGCCAGGAGGCGCACTTGAAGACTGGAAGATAGCATGTACGGGTAGGGAATTGTTGCGGCCTCGATGCGCACGCTGCGTAGCAAAGTTGTCCGATTCATCAGGGGGATGTAGTAGTTGTGGCAACGGAGAAGCATTGGCGCCTGTAGCATTCGCATGACTCCAGAACTGCGCAGCCCATGAAGGCTGCGTAATCTGAGGTGGCGAAATGGACGTCATGGGGGCCTCTTCGACAGAGCGCGGTAAGGTCCGGATTGTGGGATATCCGAGAGATGGCGAAAAGGGCCCCATCTTAGGGAAGGCCAATGAACCGTTATCGCCACCATATGGGAGGTTAGACTGGAGTGGCGGTTGAGGGTTCGATGGTGCGGAAGATACGATAATTGGAACGGAAGCAGATGGTGGGGCGGATAGATCGTCAACGAGCCAGTTGGAATAAAGATTGCGATCATCAAGGTCGGCGAAGGCGTGATTAGCGTCAGCAAGGCCCGGGAAGGAACCAGGTGTGAAACTCAAGTCACTTGACGGGGGAGACGTGCCAAATTCGAGTAGACTGGCAGACGATGCGGGGGAAGCCGTGTCAGAGTGAGTGGGGACGGGAGAGGTGGGGAGGTGGCCGGTTGCATCCCATGGGAAGGAGAGGGAGGGATCGTGTCTGTCCATGTCGAGTGGACCGAAGAGAAGCTGCTCTGATTCGAAGACGGGGGACTCGGGTGGGAAAGGCTCACGGGGATAATCAGTGAGGGGGGAGTGATCGAGCATGACAGGAGAGCAATCGGGAGGGAAAGGTTGGCGGGTCAAACGACGAGAGTAATCAGACACGGATTGCATGGAGGCGGGAGAGGGACGCCGGAAGGGCGGGAGGGGACGATTATATAGGGGTTGAGGCGGGGGCGAGCATATGTGAAAGCAGATCTGCCTGAGGAATCTGCGCATCTGCGAGCGTGCGGTTGCGGCGCTGGGCTGCTGACTCGATTCAACAAGTATTGATGGGCGGCAAAAAGGAAACAACTGGGTAAGAAAAAAACTAGGCTGGGACCGGCTGACGCGCATACATTCGCTCCGTCTGACCCGAGTGGGGCGCTGAGAAGCTGGAAGCAGGAAGCCAACCAATCTCACTCGCTCCACCCAGTGGCATGGTGCTGGCAGAGAGTTGCAGCTTTGAGCTTATTTCCTCTTCCGCCCACTCCAGTCTATTTTCGCTTTTCCCATGACTTGTCTCGGGAACCAACCCGGTGGCGTCCGATTCCCTTGCCAATCTCCGAAATGGGTATATATTTTTTTCGAGAAGTAAAGAATAAATTAAATCAGACTCACTTCCGATAAATATCTATATCAGGTATAACTTGCCCGTTCATTTGGGCCCCCTACCTTCTGACATGGCCGCCCCTAATAACATCCACGATTGGCAACTCGGTCCCCGTAACTTGGGTTTCATTCTGCACCGCCACAACCTCAGCCTCCACTTAACTCATATATTGCGAATTCAGACGACAGGTCTAGACCCGTTCAAACACCCTCTCATGTTGCTCACGACTATCCATCGATCGAGCGGACAGAGGAAGGAGGGCAATGGGATGAAACGCTTGTTTTCCGAGCTTGTCGCATCTACAACACCACAATCCACTCGGGTGACCGGTAACGTGGGTTATTATAGACGCTCTTGCCAACCTGGGTAGTGTTCAGGGGTAAAAAAACAACACGCGCTATCAGTTAGCCAATCAGGTATGTGTCAGGCGGTGGCACCACCATACCTCCCAGTCTTTCACGCCTTTCATTATCTCCTTTTCCCGCGCCAGTGCCGCCAGTTCTCGTCGGTAGGCATCCCTATCACCCTCCGCTAGTAGCAGCGGCACAAGGTGTATCCGCGACCAAATCTTCTCCCTCTGTAGTTCCCTAGAAAACCGTCCCACCTCAATCAGTCATCTTTCCCCAAAATTCCGGGTCGCCAAAAGTCACGGCCCGATCTTGAGCACGATAAGGCATCTCCAATCGCCGCTGCGTGCGTCACGCGGCCGGATCCCACAAAACGCCACGTTCCCCGTTGGGCTCGCCAAATCACTTGACACGTTTTCCGTCCCGCAAGACCGAAACGGTTCGACACATTTGCACTTCCTTTGTGAGGACGTACCTCTTCTCAATGTTTCCCTTTCCGACGCGATAGAACCCATATGCACACAGAGCAGTAACGCCGCCAAGAATGGCCAATCCACTCGGGCCGCGTAATGGAAGATTCCGCTTATACCTGACGGCTTCAAAACCCCCCGCGGGGGGCATGTCCCTGTATTGTCGATCAGAGGAGACGGTGGCACTCGATACATGTGACTAACTGTCTGAAAGGAGTAGACACTGATATAAGGTATGGTCAGCTGAAGATAAACGCCACGGAAGAGGTGTAGAAAACCCACTCGGAGGACGATGAACGAATATGCGTTGGCGACGTTGGGAGTATACAAAGTCCTAATGATTTGTCCTTGTTTGAGCCTGATGGCAAAAACAAAAATAATTAAACCACGTGATATAATTAATCTTTCGCTTGCCGCCCGCCCGCCTCCGTACCCATAATTGACGATGCCTGGTCCTGGTCATCTCATTATCCTCTTCTTTTACTTGTGACTTCTGAACGTAGCGGGTGACTCCTATCTGACACTCCCAACTGCTTCCTGAGGAATCCCGACCGATCGGTGATGGGAATCAATATGGATTCGACGTCGCGCAGTATCTCTGGCAGCGCATCAATGATTCTGAACCATAAAGATTTTCAAGATCCAGGGCACGCCTTCTGGAAAACCCACGGATACCCAAAGTTTGCCGATCGCCTGCCAACATTTCTCGTCGACGTCCCCTCCCCCTCCCCCCTCCACCCCCCGACAGTCTAGACCGCATAGATGTCACCGTTTAAACCTTCTGTGTCGAGGCCAAACCATGTTTTTGAACAGGCTGGAACGAACTCCCCCTGAAATTACGACGTACAGCTTGTCTCGTGCTTTTTCACAGAAGTGGGCCATGACCATCTTTGTCGTAATAGTAACGAACGACAGTTTGACTCATGTCGGTGCTTTGATGTCCTAGTACGGTCATCACAGAATCACAGAATAATGGAACCGATTTCCGCTGCTGCGCGGATGAGCTAAATTTTGCCTTATTCGGGCGGGATTTACTTGATCCTAGTCGGATATTTCCTCACAACGGTGCAGTGCAGACTCGTCGAGCAAGTACATCATGCGACAAGGGCGCAACCCGCCATTGGACGAACAAGGTTTCCCGTGCATATGATTCGACCGGTACCGTATTGAATGGGGTTCCAGAAGGTGAGCAATGTCAGCACACAGCCATGATTAGACCGTCGGCACAGCCAGAGTTCCGAGTACCGAGTATTGTTTGAAGGCCCCATTGTGCCTTGTGACAGGAGGCGCGCGGATACGAACAATCGAGAAAGGTCCAAAAGGCTGGGCAAGTGACAAAAAGTGCAGATGGAGATAATTGCTTGATAAGTCCATGCGGGCGCGATTGAGAGCACGTTTTACCGCGAAGACGTTGATCCTCGGAAGAAGCCATGGTCTGAGTTATTTACCTTAAAAAAAAATACGAACCATTTTTTTTCCGGCGATGAAAAAAATCGCAAGTTTACAAAAGACAAAAAGCTACCTTTGAATACAAGATGGGTTGTCGACTGTACTGCGTTACGGTATCGTAATTGCCACGTTGAGGCTCAAATCTGAGCGCTAGAGGACGCAAAACGCCGAATGTGAGAGTCCAGTGCCAACATTATGAGGCGTTGCACCCTCGATAATTGAAACTGCCTGTCTGTCAACGTCAACCATCACAACCACGTCTAACTCACGTTTTCCGGTGCAATCATATTTCCCCTCGTCCCTGTTGTCCAGTGCCATGTCTCGCCAGCCCTCTCCAGGTCCCTCTCATTTTCCCCCATCCGCTCAACTTGCGAACAATAGACAAAAGTCCAAAAATTACACTCAGGGTATCGCAGCCGGCGCCGAGGATGCCAAATACAAGACCAAGTACAGGGAACTTAAGAAAAAGGTAAAAGAAATAGAATTGGTGAGTCAACTTGATACCATCCCCGTATAGTTGGCTCACACGCAGCCATCTCATATAGGACAATGATAAGTTACAAGTAAAGATCATCCAGTCAAAACGGAATATTCAACGCCTCCGACTAGAACGAGCGTAAGTTCCGTATGATCTACTTTTGAATTGAACTAAGTGTACCGCAGCATCTTGTATGAACGTCTGTCTTCGCGTCAATCATTCCCCAACACCCATCCTACGCCTTCCAATCACTCGTACCAACCACCTCATACCCAGCCTTACGGCCACCATCAGTCCAGGGATGCTGGCGAGCCGAATCTCGTCGTTGTCGACACAAACGACCCCGCCGCCGTGGAATGGTACAGGTCGCGTGGGATACCTATCAGGGTCATGACCGGCTCCGATGGACAACCTGTGCAAGTCGCCGAGATGACTTCTGCGCCTCCTTCGACTCCAGGGAGTCACACCCCGACATCTGCGCCTTCCAGGTATGGCCCTGGACATCGGGATTCCCGGCAACAAGCTCCGCCACCACCAACGTCTGCGCAACATTTGGAGCCCTCGCATACTTACGACCGACACCAAAGTTCGTTGAACAATCCATATCCCCACCCTCCCACGACGTCCCCACATTATCGCTCGCGCTCTCGGGGAGCTCACCCATCGGCTTCCTTGCAAACGTTGTCCTCGGGATATTCCCATCCCCAGCAGGGTCCACCAGAGGCATCGTCTCCCACGTATCGTGATTATCCGCCCGGATACCATACTTCCGAACGCGAGCGACGCGCGCATCGCTCGGGTGCCTATGAAGCGCCTTCTTCTCGGTTACAACCACCTGGCCAACCGCTGCCAGCGTCGCACTCACCTTCGCTACACTCGCGCTCGCCCTCCAGCTCCAGGGGGTCAAACCAGGTTCATAATCACCAGCGAATGGGGCCGGCCACAAACACCGGCAATTATGGGCCGCCCGACCGTGAGCACGACAGAGAGCTCCGCGACAGAGAGCGCGACCAAGACTGGGAGCGCGACCAAGACTGGGAGCGCGAAAGAGGACAGAGATCGCGAGATTGGGAACGCGAACGCGAGGGAAATGAAGTCACCCAGCGCGGTGGCACTCCTCCCTACGCCGGCTCTCGCTCGCGTTACGCCATCGACGATCGCGACGGCTACGTGTCTCATGCCCGAGGGTACCACCACAACGACGTCCCACACCCAGCCGTGTCGCGCTCGTTGTCGCCGCGATCACGCTCTGCCTCCCCGCCACGTCGTAGTCCTCGTGATGCGTATTACGAACGAGAGGTGTCGAACATGAGGCCCCAGGCCCACGGATCGGGTGTAGAGCTGGACACGGGTCGGCGTGCACTGCCCGCGCACTCTGAAGGTGAGCTAGAAAGGGATATAGACATGGAGGACGTCCGGGACCGCGACCGCGCCCCCGAACCCGCCGACTGATGTATGTGGGCGGGCACTGTTTCCCTATTGTCGCGTTAGCCATAACTGGCCATTGATACTGTCTGTCCTTTTTCTTTTGTTTTTGATGGGTTTTTTTAAAAGCATCGAACGGATGCGTGTATGCGTTCCCGGCTGCCGCCTTTTTTTCTTTTTTAAATATATATACGTATATGAAACCGCTAGCTATGGTCTCCGGTACGGATACACGGACAATTACGGCTGTAAGCTGGATCCGATTTCATTTCCTGGTACAGTAAACACACTCCGACTTTTTCTGTCTGCGGAGTGTATGGGCGATTGGTCAACTACCAGTAGAGTAGACCATACCCTATCCCTGATCGAATGGCATCACTTTTCAATATTACATCCGTCCAGCAACCACGGGAGCAATCATCCTTGTTTGGTCCCGAGAGCTCGGAAGGCTAGAACTCTTGACCTGCTCCACATTGAAATTGATGTAACTCTCCACCGTGTGGTTGAAGCGAAGAACATGAACCGATCGTTGTACCTCGACGAAAAGGAAAAGTGAAAAGGACAGGGAACAAGTCGAGGTCCCACCCCCTAAACGCCCTGAGGCGTCCGGAGGCCGACTCAGCGCTCTTCGGGTGACCGATCGGGCGTGCCGCTGGGAATCGTTTTTATTTTGCGAAAGTGGTACCACAAGAATGTTTTTTGATTGACTGTTGATGTTGGTGTATTGCTGTAGGTGTTCTTCTGCCGACGACGTGCCAAGTAGGAACCCAAGGGCAGTGCCCCGAGTGTTGCTTAGTACAGTAGAGGAGGGAGGGCCAAAGGGCTAAGCTCCGAAAGACTCAAATGAGCGTTGATCGAGCCGAACTGGAACTTTTTTTTTCGTTATTAAGCCTTATCGGTCCAGGTGAACCGGAGATGCGCGCGCCCAGGAGGCCCAATCTGAAACTCGACGTTTTGCTCCGGTGTCGTGCCTGAGGGGTTTTCCACTGACGTGTGGACGTGGATGGATGGCGGGGTGGGGGAAGGGGGCGGGAGGGCGGGGCGGGCGGAAGAACTAAGTTGGAATGGGCTGGCCGCTCCACGAGAAGAGAGGCTAAAAGAGCCGACGAGCTGGGGTAGTCACACAGCCGCCGCGGCCCCTCACTGACGCAATAGAGCTGTACACAGCTGGAAGACGGGGATAGCAGGTAAAACAAGCTTTCGGGCGAGAGGAAAACCCAAACGGAACTCGTACTGTACAGCACAGCTCAGCGTCTAGTGCTAGCTAGTCCTTTCCTTGGAGGTTTTTCTCTCTCGGATGACGCGGACCGAGGAGCGAGGACCCGGAACTTAGACAGCGCCTGTCGAAAAGCACGTCAGGTCGGTATTGAGGCAGGACTGCCTTAGAACGCTTTATTGGATCCGAAGGGGCAGTAGAAGCCCGAGATAGGGACATCGACCCCGAACCGATAACGGGGCCAAGGAGCTCCTCAAACGTCCAATCTTTGCGTCTTGCATCCGTCCTTCCATCGCTGGAAAAGACAGTTTCCGATTGGGATGACAGGACAGAGAGAACTTTCGTTCGTTCTGACACAAGATCATACATATTCAAATGGGGTCCTGCCGCAAAGCCATCAGGGGTTCGTGAAATGTTCACATGGTCCCAGTGGCGCCCAGGGCTTGAACCAATCTGAATAGGTGCACTTCCCCTGGGACAGGCAAACAATGTTCCACAGTCATCCCTTAGGTTAAACATGAGCTGAGAGGCCTGGCAGAGACTGTGCCTGTACCATCATTAACCTCGGGAAATATTTCAAAGACATAGATTACACTTCATCGATGTATTCTGGTCTTGAAATGGGAACAGAACAGCTCCCTCGGCAAAAGATATCATACTGCGCTGCACAGAAAGAAAGAGAGCCTTTCCCCGAGTAGTCTCGAGATAGGGGCTTGATTGCATTGGCCGCTTCTTACCTGAAAAGGGCGACAGCAACTATCCGAATATAGCACCACCTACCGTGTCAGTCATACTGGGTCGGGGGCGTACCGCGACTTCTCTGCGCAGTCAGTCAGGTCACGATGCGCCCTGCTTGGGGAACTTCGGCGGGCATAACACCGGGTTTTTTCTAAAAGGTCATCTAGGCGCTGGCGCCGATACAACTTGGACACCACTGCCTGTCACAATGTTGAACAGATCGGCGAGGCTCCGCGATACCGTCTGGTCGCACTGCGTAAACTCGCGCTGGTTGGGTTCCACCGACGTGGCGATGAGACGTTCGGAGGCCCATGATAAGGACGGCTAAGCCAAAATGGAACACGGCAGTGCTTAGGGTTCATGCGAGGAGCGCAAGACGTCTATAGTCCACTCGTACACACCCAAAAACACGGCCCCACCCGCCGAGATCCACATGGTCCTCGGTACGACACCAGCAAACAGCGCGGGGATCCCCTCCGCCACATATATCCGCCGAAGACGGCGGAGTGGAGGCAAGTAAGCAGGATCAGAAGGGTCCTGAGACAAGGTCAAGGAAATACTCCGGAAGAGAAACCGGCCAATCTCACCCGAAGATCAAGCATGATACGAGTTTTCAGGACGTCCAGAGGTGTCGTAACTGCGGCGGCAATTCCACCAGCCACACTCCCACATAACGAGGCTTCGTACGGACGTAAGGAGGCGGGCTTGTGATGCAGAAGTAACGAGAGACGGTGCTTGAAGAATTCATACATGGGGAACTGCACCGACGTAAATGGTATCTTTGTCCAGCGCACGGGTAAGCGTCGGCCGGGAAAATATGCAAGCGAAATTATTACCTCCCGCATGACAGTGATCCCAAACCCTCTGTAGAAACCCTTTAACCCGTCGGCTCTCCACACCAGCTTCGCAGTGGCGAGAGAAGAGTTGGCCAGTGTACCGTAGGAGGACGTTTGTGCCCGCGTCTTGATGACTTCCGTCGGTACCCTTATCAGACAAGCTGCCTTGAACGACCAGATCGATGTCGATAGTCAGCGGGCTATCTCGCGTGGTCATGCGCTGATATCACGTACCACTTCAGCTATAGATGCGGCTAACATGTGGTTAACCGGCGCAAGGTGGGGAGGTGTTAGGAGGGTACGCTTGAGCACGTCATAGGCGCAAAAAAATACCGCCGCTAAGACAGACACAACGGAGTGTCAGGGTCTGAGTAGGAGTGAAAGTCCTCTTGAACATACCTCCAGGGGCGCTCCCCACTATGACGCTACCGACGCCGTTGTAGATCCCTCTAAAGCCGCCCGCCTTGTAGAAACCCTGGTCTGATTGTAGACGAGTCTTTATCGAGTCTATCGGGTAGAATAAAAGATCTACGGATGTCCCAGCGAGACCGCCAGCCTAGAAAGTTGGCGAGGGATGGTGAGGATGACTGTATGCACGAAGGAAGTGACCAGACACGTACTACGAGCGACTGGCCATATGTAGGATAATTGGCAGAGGACATCCCGACCAGCTTAGATGATCTCTAATAATAAAAATCAAATTTTACGACTTTCTTATACGTGGCCGTAGAACGTCCCCAACCACCTGAAAGCTTGGGGAACGTTAGTAAGTCTCGGCAGCCTTCAAGTTGCTTGCCAGCAGTCCTCGCTCCCGACGCGCCGCGGTCACGTGTCATTTTACGGTTTATCACGGCGCTGTCCCCACAACGTGCGTCATGATGCAGCATCCCACGGCTCTGCAGAGACGGTTTTTTTTTTATAAATGACTGTGCACAAATGGAGGTTTACTTTCGACGATGCCGATAACCTGTCACGACGGCGGGCGGGCGAACACATTCTGGGGGGTCCGCATGAACGTAATTCACATCATTTTTCCCAAGACGGTTAAAGGACGCTATTATGGCCATCATGGATTTGCTCAATTTACTCTATCAATTCACTCAAGCTTAACGTCGGGAATGCCCGACGAGCATCTACGCCACAGGACCTGACACCATATGCAATGACACAAGGCCCTCGGCGCGGTTTATCGGTAGACATGATCGGCTGTAAACCGTTATCATTAGTATGGGAACATTACAAATGTAAGACAAGGCGTACCATGCAAGTTGGCAGCAATCTCGGCTTCAGCCCGGTCACCAATTGAGAGTAATTTCTCCTTGTTATAGAGAAGCTCTTCGCGCGTTTCCGTCGAAAACTCCTGATTCTGAGCTAGAATGGCATATCAGTCAAGGCAGAAAATAGGACACAGAAGCGCCCTTACTTTCAACAATGGCATCCACCGGGCAGGCCTCCTGACAAAAACCACAATAGATACACTTGGTCATGTCGATATCTATACGAGAAGTCAGACCGCGGTGAGGAAGCCAACTTGACATGGATGGGGCACCGACCATATTTGGTTGTACGACGAGAACCATCTAGGCGGGCTTCACTCTCAATCGTAATAGCCTGGGCCGGACAAATCGCCTCGCATAATTTGCATGCTACAAGGTAATCATGTTCAACCGTAAAAAATGACTCGAGAATGTGAGCATACGGACCAATGCAACGCTCTTCACCGCTGGGATAACGACGCAACGCATGCTCCCCGCGGAACCGAGGGGAGAGCGGACCCTTCTCGAAGGGATACATAATTGTGTATGGGGGACGGAAGAACTGTTCCAAGACTAGCCACATTCCTGGGGGGGCGCAGTGGTGATACCAATTCAGACACGACAGAGACAATATCAGGGAGCAAAGACCGAACCTCGAACGATCTCAGTGAAAAAGAATAAGTGGGCAGCCTTTTCGAGGGCACTAGGCCCTCCCTCGTATGGATTGACGTATTTGTCTGGTCCTCCTTTCGCGGAGTAAACGCCTGTTCCAAGTCGTGGAGAATTGACATGATTGACAGAATCATGCGCAGGTTGAGCTTGTAAGGTGCGCCGCGAAGTAGAAAAATGCCGTAGGGCAACGAGAGATAGGGATGGTGTACTAGTAGCTGGAGAGAGTAAAAGTCGGGTAGACAACCCAAGAGGGGCGCGACGTGCAAACGCCATGTTGATTGTCGAGCTCATCGTCACCACATCCGTTCCGAAAGTAAGTGGTTGTCACGGTCTTGTGACGGTCCTGTGACGACTACCTTGACCAATCAGAACTCGCGAATTCGACGTCAATCAAAATCAAATCATTCGACTGACAAGCGGTCATGTCGTCTTCCAAGAAATCGAAAGCTCCAACTGTTCCTCCGTTATCGGACCAGGGTCAGTCCAGGCAAAAAAAATTGGACCATTCCTTATTTATATCTAATGAACCGATAGAGGTACAGCAAACGTATTCTCGCTTCCAAAGCGATCTTCAGAATCTCGCTTCCAAAATTGGAGAACTTGAACAAGAGGCGGAGGAGCATGTGTACGTCGGAAATGCTTTCATGTCCTCTATCTGTCTCTTAATGCAAATTCGAATTCTAGGTTAGTTCTATCGACCCTGAATGAGGCGCTGGCAGGAGAACCAGATAGAAAGTGCTTCCGTCTGATCGGAGGCGTCCTCGTTGAGAGAACTGTCAAGGACGTCGTTCCTGCGCTGGAAACAAACCGTGATGGTGTCAGTCTTTTGAGAATTCTGTCTGTTTCCAATCACAGAAACCGTTTCCTTGTCAGATACGCAAGGTCATTGCTAGCCTTACTGAGCAATACAAAACCAAGGAAGGGGAGTTCGAGAAGTTTAAGGAGGAGTACAACATCCGCCCGGCCGGAAGGATATAATGACGTGGCCTTAAAAATACGACTTTTGGACTTTGGCTCTAACCCTTCCAAGTAAATGTAGCCTCTTTCTGCATGGCGATTCATCATCATCGACAAGCTGTAGCATAGATCTGACATTGTGGTTTATCTAATCTTATCATGACGTACGACGTACGTAAGACCCGAAGACGGGTCAGTCACAGTCAGTGCTCGTACTCGTACTCCTCAACTTATGCCTATCACCCTCGAGTCACTTCCGGTAGAACTGGTAACGGCCATCCTAGAGGAATTGGATCTCGCTTCCCTCATCGTCGTCTCCTATCTGTCACGTCGCCTACACACAATCGCATCCGACCGCTCTCTGAATCCATGGAGGGCTCCTATCCTTCGCAACCTCCATAATGGGGTATATGAAGACAGCTTGAAGCATCTGAGTGTGCGAACGACGGTACCAAGGCAAAACTGGATCGAGATTGTGAGCATGGCTCATCCCCAGTTCTTACTTTTCGAAGCCACGCCCCCGAATATGAAAGAAGCGGATTGGCAGGAGTGCTTCAAGAGACGCTTCTTGCCAGGGTGGGAAAAGTGGAAAAGAGAATACAGCTGGCAAGAGACCTTTAAGAAGTGCGTTAAAGTCGACATTCTCAGATGCCAAAAGTCACTCATACATCGTGCGCGTAGGCTGCTGATCAGGGTTTGGCACCGCAGTGAGACCACTTGTACGGCTGAAGAGTCCTGGACAAAGTAAGGGCACGAAGCATACATCTCTCACCCCATTCTCAGGTGCGGACCAGATACATCGTTCTGAATAAGAACGGCACGGCCAATGAACTGGAAGCATCCTCTCGCAACTATAATCCTCTGTCCATATTCAACGACCTCAAGTACGTGGATGCTCATTTTCACCGTTCCGCCATTTCTGAAACGGTGGGTCCTACAGGTTGCAGAGTAACTTGGCCCATTTGGAAACTCACATCAGGGTATGGACAACTGATCTAGCGCGGTTACGTTGCTAAGCTGTTTCCCTAGCTCGTAGTTCAACTAGCCGATGTGAGGATACTCGCACTTGGCGTCCTCAATAATCCGCGTGGCGCATTCACCGTCAACCGAAATGCTCGGGCATTCTTACACCCACCTGGTATCGAAATGGCTTCCGAAAAAGCTGACGGTGAAGGATCTCACCCAACTGATAGCAAGTCTAGAAACCACCATCAATACGAACGACTCACGCATCCTCTCCCAGCCCTCTCCCATGCCGAGTATCCATTTTACACACCAGACGGAGGAGATAAGCGATGGTTAATATCTGGGACCGTCGAGGAAGAAGGGAAGCAATGGGTTGGTGGGCTGATGTCAGTGTATCGGTTCAATTTGATTTCGTTCAGGTTGCTGAAACGCTACTAGGCTAACTACCCAGATCACAAGCTCTCACACGCGCGTACCGTGGGGTGATGGCCCCTTTTTGCAGGACCTTGACCTGGTTGTGGGATTTGGGAGGAGCCAGTACGCATCTTTTACTTGGGCAGACCTGGATTGTATTGCCCCGTGGATGAAGGACTTGGTGACGAAGAGGATCGATGGGCCAGGACTAGGGATTTAAAAGGGAGGGTTGTTAGCGCCTGCCGAGATCACACACTCTCCATACGGAAGGCGATGTAGGGCGTTCCTCGCGTTGTCTCTCGACACAACAATGTCGATTACTTGTCTCACTTTTATTATGTTTCCCATCACGTCCAATTGTGTCTCTGTTCCAGGAAAGTCATTCTTAAGCGTGCTTCGTGCTTAGCTCATACAACCGTCGTGACCCACTCAACTCAGAAACAATAGAAACCCTCATAATACGTGCTGCAACTATCGCTCTTATAAGAGAAGGAGAACGAGTCATGCCATTATGCGTGGCAACCCGTAATCACCCTCCTCGTCACCGTTGGTTCTGTTGTAGTTTCTAACAACTTTACCTCCCCTCCTCATTCCCTGGATTCTTTGACATTGCTGGGCATTGTCGCTTTATTTACTTTACGACCATTCATTTTTCACGGCATCACGAACAGGATTTCTACGTTGTCCTATGAGTATCATGAACGCTGTAAGTCTTTGACGTTCTGTCCGCAGCCGGTTCTGAACCCTTTCTAGTCTACTGTACCCGAAAATGTTTGTAAAATATGTAACAAGGTCTTTTCGCGCAAGGCCGACTGTAATCGACACCGCCGTCTGCATTATGGCATCAAGTGAGTGCTCCCTTCGCATAGGGCCCCAAGGACACTTCCTTACGATTTGCGCAGGCCGTACCCATGTGAAGTGCCGGGATGCGGCAAACGATTTTCTCAATTTACGGCGCTGAAAACTCACCTCAACGTCCAGTATGATCCATTTGCGGATTTGATCCGAGTCACCTTCACTAACGAATGGCTGTCTAGCACCGGCTCGAAACCCTTCAAGTGCGGCGTCGCTGGGTGCAAGTCCACTTTTGGTGATCCCTCGTCTTGCGCGCGCCATCGCAGGGAAATCCATCATCCTGGCAAGCCTTTCAAGTGTCCTTACCCGGGTTGTACATCGAGGTAAATCGTACCTTGCTTTCCAAGTACTTGATGCCTATTCCTGGCTTTACAGTATCCTGCGGTCGTCTTCCTTCAAGATTCATCTGAAAAAGCACGGGTTGGATCCCAATGAATACCCTGAGTTCGCCAAACGCGACCAATCCCCTACAGAGGTTTGGAAATCCACGGAATCCGAGGGGACCAATGAAGGGCAAGGCTCCAGCATTGGTGGTTCGTCTCACAATCAGGCCATTCCTTTGCCCGGTCTGCCCAACGCTTGGGACGCATTCATCTCGCTTCCGATTGATGCTGGTAGGTCCCTCAATATGCCTTTCCTTCGAGAGCTCACCTCATGCCGTGTTCTCCTACGACCACAGCGGATCCTCTACTCATGCAACCCGGGCTCGCCTCGCGGGTTTCCTCCAACTCTCCGTTACTCTTAGCCCCGACCCCCCAGATCGCACCGGACTACAGCGCTGGGTATTTTCTATCAGCCCCACGAGCGTCCCCGGAAGCCTCTTCCCGATACTCTTCACCCATGGCGCGAACTCCGGTTTTAACACCTGAGAGTGGGCTGGGGTTCGTGAACGACATTAATGCACAGATGAACCCTTGTCTTGAGACGACACAGGATTGGATGTCGAGTGCCTGGCAGGACCAAGGCATTCGGTTTGTCGGATAGAGGAGCGTGTCTGAGCCGACTTTGGACTTTCATGTTTGATACTTAAGAGACCTACCATAACCAGTACAGTACAGTATGATAATATGTTGTATCGCCATATTGCTAATTAACCAGATGTGTAATACCGACCGATGGGAAATCGACAAAGGATTTTTGTGGCTACGCGCAAGCGAGCGGGAGATTGCCGGTTGACTGACTGCTTTATCCTCTTTCGCCACAAATACGTTCCGTCCTCAATACCCGCGTCTCATCAGCCTTTTCTCGTCTCCCGACGACGAGAAGGGTATACCATCCTCTCAGAATGCTCGCCTTCCCGCTTTATCCCACTTCTATTACTTCTCATCAGTCTCCCGAAACTGTGTCACAATACAGGCCAGCCAAAGACGTAGAGAGCTTCAACAAACTCTTACCCCCGGCCGTGGAGTTTGTCGAGGGGTCGTCCTCAGGCACTTTGTTGATTGGTGAGGGAAGGTATGACCCTGTAAACGGATCCCCAAAGTCACCATCTGGACCCGAGGTACGTCCTCCATCCCGTCGTTCCGTGTCGTCTCATGACCCCGTCTAGGCACAGGTCACTGCCCAGACGCCTCCAACAGAACACCAGGATCCCACTTCCCCATCACAGTCTTCCCCTACTGGAAAGAAGGGCACTGGTCACTTTTCTGGCTCTGTGGAAACCTCCTGGCCCAAGGGATTGACCGTGGGCTCTGGGCTGATCAACACGGGCAATAGTTGCTTCTTGAACAGTGTGCTCCAATGTTTGCTGCACACACCACCACTTCTCCACGTCCTGCTTTCGCACAATAAGGCACAGCCTTGTATGTTGTCTCGTTCCTGTTGGACCGAGGCGGCGTTTATCAGTTTTTAGGTCGGGTAAAATCGGATTTTTGCATGGCCTGCTCGTTGCGAGCTGTGATGGAAGAAGCCCATGGCCGTAGGAGACATGCTTTCACGCCATACCAAATCGCCAGCAGGCTTCAGTGTATGTTATCCTCCGATCTCTTCTTGGGGTTTGGTATTCATCCTTTTTCTCAGTGATAGCAGGCCACATGCGCCGTGGTCGTCAAGAGGATTCTCACGAGTTCCTTCGCTACGCCATCGATGCGATACAAAAATCTTGTCTTGCAGGACACCCTTCGTTAGTACTTCCTTTCGTTGGCCCGAATCCTGGTTTCGTGTTGATCTCCTGGACGTAGAAAAGCCGATCCTAAGATTGCGGAAACGACTTGGGTTCATAAGATTTTCGGCGGCAAGCTGCGCTCTCGAGTGACCTGCGACGAGTGTCACCATAATAGCGACACTTTCGATTGTATACTCGATCTAAGTGTGGATATCCACGGCGTTGATACCCTTCGGGATGCCTTGCGCAAATTCACGGCCGTTGACTATTTGAAGGGTGCTGATAAGTACAAGTGTGAGAAGTACGTGCTTCCTAGCTTTTCCCGAGACCCTTCACCTGATACCTTGTTCATTTCAGGTGTAAGAGGCGTGTGGTGGCTTCGAAGAGGTTTACCATACACGAACCGCCAGTGGCGCTCACCATTCACCTCAAACGCTTTTCACCCCTTGGCCGTAAAATTGGGCACCCTGTCCGATACGACGAACGTCTTTCCCTGGCTCAGGCTGTAAGTGAAGGCCAGTATGGACCCTCGTACTCGCTGTACGGTGTCATCTCCCATGCTGGAGGTGGGCCCCATTCTGGACACTATTACGCCCACGTCAAGGGATCCAACGACCAATGGTACGAGATGAATGACGACTCGGTTACGCGCCATCATGGGCCCCCCACTGGCATGAAGAACGCATATATTCTGTTCTACATGCGCGAGCGTGGTCAGGCGTTGCAGGCCGCCGTCACATCCGGGTCTCAGCGGCAGCCGACTACACTGAATGGGATCAAGAACAACGTAAAGAAGAGGAAGGTCCCAGACAAGGACACCGACTCCGATGGGAAGCAGAATAAGCCATTCATAGGACCCTTATTACCCGCGTCTGTGGTTCTGAAGCCGAAGCCCGTACCTTCAGTTCCGGCAGCGCGCGACCCGCAGGCTGATCTCCTGAAGAGGAAGATTGAGGCGGTGTCGAAGCCTACACCACTAAAGCCATCAAACGTGCTGCTGAGCCTATCGCAGTACGCTGACGAGGACGATGACTCTGAAGACACTGGCGAGAAAGTCGAGGCGCCAACTACCCCTGCTCCAAATGAAACGGTTTGCACCTCTCACACATCACCAAAACCTTTACCATCCATACCGTCGATACCAACCACTACGTTTTACGGCAGCTCGCCATCGACCCAGGGCACGAAGCGAAAGCTGCAGGACGATGAAGAGTCCAGTCAGCGCCCCATTTCGCCACGACGATTCAAGACGGCAGGTCCAGTCCCTACACATAGAGGCTTCGGGATTGGAAACCCGTTTTCTCGCACGAGCAGTGTTAAGAATGCCATGCGAGGACGCCATGGGAAAAAGAAAAGATCCACTAATTAGGAACCTTCATGATAGACCATGGACAGTTCGCCTTGTACATTGATCAGACAGCATGTAGGGACTGTTGTCAAGCGAATAAATGTACGGTTGAGGGCAAGCGCAGAATCAGAGCTTTGCCTTCGTCACACTCTCGTGGGCTTCCTCCCACCACACTACTGTTACTGTAACATCATCTCTCCATCGTCTCGAGTGAGGCGCAGGTATGCTCAAGACCTTCCTCAGCTTGTCCTCATCGCCACCCCCGAATGCGTTTCGAATTAGGTGAGCACTGACATTGTCGTCTACGAAAGCCCACGAACCTTGCTGCGCATTTGCCATGGCCCTGGTTGTTGCCTTGCCTTGCACCGTGGGCGAGCCAGCGGTAGTGGGAACGAGTGCTGGTAGGGATGATTTGGAGATGGTACCCTTGAGGCCAGCAAAGTGGCCTCCGACGAGCGTAACAACTTCTTCCGATGAGAGCTCATCCCAGAGCCCGTCTGTTGCAAGGACCAAGAATTTCAGCGAGGAGGTCGTTTTCGGTTCTGACGACCTAGGGTCGGGAATGGAAAGCTTTCGGTGTGTGACGACTGGCGTGGCCATGACATACGGGGGTGTCTTCAACAAGGCTGGGGCGGGGCGGACGGTCTTGCCCGACTTTTCGAGGAATGCTTTGTACAAGCTGTAAATGACGGGGCAACACGCTCAGGCTCTATGAGATGGAAACGAGAGACATCAAAGCGACTCACGTATCTTGAACCTCGCGGGGCCATTTGTAGCGGGCGTCGCCAAAGGCTCGGGTTGGTTCAAGGCCGCCGAGAACACGTCCGCGAAGAATCACGTCTTCGGCTTCGCTCGCAGGGTGTTCCGAACGCATGCTGAACAAGTGAAAAAGGATGAGAATGCTAAATGACCGTATGCGCGGCGATGCACATAAACACGCACCGTTTGGCTTCGTTTTCGTTGCGCCCAGTCTGATCCTCTGTGAGAACCTCCACGCGCCACGTTCCCGTACCATCCTCGTTCTCTTCCCAGATCCCTGCGACAGCACGGCTGTCTCCCGCACAAGCCACATAAAGATCACGTCGTGACGGGTCCAGAAGCGCCATCAATGCGCAGCTACCTGGCACGCTGAGTCAGAGGAACACAGCAGGGACGGGGGCATTCGAGTAAAATTTACGGCATACCTGATAAAGCGGGTAGCATAGATGCCTCTCCCATTGGGTGTTGACTGAGGTCGGGGATGTTTTCCTTGTCCAGCTTGCCGACGTTGGCCGCGAGGACGCGAAGGGGGCCGTTTACTATCTCGAAATC
>Ga0307512_10003272_pt1 | contig 19084 bp, 28 predicted proteins | sample 14_EM_MG_FD_200267 | JGI IMG/M metagenome (GOLD analysis project Ga0307512, IMG submission 200267) | Populus trichocarpa ectomycorrhiza microbial communities from riparian zone in the Pacific Northwest, United States - 14_EM | ecosystem: Host-associated > Plants > Roots > Unclassified | place... | reverse complement strand
AGACAAGAGAACAGTCTGAGGACTGTTCGCTCAATTTCGCAGGTCTTATATACTAATACAGGGTGGTCTATGCATACATGTTTAGGGCAGGCATACATACTCAAACAGGCAGCCCATACTTTAGGGCAGGTACAAATACAGGTAATGGGTGAGCAACCTTACTGCACTCCAAGGTCTTGTGACTTGTTCATTGATTTGTTAATTTGTTGATCATTCCCACAGTTTTCCACGTGCCAATCAACAGACTAGGTGCACATCTGAAACGCATATGATCAGGTGATCGTGGAGTGACTTGTGATCATGTTGATGACTAATCCCTTGGTAGGTCATATGATACTTTCCCAAGATCATGTGCTTGTATATCACGTGATCCCAAAGTTGTCGAGGTGTCACATGATCGAACACATGACAGGTCATGTGATGGTTTCCCAGGGTCACATGGTTGAAGAGTGGTTTTTACCATGTGACTATACTTTGGCTTAGGGGCAGCTTTGGAAGGACTTGGGCTTGGGATTCTCTGAATGCATGATATCGCGGACTCCGTCCTTGACACATATTACCCCAAATCGAGAAAGCAGTCACTCAAGGCATCAGCATCCCTCTTGATGTCACACCAGCTGCAGCAGTACTTCCCCCAATTTCTCAAAGATCCTCTGGCCCATCTATATCTAGATCAGATCCTCCAAATGTACCCATCACAGTCACAGCACCAGGAGGAAGTACCCTCTCATATGTCCCAATGTCAGGACCACAACAACCAATACAAGTAGCCGCTAGCAGAGGACAAACCATTACAGTCGCCGCAGTATCAAATGGAGGATTGAAAGGAACCCCTCCTCCACCATTTGAAGGAGACAGGAACAAGAGCCATGCATTCCTAGTCACATTTGGCATCTTTTGATTCGCCAATCGGAAGAACGAGGCCATGAGCAACCCAGCCACATGAGTCACCACCGCACTCACCTACATGCAAGGAAACATGATGGAACCTTAGAAGGAAGAGCAAATGACCAAGCTCAAAGCACGCATTGCAGGAGGAACAGCAGATACTGAAGAAGTCCACTGGACCAAGTTTGAACGAGCCTTCAAAGACTCTTTTACCAATGCCAATAGGAAACAGGAGGCATTCAATAGCCTTATCAAACTCAAACATGGACCAGATGGACTCAATATTTTCATATCTGAGTTCAAACGACTTGCCACTGCAGCCGGAGTACAGCTTGACGACCATGGAACAATCTATCACTTCAAACAAGGTCTCAAACCAGGGCTAATGCAAGCCATCATCGCCTCAAATGCCTACGTTCCTGCAAACCCATGGACAACATTCCAAGAATGGGAAGATAACACCCGCTCTTGCCACATAAAATGGATACATGGCCAAGAATTCAAAAGGCAAAACGACACTAGACGACAAGGCCTATACCAGGCGCTTGGCATCAAACAAAGGAGTGGAGGTCATCCAAACCAAGGACGCCACACCACTTCCCAAGGAGGAAATGCCATAGACATCGATGCCATGCGTGGACCAGAACTATCCAACAAACAGAAGGCAGAACTAATGGCCAGCAGATCATGCTTCTATTGCTTCAAAGTAGGACATCAAGCCAAAGATTGTCGCAAGAAACTAGCGGACCGCACTAGAAGCAGCGGAAGAACCACTGACAACCCAACACATGCCAATGCACAGGACAGATCCACCCCAGACATGACCCCATCTGATATCGCCCAGTTCCTAAAGGACAATGTAAACACCATAGACGATGAGACAAAGCTGTCCATTGTAGAGAAAATCCTGCCAATGGGTTTTCTGACAGGTCCAAACTAGCTGCCATAGTTAGGACCCTCTGCCTCAATAGTGTGTACTTTAGCTTGAAGAATTTTATCCAAATAAATTTCACTTTATCACACTACCGAGGACAGGCAGAAGAATCAGTGTTACTCGATTCAGAAGCCACAGAAAATTTTATCAACCATGCAACAGTAACCAGACTTTGACTTGGCACCAAGAAACTCAACTTCCAAAGACCAGTCTTTAATGTCGATGGAACAATGAACAGACATGGAACAATTACCCATGCTTGTGATCTCATGGTCAAACAAGGGAACAAGAAAGTGCGACAGCGCTTCTACATTTCAAATCTTGGAAAAGACAGGTTCATTCTAGGATACCCTTGGTTCCAAGCCTTTAACCCAGATGTTGACTGGGCAGAAGCAAAACTTAAAGGACCAGGAATCAAGATGGAAACAATTTGACACGAAGTAATGGAAAAAGCAAGGAACTATGCGCAGAAACTCAGAGCACACCTAGCAGCCAAAGTGGAGTGCCATCCATGGTTGGGAGTAACCCCAGTAGAAATATTGGAAGGCCCAGTGGAAATCAAACGCACCTACAATGCCATCGAAATGGCTTACAAATACGATCAAGAACATAACAAGGAGGAAGTCAAACTTCCAGAACAATTCAAACGCCATGAACCCTTATTTTCAGATGAGAAAGCAAATGCATTTCCCCCAGCACGAGGAGAAGGTGACCACAAAATAGAACTTCTAGAAACAGCACCAAGGAGTTTCAATTGCAAAGTCTATCCTATGTCACAAGGAGAACAGGAAACAAAGGACAAATTCATCAATGAAAACCTTGCCAAAGGGTACATTGTCCTGTCTGACTCCCCTTATGGATTTTCAACATTCATGGTACCAAAGAAGGACTCAAAAGAAAAGTGGTACATCATTGATTACAGACCTCTCAACACTGTTACAAGGAAGGATGTCACCCCCCTTCCAAACCTAGGACAATGCATTAAGGACTTACAAGGCATGGAAATCTTCAGCAAGTTTGATATACACTAGGGATATAACAATATTAGGATCCATGAAGGAGACGAATGGAAAGGAGCCTTCAAGACACAAAGAGGGCTCTTTGAACCAAAAGTAATGTTCTTTGGGATGTCCAACTCACCTGCTAGCTTCCAATGATTTGTCAATACCCAAATCATGGAGGAATTCTGTTGGAAATTCAGAGAAAAGGGCAGAAGATGCCTCAAAAACTACATGGACGACTTTGGACTTGGCACATCCCTCAAAGACATTGATACCCACATCAAAATAATACACTTCCTTTTTGACCTCCTTGCAAAACATGGACTCCACCTCAAACTCTCCAAGTCAATCTTCATGCAGCCACAAATGGATTTCCTAGGTGTCAGAATATTGAAGGACAGCGTCACTGTCAACCCTGCCAAAATTGCTGGATTAGCAGAATACCCACGAAACATACTCAACCTCAGACAAGCAAGAGGATTCTTAGGCATTGCTGGTTACTACCGCATGTTTGTCAAAAACTTCTCAATGATTGCTGCACCTATCACATGATTAACGGGAAAGGACATCCCCTTCAAATGGGGACCAGAACAACTAGAGGCCCAAAACAAAATCATCCACGCAATCACCCACATGCCAGTACTTGTTAAACCAGACCCATCTTGACAGTTTGAACTTGAAGTAGATGCCTTACAAATTGGCACAGGAGCTATCTTATACCAGCAAGATCCTCCAACTACCCGAACAAATGGCAAAGAAAAACCAGGACCATGATGACTGGTGGGGTTCCATTCCCAGAAATTTACAACCACTGAGCAAAACTACCCAATATACAACCAAGAGTTCCTAGCCATCATGAGAGGACTCTGCTGCTGGTCACATCTGCTCAAAGGAGCTGAAATCCCTGTCCTGGTATTTACAGATCATGCCAATCTATGTTATTATAGGGACCCCCGGAAGATCGGCCCGCATGTTGCAGGATACCTACCTGAGCAAGAACAATACAATATTCTCCTAGAATACAAACCTGGGGCAACAAATTGAGCCGATGCCCTGTCAAGACGACCTGATTATGAAGGGCCAAATCTAGACAACAAAGAAGTCCTTGTATGGCCAGATGAGTACTTTTGTGAACACCATACATCAATCAGGGTGTTCAACATTGACAGCATCCATGACAATTGGGACAGCAAAATCAAACTGGCACAATACCAATAACAATCAGACCTAAAGAAATGGGCACCAATGCATAACCTCACCCTATTGGATGGGACCCACTGGCATCACAGAACTGCCCTAGTTGTCGTGGCAGACAATGCGCTTAGGAGGGGGGTAATTTCCCTTTTCCACAATCATGTGACTGCCAGTTATCCTGGTATTACCAAAACACTCCAATTACTTTCGCAATATTACTGGTGGCCAAACATGAAAACCTTTGTCACCAAGTACATTAGAGGATGTGCAACCTGTCAAATGACCAAGGTCAACACTCATCCCAATCACCCCCCATTATTCCCCATCCTTCCCACAGAAAATGCCCATCCCTTTGAGATGATTGCAACACAAACTCCCACAATCAGGAGGATACGACACCATCCTCACAGTCACAGACACTGACTGCTCCAAAGCGTCAATATTCATCCCCTATCACGAAACCATAGACTCAGAAGGAGTCGCCTTACTCTACATCAATCACGTCATTCCCCACTATGGCATTCCCCAAAAGATCATTTCTGACTGAGATGTCTGCTTCATATCAAAATTCTCATCAGAACTCTGCCACCTTCTTAACATCAAACAGAACATCAGTACAGCATACCACCCTCAAACAGATGGAGCAAGTTAAAGAACCAATCAAATGCTTGAACAATACTTGCGTGTCTTCTGCAGCACCCAACAGAACAATTGGCATGCATAGCTCCCACTTGCCCAATATACCAAGAATTCATGGCCCTTAGCAACCACAAAGAAAACACCATTCAACCTACTTATAGGATACACCCCCCAGATACACCAACCAACAAGAAAGACAGAGATCCCCTCTATCCAACAACAAATCACCAAAATCGAAGAAACCAGGAAAGCTGCCCAAGAGGCGCAACATAAAGCACAGGATTCCTGGATCAAAGACCGCCCACATTATGCCCCATTCACAATAGGATTGAAGGTCTGGCTAGAAGGAACCAACCTTAGACTCCCAGCCAACGCTACAACAAAACTAGCACCAAGGCAGTATGGACCATTTATAGTAGCCACCCAAATATCCAAAGTTGCCTATCGACTCCATCTCCCTTCCACCTGGAAAATCTACAACGTCTTCCATGCCTCCCTGCTGACACCATATAAAGAAACCGATCAGCACAGACCCAATTTTATCGAACCACCCCCAGATATTCTAGAAGGCGAAGAGGAGTGGGAAGTAGAGAAGATTCTAAAAGAATGCTCCTATGGAAGATGGAAGAAGAAGCAATATCTTGTAAGATGGAAGGGCTACTTGCCAGTGCATGACTCATGGGTTAACGCCGAGGATCTCCATGCATCAGATCTACTAACTGAGTTTCAAAGACATCCCACTAGTATAAGAACCCTCTCATTTGACAAGACAAACCAATGCCAGACAACTATTCCCCCAACGTCTTTCCCACAGCATCTACAGTCTACAATGAACTATACCATGACTGCTCCATCGTTACCCGTACCCACCAGCATCAAGACACTATCGCCTACCATTCAACTATCTACCAATGAGGGGAACCCCATCCCACCTTCCTTGACACTTAGTGTACAGTTGGCCAAGACACAATCCATCTTAGGAGTGAGGTCGCCACGCTCAGGTACAGAAAACTTATCATCAACATCACCGTCCCCAACCCCTATTCCCCTGCATACTCTATCGCCACCTTTTCTGAGAGTCCCAATGCCAACCCCGAACCTGGGGAACTCCCCCTGCAGCACAGTAGGAGAAGAGATTCTCTTAGACCTCCCCAATAGACAATGCTCCTTGTCACCTGAGTACCATCCCACTTCCCCCCCTCCTGATCATTATGCCATCCATGAAGCCGCTGAAGCCCTTGAAGCTGCTGCCATCATGGAGGAAATGAGAACATACAGGCTTGTCAACACCGGCTTTACTCCTGGGCCATCTGAAGCCATCCATCTAGCTATCTCCCCTGTTCCCCCACCTACCCCTGACAATGAGCACCGCATCCCACCTAGTAAAGAAGAAGTGCACAATGTGCAGAAGCTAGCATGGGGTATTTTACGTTACTGTGCAGCTCACCCTACCCCACTCAACATCATCAAAGAGTGGACTGATCACCTTATGGGAGCCATCAAAGTCCTGAGTCGTAGTGGCGAACCAGCACACCCTGTCCTTGTCACTGACAACACCTTCAACGACCTATCCCACCTCCGTTTTATTCCAATATTTACCGATATCATCGACCCCTATATGGAGGACAGCAATGGATCTGTTGACACTCCCCCACCCACCCTTCTTCACCACATTCCTACCCCAGCAGAGATGGCTCATGCTTCCACACAGACAGAAGAGATAGAGGAAGACACTGACCACCCAGGAGGCCAGTGGATATGTTTCAACCCTGGCAACACCAGTCATTACTCCCTCATCTTCATTGGCACTGATACTAGACCACGCGCAGCAAAGTATATTTGCTATCTCTCAGTCAACGATGGAGTTATCCATCAAGGGACAGAAGGCAAAGACAAGGCCATTTATGGCACCCCTCTCCACACACATTCTTACCCAACCCCCAACTACCATCGCCCAGGTGTCAAGGACACTGACCATACCATATTCCACCCCAGCAGCACCTCCTGTCTTGTCATTGACGATGCCCTCTACCACCTTGGGGACCCTGGAGTCATAGCTGACGTCCACATGCTCCATGCACAACACAACAAGCTTGAAAGTATCAAGCGACAGCGCTTTGACCTTGATAGCCAGGAGCACAATGCCAACAAGAAAATATTGGATTGCGAATGATACCTAACCCATGCAGCAGTTTGCACCCGCCTTCAGACTCACCTCCTCCGCACTTGTTCCTTATCCCCTCCTTCATCCTTCCTTCCATGTATCCACGCCGCGCAAGGACCACCTGAAGATCAGTGGAGTGATGTTGAGGGCAAAGATAGCCTTGAGTTATGCGCCATACCTAAGGACAAGTGTAAGGGGAAATGTAAGCACACCCCTTTTCCTTATTGCCTCAAGTGTAGCGACGAGGAACCTGACCATGCTGAAGGGGACTGCCCCTTGTGGAAGTACTGTAGGTGGTGCTTCCGCGTCGACCACACTCATGACGACTGCCCCACCCCCCACCTCCAATGCGTCAAAGATACCTGCGTTGTGCCTGAGTGGCACCCAATGGTGGGCAATGCATGCCCAGTTGCCTTCAAAGACAACTCATATGAGCTGAGGTGCACCGCCTGGGACTATGACGATGAAGGATGAAGCAACTAGTTGCATGGTAGCAACTGGTATAGGAGGGGCGTGATATTATGATCCGGTTCTGCCTCCATTTTATTTTCTATTCTTCTCTTACCTTTTACATCACATGACATTATGTCATCTGATCGGTCACCTGACCCTTGTCACCTGACTGGATGATCACCTGACTTTCTTGTCACATGACCTTCCCTTATTGTTCTCACTGCTTATTGTCCTGCAGGTCATTGTCTGCCATATATGGGGACCTCATTGTCTCTCAACCTATTGTCTTACCTCCCATTGTTCTCCCTTGCTATTGTCCTTGTCTCCATTGTCCCCAGAGCCTTATTGTTCGTCTCATTAGGACACTTAGTCATGGTAGCTGCCTGAGTAGTATATAAGCCCTGCTTGTATCATAGAAGAGGCCTTAAGCCTGACTTGGTTTCCCAATCCAAGTGTTGTTGCTTTCAAAACCTTTCCTGTGTGCTTCCCTCCTTTCCCTCTATTTCACCTCCCTTTGGGTCGTCTCAAGATCCCTTGAGACTCTCTCTTGCCATCCTACCTTTCTCCCAAGATATTTGTCTTGTGGAACTTCATCTTGAAGCACTTCCCATTGACACTAAGGGTGCCAGTCCCTTGTGATTCTCTGTGTCGCCAGACAAACTGTGCACGTCGCACCTTAAGGCCATTGGACCTTAACAACAAGCTTGATGCTGGAGGTGAGGTTGCATCATTGGAAGTTGCCAAGGGATAAATGCATGCACATGGTAGGCAGGCCAGGGAAATCATGTGGATGGACATGGCTGGGGGATGTGGCCACAGCTGAACCCATTGCAGTTCCCAGTCTACAGGTGAGGCAAAAAATATATTCTAAATAACATTTTTTCATGGTCATGGTTGTGTTCCACTCATTAAAACAAATTGAATGGTATATATATGTTATATAGAACACAGAGGTAGCATGGGAACACATGTGTTTGTGTGGGTATTATGATCCAGTTCTGCCCCCATTTTATTTTTCCTTTTCCTTCCTATTTTCTGTGTCACATGACCTTATGTCACCTGATCAGTCACCTAACCCTTGTCACCTGACCGGATGATCACCTGACTTTCATATCACATGACTACCCTTATTGTTCTTACCACTTATTGTCTTGCAGCCTATTGTCCACCATATATGGGGACTCTATTGTTTCTAGGGCTATTGTCTTATCTTCCATTGTTCTCCCTTGCTATTGTCTTTGTCTCTATTGTTCTCAGAGCCCTATTGTTCATCTTATTAGGACACTTAGTCATGGTAGCTGCCTCAGTAGTATATAAGCCCAGCTTGTATTGTAGAAGAGGCCTTAAGCCTGACTTGGTTTTTCTAATCCAAGTGTTGTTGCTCTCCAAACCTTTGTCTGCCTTTCTCTGAGTTGTCTCAAGGTCCCTTGAGACTCTCCCTTTCCCTCTTACTCTCTTCCCAGACATTTGCCTTGTGCAACTCCACTTTATCACTCCCCTTTAGTCACTAAGGGTATTCAGCCCCTTGTGAACCACTATGTCAGCAGAACCTCTGTACACATCGCACCTTAAGGCCCTTGGACCTTAACAGTGGGAGATGACATGCATCATCAGAGGCTGCCAAGGGAGGTGCACATGCAGGAGGCGGCAAGCCAGCTCTGGGTGTCCAGACAGGTTGATTTCCTGGGGACCACACATGCTAAAATAATTTGTAATACCAATTTTTATGGTCATATTCATGTTCTACTCATTAAAACAAATTCAATGATATATAATATGCTATATAAAAATCATAAAATACAGTGTTGGAGGCTGCTGAGGGAGGTGCACGTGCTAAGACAATTTGTAATACCTATTTTTATGGTCATATTCATGTTCTACTCATTAAAACAAATTCAATGATGTATAATATGTTATATAACAATAATAAAATACAGTGTCAGGGGCTGCCAGGGGGTGCATGTGCTAAGACAATTTGTAATACCAATTTTTATGGCCATATTTGTGTTCTACTTGTTAAAACAAATTCAATGATACATATATAACATGTTATATAAAAATAATGAAATATAGTGTTAGCATGCTTGTGGCGTGGGAGACAGACAAACACGTGTTATCGGAGGCTGCCAAAGAACATGACATGTGGCTGGTCCTTGGACTTGTCATGTGGCAAGGGTGAGTGTCACAGCTAGCCAGCTCCAGGTTCCAGACAGCACTTGCTTTGCTTGGGGCCACACGTACCAAGAGACTTCATAATAGCATTTGTCATCATTATATTTGTGTTCTGCTCAAAAAAACAAACTCAATGATATATAATATGTTATATAAAAATAATAAAATATAGTGGCAGCATGCTCGCTGTCTGAGACGACGACAAGCTTGACATGGGAGACAATGATGATGTGTTGTCGGAGGTTGCCGGAGGCGTGGGAGGGTGTTGGGAAGTCACATGGATGGGCTTAGAAAGAAAGAGCACGTGAATGACCAGCGCCTGATTACGAATACCTGGAAACTGATGGAAATTGCTGGGGATAGGGAATTCTCAGGAACCTCCCTGTTCCGGCTGGCAGATCTTATCAACATTCACCCGTGACACTTCAGCGTTAAGTGTGACACTCAGGTGCTTCTAGCCAAGTCATGGCAACAACTACTCCCCTCATGATGCTCGTTCTCAAACTCACTCATTTCAATCCCTTCAAACTTTCACTGTTTATGACATTTTCATGTATTGCTTTACTGGGAGGATTATATCGTCACTGGTTGTGCCAAAGCTGATATAAGTACCTTAAGATGTGTCATGGCGAGACATGGGGGGAGTCTAACAAAGGTGCAGAGCAAACAAGGCTTCATTCCAGGCTAAAAACCAGTATATATTCAAGTGCAGAACAGAGGCGTCGCACAGCTTGCGTTTATACCACCTCTACGTCCTTCAATAACTCGAGATATTTGATGCGGGACAAACTAGCATCGGTCTCCGAACTGCGTGGGTGAGAAATATACTTGGGCTCGTCCTGAGACAGTCGGAAGGATTAGGACACGATGCGTGTGAAAATAGTTACATACCCTGATAAAACGCAGAGCCTTGATCTGATTAAATTCGTCAAGAGTGAAGCGGTGATAGATCCCAACGGGAATTATCAGGAAGTCCCCTGGAAGAACCTGAAAGCGGATCCACTCGTCCGTGGGATGCTCTAGTAGGTATCCGCATTTCATCCACGTTAATATGGCCATTGGGTATGTAGTACGAAAACACTTCACACACCGCGAATATCCCAGTAGCCGGAACCAGATAGAATGAACCGGACCTCTTCGTGGTCGTGCATATGCCTAAAGCCACGCATACTTCAGTTAAACCCGTCGAAGATGAAAGCTTAGAACTACCGCTTACTCCGCAAAATACTTCTCGAGCATTATATCGAATTGGTCGCCTAGTCCCTCCTTTGTGACATCCATGATGTCGCGGGTTTTGCAGCCTTGTTCCTCAGCGATTTTATCAACATCGGCTTCCCACACGCCGGAGTTGTCGATTGGGACATGCCATAGGAGGATCCCAAGCTTGCGTAGGTGATCAAGGTCTACAGGTCTTCCTGAATCGTGGTCAAGACGCTGATCCCCGGGGAGGTTGTCGTAGTAGTATACGCGCATGATGTCCAGAACGAGATGGTGGTATGCGAAAAGAGAATATATGTACTGATAGCACGACAGATTAGCAGCCTTTATAGTGGCCAACAACGGCCAGGGGTATCCGGATTGACGTATTGTGAGACCAGGATGAACAAAAAAATTCCGAGGTCTTATGAAACAACCTTTTGAAGTATTGCCACGACTAGCAAAAAAGGGTGGATGAAACGGTTCGATACCCGGGAAAGAATTTACATAAAGAAGGCATTGCGAGAGGGGCCACCCTCGACTGGGAGGTATTATACGCACCCTCATTCTTGCCTCTCTTCAAGGCTAGAAGATGGCCCTCGTAGCAGAGCTGACTCCGCACCGCTTTGTCTAGAAATATAGCGCGCATTTTCCAGCGCACCTGCAGATAACTGGCCCGGGAGCAATGTTCAATCAAAGTGAGTGGAAGGCGTGACATCCATCAACTCACGCGCAGTCTTACTAAGAAGCTTCATTCACAACCGTAACGTCACCAATGTTGTGATTTTGAACTTGTCGTCTTCGCCGATCATCGGACGCAGATCAGCTGGTCATGACAATGTACAACGTGAGAACCAGTTGCGCCTTTGGCTGCATTTTATTGTTATTGTTATGTATTAAGTGTTGCCGCCAAGCAAAGTAACGTTGATTGAAAAGGTGGAGAAATGTTGCTAAAATTATGATACCTTGCGTACCAAACACAACTGTGTGATCAATGAGTTCGAAGAACGCCACCGATCACCATATTTTCCGCCCTGCACGGATGGTGCCACTTTCGGAACAAACCTGAAGCAGGAAAGTGTGGACTTGTACTATCTCAGGTCGATGAGGAGGGACATTATTGAAATCATCCCTGGGACGTACGTGCACCACATAAAGGAATGACGAACGCCAAAGTTGTCGCAAAATGGGATTCAACTTTGTGGGACTGTGTTGGCACCAAGCCGAGGGGCCCATACAACACAAGGCGATAGCGCTTAGAGACAGGTCGGAGTGGGTCCAAGCGTACGCCTAATTGATGGTAGCACTGCCAGTGCGGTGGGAAGACACGATACAGCGAGACGTGGCAGCAGGCAAATAAGCGATAAGGTGCCGGTAATAGGGCCACGCTCTCAAGCTGGCACTAGAGGCCGCACTAAATGGGGAGCTACCTAGGCACATGTATTCGGGCTGTGACCATACGGATAGGAATCAAGGACGGACACATCATTGAAGCTCATTTCTAACGGGAGAGAGGTGTGAGGTGTGAGCTATGTATATCCTCCATCGTATCATGTTAAGTTATGATGAATCAGAATGTACCTATTAGTTCTCTTCTGATTCGTCTTCAATCATCTGTGCAAAATCCTCATAGTTCGCGAACGTTGGCAAAGTACGAAGCTTCTTTTTGCTGATCTGCATATCCTCTTTTCCGGGCCCTTTGCGCTTTCTCTTCTTATCGCCAAAAACGGGAGACTCCTGCGCAGCGGAGCCAGTCTGTCCACGTTTTGTGATACCAACCGGGGTCTTGGCACCTAGGTGTACCAAGTCGTCTGTATCCGAAGCTTCGGCAGATGAGAATCCAACGTCGTTGAATCCCCCATCAAGGCTGTCATCGTGTTCAGACTCGGATAACCCCTCCAGGTCCCCTTCGGTATCGGAAGAGGCATGCTCGTCAGATTCTGAATCAGGAATGGAATGTCCGATACGCCCGTCGTCGTCATCACTATCGACGCCCCCCTCGGCCCTCGGCATTGAAGTTTTGATTGCCTTACTCAACGTATCAGCCAAATCCGCATTATTCCCCAGTGGGCCCACCTTCCAAATGACCGCTTCCTCTGGGTCGCTACCCCCATCGCTACTATCATCCCGCTCAGACCCCGTATCAGAGCCACGATACTTGGCCTTCCGCTTGTCAACTTTGGCTGCCCTTGCCTGCTCTTTCTCATGCTTCTGCGCAAAGTATCGCTGAAAAAATATCTGCGATAGTCGGTGTGAGCATCATGATGTTCATATTTGATAGATGGCAACACACCTGATCCGCAGGTACGCTGCCCTCCCCACGTCGCCACCACCCTTCGACATTAAGAGGCTTTTCTTGAACGTCGGCTCTCACCCTCCTTACAGCATCGGGGCCTCCAGTGGCGGAGGGTTGCATGGCGCTTGTGCCTCTCGCTACGGCTTTTTTTGGATTCTTGTAAACGAAACGATCCAAGAAATGAGTGAACGTGTAGAGTGTGAGGTCTGGACTGCTCGTCAGCGGTTCATGAGAGATGAGCTGACGCGCCAGAAGAGAAACCGTCGGGTGGGCGTGATGAACTAGGGTTGTCTATCCGCGCGTAAGCATCAGGGAGGGTGGTAGATGGCCTAAATAAAAGAAGAAAACGCACCAACTCCCAGAGAGCCGATGATTGCGCACATGCATATTGAGGTTCGCGCTTATACGGGTCGTACTCTGCACCTTCTATTCCTGACTCAGGGGTCTCGTCGATGAGAGAACGTAAGCCTGGGGATGCGCTGAATAGCTGGGATACTTAAAATGAGTTATCCTGTAAATACCAGTTGGTGATTAACGACACACCTCGCCGAGGAGCCACAGCCCACCCGCTACGAATTCGGATCCACCAAACCCGTTTACGAGAACCTGACAAAAGCGCTTCACGAACGCCATTATTCGGGGCTGATGGGAATCGGCTTTGAGACTTTTGAACAATAAATTTAAGAAAAGCGCTTGATTGCGAGCCGTGTGCAGGCGCGAGTCCAGCAGGGTTGCATATAGCGCACGGTAATACCGCGAGACTATTGGCGAGGAAGTTGGAAATGAAGCCGCGACTTGTTGAATTAGGGTAAGCGCCCGTAGGGTGATGTTGAACGTCGAAGTGTGCACAAGAAGGAAGAGTGTGTCCATATGCTTGTCGAGTCTTGCATAGGACGTTCAACTTCCATCAACAGCCAAAGTGAGCAATGGGAGACTCACTGTACATTTTCTCCCTTAAATTGAGCATACGGCAGCGCACGGTTGATTCCCGTAAGTATCGCACCGAGTAGCTTTGCATTTGAGTCCTGCACCTCTGCAAATCCGGCGGCGCCGCGAATTTGTTTATTTTCACCTCCATGGGCCCGACGTTCCTTGGGGGTTTTCTCTGTTCGCGTGACTTTGGTACCTTCAGCTATAGGAACTACGTCATCAACGGATTTGGGTTCCTGTTTGTCAACAACCTCGCGGAAGAGTTGGAAGTAGACGTCTATTAACGCGCGCGCCGTACCGCGATCAGCTTCGGATGTAGACAGGACGATTTGATTGAACGTAATCGCCGCATAGTATTGTGCATGCGCACGCCACATGTTTTTTTCACGCTTTGGTTCAGACCTTGAACCGCCGGAGAACCGTATGTGGATGTTAGGTTGGGGAGTAGAGAGAGACAGCAGCGGGCTTGGCCGCATTATTAGTGCAGTCATTTCTCGAATGACAACAGTCTTCATAGCCGGGTGTTCTTGTAGAATATAAAGAAGGTGGTGAGATGTTCGGGCACAGATGGCGCTCTCTGTGTCACCCTATAGTGAGGCATGTCAACGAACGAGATAAGAGGTAGGAAAACGACGCGCGCACAAGCTTGTTCACCAGCAAGCGCAGCAAATTTTGCTCTTGCTCCGGATTAGAGCGAAGTAGGGTCGCTATTAAAGTCAGGGACTGCATACGGACGTATGGTAGTGGGTCCAAGGAGAAGGCCTAGGGGAATGATGAGCAATAGGTAAGAGAGCAAAGGGTTTGATGTAACACCTCGAGTATTTGAAGGTAGGAGAAGAAGTACTTCTTCAACCAGTCTTCGAAGTACCAAACGATGAGGTGTTGATCGGTTACATCTGGGTGTAAGAGCGGCTGGTCGCGGAAGTACCTGCGTCGTGATGGTTTAACGCATACGATTCTCGGCAAAAAATCGATGAGGCATACCTAAGCTTTCGATTCGGGGCACCGCCTCCGACCCACCAATCCATAATTGCTCTTGCGGCTTTGAGCCTATCCTCTCTCCCCGTTGCCTTGCCTTTACCCTTCTCTCCCTCCTGTGATACACTGCCACCCCCTCTCCCCCTTTCAGTCAAGCTCTTCAGGGCCTCTAGAGCTCGGACGTTATGCAAAGGTGCACCCTGAACCATGAGGGTGAGCGCACTGAGCCGATCGCTCAATGTGCCACCAGAGAGTATATTGCGCAGGAATGCTCGATCCGACGCGGAGCCACCTGCCGCGTTGGATAGAGAGAAGGCGGAGACCTCAGAGGCATGTAATGAAGATGCGCGGTCGAGTAAGGCGGCGAGTTGGGATGCCGATTGGGAAACCACGGAGGTGGAGGCGGTGGGGAGGGAAGGAAAAAAATTGAACCAGCCTTGGGTCGGAGGAATGAGTAGCTTGACTTTGGGTGACGAGGCTAATGGTTTATCTGAGGGATCGAGCGGCATGGCACGCAACTTTGCAATCAATTGGAGGAAGAATTTCTTCAAGCCCAGCTCACGCAGACGGGCATCGGGCCGCGAGATCCCGGTAAAGTACAGCCAGTCTACTTCAACGAATATTCAGAAAATTAGGCTCGCCCTTGTGACCACATCATGCGTGCTTATTACTTCGACAACCTTCCTGGGGACCAGCGGCTGCAACACGATTCGGGAAGATCCATCGATCCTTCTCACCTCGGAAAGCTCGGCGTCCTTTATTGGACCATCCCACTGGCACAGGACGGCCCAAGCGGGTGGGAATCGGAGATCGATGCGATCGCAAAGGAAAAAGGCTACAAGAATCGCGATACTATCAATGTGACCAAGGAGGGACTAGGCGATCAGTATGAGTTAAAGCTCAAGTCGTTTTTCGACGAGTGAGTGGCGCTATGGATGGCTCTGTCACAATAACTGACCACCTATGGCCATCCACCGTCCACGCCATAGGCATATGCACGAAGACGAAGAGATTCGCTACATCCTTTCCGGTTCGGGCTTCTTTGATGTACGCGGTGCGTGGAAATGCCTCAAAATTCTAGTTTGCAACCACCAATGAATCCGCGTATATAGATCACCCCTCGGACAAGTGGATTCGTATCCATGTCGTACCGGGTGATCTTCTCGTCATTCCGGCTGGCATCTACCACCGCTTCACACTTGACGAATTGAACCAGATAAAGGCACTGCGTCTGTTCAAGGTCTGTGAGGTTCCTGTTATCCGTTATACTCTAATGCCGTCGACGTCTTCAGGAAGAACCAAAGTGGACGCCTTACTCACGCAATCAAGAAACAGACTCCAATTCCTATCGCGTCCAATACATTAATTCGCTCGAGTGCGCTGTGTAGTGTGATTGGTGTTTGATTGGTTTGGTTGTTGTAGATGAGGTATGAATCAGACAAGAGAAGGTCACTAAGGAGTTCCCGTAAGTCGGTCCTTAGAGAGTACGATTTGACCTAGGGTCAGTCATGTGTACGAGCCCGATTTTATTTCTGTAAAACAATAAAGAGGTTGACTACTTGATGAATATTCCGCTGAGAGCGACTTCGGGGCGCTGGATCCTCACATATGAATGTTGCGGTGAGAGCTGCGATTTGCAAGTGGCATTTGGGAAACTTGAGCTTGGAGGTTGTCCTGGGGCTCAAGTAGGCAAAGTCGTGCGTTTGTAGAATTCCTGCGATCATAGGAGTGTTTGACAGCGGCAAATCCATGCCGTCACCCAGTACGAAACCTCGTTGGGATGGTGAAGTACTACGAAAGATACCGAGGTACCAGTCACTACTGTATTCACATATGCAGTAGATCTCAATGCGACTCTGTTCGACATCGTGAGGGCGAAGTCCCGAGCTTCATGTCGTAGCAGCAGGACTGAGCCTCTATGAGTGGTAGCACTTTACCACGAATGGCGCGAACTCGACGTTGCGTGGTGAGTGACATATGTCGGGGAGCTGTATAGGGAAAGCCCACGTGTTTCTACATGAGGCAAGGTAGGTAGGTAAGAAACCTAGATGTATGTAACGATGTTATCTTCAGCGAGCGACGAAAACGACGATACAGAGTATAAGAGAATATGTATAGCAGATAAAAAGATGGTAACATACGAGAGAGGTAATCCATCCCGCGCAGGTCTGTCGCTGTAGAGACGTATGTGATAGCGAATAGGAAGTACAGTGGGTTTTGTCAAAGATGGGGCGCCAGAGTATGAGTAGCAGGGGAGAATGCGGTAGCAGAAGCAAAAACTAGGAAACGGGCCAGGGAGTGGAGTGCAAGGAGTTAAAGATGGCACTGGACAACGGCATCGGGATGGCTCAAAATGGCCGTATCTTGGGAACAGGAGGGATCTTCTCCAGACCATACCGTGCATCAGCGCGCGCGATCAGACGTGCGCGCATTGCGTTACTGGGCTCGTCATCGACGTCCCCATCTCCGTCTTGGTCAGCTCCCCCAAAGTAGTAGCTGTGGATGTCGGAGTGCACAGATGCCGTCATCGCACTTCTGCGCATGTCAGCGGAAGGCGCGGAATAAGAAAACGTGTATGTGGAGCGCTCGTCATCGGGCACATCGGGTGAAGGGCGTTTGATGACCAATCCAGCAGGGCTAGGTGGCGCATAGAGGTAGAACTGCGGAATATCCGGCCGCACGGATTCGTCCTCTGGCCAAGCATAGCCGTCCTCTTCTTGGTTGCGAGGTGGCGACGGCGGCTCTAAGGCGACCCTCTCTGCCAGCCATGGTAGGTCGTCGTCCCGATCGTCTCCATGAACGTCGTCATCAACATCGTCCCCCAGATGTATCTCCGCTTGTAATTCTGCTTGTACTTCAGCAAGGTGTGCCTGGAGAGCCTCCTGTCGCGTGCGTTGGGTACGCTCGACGAGACGTGGTGCCCCTTGAACGGACGAGCCACCTTGCACTGGGAACGGTGGTTGGCGGCTGCGCTTCGTTGAGTGAGGCTGAGAGTGTGGGCCCGACATTGGAAGCTCGGGTAATGGGCACGTAGGCGGTGGCGAAGGTGGCGGAAGATCTTCGAAGAAGCGTGGGCGTGGGCTTGGTACTATGAAGTCCGAAGACGAGATGATGGAGAAGTCGGACAATGCAGGTGAAGCTCCACGTTGGGGAGGTGATGTGGAAGGGGTCAACATCAGCGGCGATGGCGTCGAACGGAGAGCGGGAGGGACAACGGGTCGTAAGTCTGGTTGCGTAGGCATAGGGGATGGAGTACGCAAGGTAGGAAGCGCGGGAGATGGCGGGATAAGGCTTGGATTCGCTTTCGGCCTGCGAGTGGTTGTCAACGGTGAGGTATTCGGACGTGGAGGCAGCTTTTCAGCAGTAGTTATGACAGTCAATGGAGACTTTGGGATGGATAATGTGTCATCTGATGAGCCAGATGGTGTTGAAGGTGCGAAGCGGACACCGTACGGGCGCAGTGCTGGAGACGCGGAATGGGGTTTCTGTTCATGAGGATGGGCCGGTGACAGAGCAAGAGCGTCGGGTTTATGCGATCGAGACACATGGGACAGAGCCTCTCGAGTTTGCGCGAGAGGTAAGGCGGGCGAGTACCGAGCTATTTCGTGAGACGTTGTAGACGGTGCCCGATCTTCTGAGGTTGTGTCCACGCTCAGTGATCTGGCAGTGGACCTGAAAATCTCTGATGGCGGTAGGGGAGACCAATCCTTCCTGGGATGGGATGGCGTCAAGTCTGAGGATTCGTCCAGTGGAGTCCGGACAGGTGCGCTATCCAGCCAGTTGAAAGGGGTAGGACTACGTGTCGAATGCCCCGAATTAAATAGAGGTGTTAGCGGCAAGGTAGGAACTGGAGGCGGAGTATCGCTCAGCGCCTCCTTCCGCGTGGCCACGGGCGAGCGCGAACGAAGACGGAAGAATGACTTTTTTTTCTTGGCAGATGCTTCGGAGAGGTAACCACCATCTGGAATATCGTCATCCGATGGATGGCGAGATTTCTTTATAGACTTGGAGAACGGCTTTGCCGAAGGTTCCGCAGTAAGCTCATCAGGCAACTGATTGCCCTTCTTGTCTTTCTGTTTCTTGTTTTTGTCGGCGCTTCTCTTCGTTGCATCGGACAGATAACCACCATCAGATAGGTATTCGGTATCGATTGTGGAACCTGAGCCCTTCTTTTGATCTTTGTTGTACCTCTTTTTCTTCGAGTTGTCGCTAAGGTGACTGCCATCGCTCTCATAGCC
>Ga0307512_10003271_pt1 | contig 19085 bp, 18 predicted proteins | sample 14_EM_MG_FD_200267 | JGI IMG/M metagenome (GOLD analysis project Ga0307512, IMG submission 200267) | Populus trichocarpa ectomycorrhiza microbial communities from riparian zone in the Pacific Northwest, United States - 14_EM | ecosystem: Host-associated > Plants > Roots > Unclassified | place... | reverse complement strand
TTGCTGTGGCCTAGAGAATTGCCCATATTTGGGTATCGCTACTGACGACAGGGCGTCAATGGTGATTACATCCGAACGGAATGACAGATAATCAGCGATTACTTCGGGATCGGGTTGGGCTCGTTCGTATTCGAGAACGTTCTCGTGTCGCCATCTCTCAGAGAAAACAAACTGGAAGTTTCCAATTCTCATTAGATTAATCTAGTTCCTTGAGTTGTGATTGTGTGTAGACATAGATTATTGATGCTAGAAGGCTTCAGTAATTCTGTGAAGAAGTGTCCCGTCCCATGTTCAGAAGATGAATGGCACCTCACCCAGCGATTCTACCATGCTCTCGTGCTCATCAAAAACTCGTGCGCTTCATCCCACCCCATTCTTTCGCGTTCCTTGCCGCTTTCTTCACCGCGCCGCACCTCCTCAGCATCGATCTTCTTCCACTGATCGTACTGCACGACGCGCCTATCCTTCACACCCTGCTCGATCTCCCTTGGCACGCTCTCCAAATCGACATCCTCAGAGACAAGCACGTCTTCCGACTGAGGGATCGGCATCACCTCATTGCCAGCGCTAGACGCGTTGCTAGAACTATGGTGATCCCCCAGTATGGTATCCGCAACAGCGTACGCGTCGATCATCGTCGCTGCGAGAACGCCACGCGCACCCGTCGCAGCCCATCCGGACGCGTAGACGCGGCCCAGCGCACGGCCAGTGGCATCCGCCACGCGACCGCCCGCCGTGCTGAGGTGGCCCTGCGAGGGATCGTAGTAGGCTTGCAGGGGGTCCGCGTGGTGCCCCAACGCAGTCACCACGAGGTCCGTGCGCAGGAGAGACATTGTGCCTGTCGGTACGGCGCGGGCGCACTCATCGAGCGCGGTGTGCGCTAGCGTGAGGTGCTGGCTATCCGGTGCGAAACCCGTTGGAGAGCGGAAGAAGTCGAGAGACCATGTCTTGGTGCCCGTCAGGGGTGGCGCCGCTCCGGAAGCGGCGGAGGAACTTTGTTGGAGGAGTTGGAGGATTCGGGATTGCTGCCGCGAGAGCTTCGTGCTTGCTGGTGGAGATGCGAGCAGCTCTGAGGAGAGAGGGGCCATGGATGTGCCCTCGAGCGATGTCAACTCGCGCAGTTCCTTCGTCGTGAAGGCCGCCTGGAGCGGACCACGCCTTCCGATGATGGACACGTGGCGAATGGCGGATCGGTGTAGGACGTCGAGAACTGGGGCGGGAACGTCGTACTTTTCGAGGACGCGTGGGGGCGTGAGTAACATCCGTGCGACATCAAGCGCGACGTTGCCTTGACCAATGATAGAGACGTGCTCCGTCTTGTGGAGGGGTGGTGGCGTCGGGCGTGAGGGGTGTTGGGTGTACCAGTGGACAAACGACAGCGCGGGAATGACGCGGTCGGATGGCGGAAGGGCGGGGTGTAACGTCGGGATAGTACATCCGGTCGAGAAGAGGAGGTGTGTGTAGTGGGGCTTCAGAGCGGAGAGGGATATTGGAAGTACGTGTGAGATAGGCGGAGGCGTCTGGAGCCCGACCTGGACGTTGCCAAAGAAGCGCAGGCGAGAGTCCGCCGCAGCCTGGTCAAACTTGTGCGTGCAGTTCTAGTGTGAAATACCACAGCTGTTTAAAAAGAAAGACGGAACGGGTGGTGGGAGGAGAGGTACCTTGACTTCTGGATGGTCTGGCGCAACGCCATATCGAACGAGCCCGTGCGGCGCCCATAATCTGTCGTAGATGTGGATTTTCAACTGGGAGGCGAGCGGTTCATCTTTTGGAAAAAGTGATAAGAGGCGAGAGGCAACGTAGAAAGATGAAGGGCCACCGCCTATGATGGCCAACTTGAGAGGTGCCATTCGCGCCGGAGCGCCCGCTGCGGCACTTCTTTGTCCTGCCAGTGCCCTTACGGGCTCTTCTTCAACTTGGTCTTCTCTTGCACAATCCCGAATCTAGTCAGATCGACCACGGACTGAGCCCGGACATCGCCACTGATGGTACGCATATGTGCCTGGCGAAGTCGCATTCTTTGTCCTACGAGTCCTGACCCATAAAACGGTCGCTATGTGAACGAGTGACTAATCTTATTGTGTCCTCGGAGCCCAGCTCCTGCACAATACGGGGACTCCCATCTCGGTTACAGTAATGGCCAGGTCGTTCTTGTCCACCCCAAACCTGCCTATGTACTAGTATGCTCTCTACGTGCGGGTGACGGTCCCAGTGAAGTCTCGGTTCGATTGATCACAGTTAGTGAGCCACTCCGAGGCTCCCGAAGGCTAAACGAACTGCAACTTTGCGCAATTAAGATGCTGTACAACTACTTTACAGTGTCCTCGGTGGCTATGGACCCACTAAATTTCGTCTTGTTTTGGAAGAAACAATGTCATACCTGTGGTAAGTTACCCGTCAAGACGTAGATCAAAGGTATGTGAATGTACAATGAAAGACAGATCGGATGTATGACCTCACTCGCGTCTGTACTCGCGGCTAAACAGGAGAACAGAATATTGTATTTCGACATAACTTAGTCCCCAACACAGAATGCTCCACCATGGAACAAGCTCACGTGGCAATCTGCGGATCGATTGGAATTTCGCCAGTGTCTCTGAACTAAATTTCGCGTTCGTGTCTCTGCCGACTTCGAGTTATCAGAGTGAGAGACGCGGCGCATACCATCGATACAATAATACAGTATCATAATGGCAAGCGTTTGCAGTTCTGACCTGTCCCGACCTTCGCCGAGCCCAAGACAACTCCTCCGCTTCTCACGCTGTCACAATCGAGCGCTACCCAAATACCAGCACGTACAGCCTGGTCTCGATCTCCTCCATCTTCGTTCCGCAATTGGAAGTGCTTATGGGCGACGTCCCCCAGGCGACGTCACTGGTTTTGTTCGGACGAACATTGTTGACATCAATTATGGGTCCACAGGCACGCTATTAAACCTGCTCCTACAACAGCCTACATGGACACACCACACCCTCCCCGTACCAACTTCATCTTGCCAGGTGTTTGCTTCCGCTCGTAATATGGCCACCCTCTCCGAGTCGTCGGTTTTCGAATCACTTTTTCAATCTGCTTTGGAGGAATATGAAAAAGAGACGGGGATAAACCTCGTCCGACACCCACTCGCAGCCCAACTCGAGCGCTGCAACTCTGTTGAGTCTGTCACTCAGGCTATTCAGGATCAAGCAGAGGCCTTCTGTAAATTCCGAGATGGCAATCACGAGGCTATAACAGTGCTGAAGCATACCGTCCGAGCTCTCCATACGCTGTCTGCTATCGATCTCGTATGTCGAAAGAGTTTTGTTGATCCTGAGGTCGCTGCGTCTGACATTTCTTCCACAGCCTATTCCCGGCGTGGAAATGATCAATACTTGTATCGGGGCCCTCCTTGGCGTATGTATTTATTCAGTTGCGATTGGCAAGTCGTTGTGACATCCGAGTATATAGGCGAGTGAAAACGTCAGCGCGAGCTATGACGCGCTCGTCGAGCTCTTGGAGACCATGTGTAATTTTCTCAAGCGCCTTGATATCTATACCAAGTTCCCACCCACCAAAGCCATGACTGAAATGATTGTCAAGATATTGGTAGAGTTGATCTCTACGCTGGCGTTGGCAACAAAACAGATTAAACAGGGACGATTGAGTGAGTCCATTCTTACCGCCCCGCTCCGTTGCCGTTTGACTCAACACCTGGGAGCAGAGAAATTAGGAAAGAAGCTTTTCGGAGATAGTGATATCGAGGCAGTGCTCCACAGACTGGACAGGCTGACTCTTGAAGAGGCTCGCACGACTACGGCACAAACTCTCGAGGTTGTCTACGGACTTGTCGGGAATTGGAGAAAAGTCATGAGTGGTGAGCAAATTCCGCTTAGTCACGTGCTCTTTGCCGAATACCCTCCTCTTTAGATAGCGAAGCAATGACCCAGGGCATCCAGAAGAATCTAGGTCTGTTTTCTTCCGGTGAGGCCATGCTGGAACGAAACCTGACTAGCCTGACTCCGCGCTAGAGATAATACAACAAGTTGCGAGCGAAGTGAACAAGTCGAAGCGTCAGTTCTTTACCAAATTCCGCCGTCTTTTGATTACTGAGGTCCGGATTGCCTCCTAGGTGACCAATTGCGACGGGACGTCATATCATGGCTCTCTCCCCCCGATGCGTGGAAAAATCACAACATAGGACGGAAAGCGCACCACAAAGGAACGGCGAGATGGTTTATCGGAGATGAAAGATTTGCGAAATGGAAATCATCGCCTAGTTCTCTCTTATGGATTCACGGGAAACGTATGTGCTTCCTACTCATAAAGTTCTACTGAGATGGGTGACACCAAGTCCGTAGCGGGATCAGGGAAAACTGTACTTTGGTACGATGATTTTCCGAGATTTCTATCTTCTGATACTTAAATACGACCTAGTTCCTCCATCATCGATAACCTCGATTCCATGCGCAAGTCTGGATTAGCATCATTGGCTTTCTACTATTGCGACTTCCGAGACGAAGAAAAGAGGGACCTCCGTGGCTTGCTCTCCTCTTTACTTTTCCAACTTTGTGATCAGTCCGACTTTTACTGCAAGACACTTTCTGGTCTTTATTCGACGCACCGTAATGGCTCGCAAAGCCCAGATGAGACGGCCCTTACAGAGTGTCTCAAAGACATGCTCAGTTCCCCCGAGGAGGCCCCAGTTTTTCTAATTGTGGATGCTCTGGATGAGTGTCCAAGTGCCTCTGGTACACCGTCACATCGTGAAGAGGTCCTTATATTCTTGGAGGATCTTGTTAATATCCGGCCCCAGAACCTTCGCATATGTTTAACCAGTCGCCCAGAAGTCGATATTAAAGATATCCTTGAACCTTTGGATTTCCATTCCATTTCCCTTCACGACGAAGAAGGACAAAGGCAGGACATCCTCGATTACGTTAAGTCCATTGTTCATTCGGATGCAAAGATGCGAAAATGGACAGCCGAGAACAAGGACCTCGTCATCGACGTGCTTTCGGGAAAAGCCAACGGGATGTAAGCCACTGATACCACGATGCTTAACTATGGTTACTTATACAGTATCTGCGTGTAGGTTCCGTTGGGTATCTTGCCAACTTGATTTTCTCCGTCGTTGCCTCCCTGGACGTATCCGGCTTGCCTTGAACGAGTTACCGGCTACCCTGGATGCCACGTACAAACGCACATTAGAAGACATCGATGAGCAGCACTGGGAATGTGCCCTGCATCTCTTTCAGTGCGTCGCCGTGGCCCCGCGCCCACTCCGTGTCGAAGAGCTCGCGGAATTTATCGCATTCGATTTCAAGGCAAGACCCATCCCAACCTTTAACGAGGGTTGGCGTGCGGAAGATCCAGTAGAGGTGGTGCTGGCTACGTGCTCCACTTTAGTCGCCGTTATCAATGATGGAAATTCCCGAGTCATACAATTCTCGCACTTCTCAGTGAAAGAATATTTGACGTCTTCCCGCCTTGCCGAAGAAAGCGATATCATTCCTCGTCGTTGTCATGTCTCTATCACACATGCTCATAACCTTGTTATGCAAGCCTGTCTGGGCATTCTGCTATACCTGGAAGATGGCATCACCAGAGTTGGCCTGCAAAATTTTCCTCTCGCGGAGTATGCTGCGGAGCACTGGTCCTACCATGCGCGCTATGGGGATGCCTTGGAAAGCGTGGAAGATGGGATAAGACAGCTATTCGACCCGACAAAGCGACATTTTGAGATCTGGGTTTGGCTTTATGACCTACAATACCCTCCCGGGGACCGTCTTCGAGTTTCACGACTGCTCATAAGGCCTTTTCCACCCAGAGGAATACCGTTGCAATATGCCGCTCTCTGCGGCTCGCAGGCCGTTGTCAAGGCCCTGGTCAACGAACGTCCCCAGGACATAAATTCTCGTGGCCTCCGCGACAAGTCAACTGCATTGCATGTGGCAGCGTCTGAAGGTCATGTGGACATTGCCCGCGTCCTTCTTGGGTGTGGCGCAGATGTGACAGCTCGGGACAAGACGGGGTCGACCCCACTACTCGAGGCGTCGGAAGGAGGGCACGTGGAATTGGCGCGCATCCTTCTCGAGAATGGAGCAGATGCGGCAGCCCCAAATGAAAATGGGTGTTGTCCACTGCATGTAGCGTCGAGGAAAGGAAATGTAAAACTTGCCAGGATCCTTCTCCAACATGGAGCAGACGCAACAGCCCAAGACCAGGACGGATCGACTCCACTGCATTGGATTTTGCCTAGCAAACTGAAGGAACTTGTACATGTTCTTCTCGAATATGGTGGGGACGTGACGACTCCGGACAAGAACGGGAGAACTCCACTGCATTTGGTGGCATACGAGGGAGATGCGGAACTCGCGCGTATCTTTCTTGAGCGCGGTGCAAATGCGACAGCCCGAGATCAGGAGGGGTTGACTCCGCTGCACGAAGCGTCGAAGTCGGGGAATATGGAACTCGTACGCATGCTCCTCAAGCACGGTGCGGACCCGACAGACAAGACGAAGAACGGGTCGACTGCATTACATCGGGCGTCGGGCAGAGGAGCGGTGGAACTCACACTTTTCCTTATCGAAGAATGTGGCGCGGATGCAACAGGCCGCAATCGGGATGGGGCGACTCCGTTGCACGAGGCTTCGTCCAGGGGACATGTGGAGGTCGCGCGCGCCTTGCTCGACCGCGGTGTGGATGTGAATGTGCTGGACAACGGTGGGATGGCTCCACTCCACCTGGCATCGGAAAGGGGATATGCGGACGTCGCTCGTCTCCTCCTTGAGCGGGGTGCAGATGCGACAGTGCGATGTAAGGCCGGAGAAACCCCGTTGCATTGGGCGTCGAATAGGGGACATATAGACCTCGTACGCATCCTGCTCGAGACCGGTGTGGACGCAAACGCACAGGACGAGGACGGATCGACGCCAATTCATTTAACATCAGCAAAACAATGTGCGGGCATTATACGCCTCCTCCGTGAGGGTGGCGCGGATCTGAATATTCGGGATACGCGCGGAGAGACACCACTCTGTTATGCGTCGTCATCCGAAAATAGAGACTTCGTACGCGCCCTCCTTGAGAACGGTGCGGACCACACAATTCGGGACGGCCGCGGGTGGACGCCACTGCTTCGCGCGTCACGCTGGGGATGCGCAGATGTCTCGCGAATCCTTCTCGACTACGGTGCGGATGTGGCAGTCAAGGACAGGCGTGGGATGACACCACTGCATTGGGCATCGGACCTGGACCATGTGGAAGTCGCTCGCATTCTTCTTGAGCGCGGAGCGGATCCGAGCATGCCGTGTAAGGCAGGAATGACTCCGCTACATCTGGCGTCAGTGAGGAAACACTTGAAACTCGTACGCATCCTACTGGAGAGCGGCACGGACGTAAACGCCCAAGATAAGGACGGGCGGACGCCACTGCATCGTGCATCATCCAGAGGACGTGCGGACCTCGTACGTATCCTCCTTGAGAGCGGTGCGGATCATAGAATCCAAGACAAGGACGGGTGGACGCCGCTACATCGGGCATTAGACATGGGACACGACGGGGTCTCTCAAATTCTCCTTGATTACGGTGCGGAAGCGACAACTCTGGAACAAGTTCGGGCGGACTCCGCCGATAGGACGTCTAGGTCATCGGGTAAAGGACGGAGGGCATAGAGGACATCGGACGGAAGTGTCGAAGCATCTCTTAGAATAGCGTTGCTGGGTATAATAATGACATGCGCCTGGTTCCATCGTACGAAGCATCGGAGGGTATCGTGTTTCTTTGTAAAGTACTATCAATTCGATGAAGCTATGGAGCAAGCGTTGTATTAGCTACACTATGTGCATGTTACTGAATGTATTAGTACTATTTGATAAAAAGCGCTTGCATGAGCTCGTAACTTCACGGTGTTATGCAGAGGGTGAGAGATAATGCTATTTGAAAGGTTTGAACACGCGACCACCTTCTTAGATATACCACAACAACCAAGATTATCCTCCAGGGAAAAGATACTTCCAAGAAACATAACGTAGGATTGGGGACAAGTAGGATAATAGTCTGGCGCTGGGGTGATGCTATTCTGATGAGCCTTTCGGGGGTTCATCGAACGACCTGCCAGGGTGGCATCTACAATGGCGTACGGGTCGATCATCATGACTGGGAGGAACCCACACACGCCTTCACCGCCTCCCCAGACACATAGACGCAGCGCAGCGCACAGCCCGCGGTGTCCGTTACGCGTCCGTGGTTCGCGCGTGGGTGGCACAACGCGAGACCATAAGTTGCTAGATAAGTTCTGCCCGGTGTCGCAGGGAGTGGTCAGTCGAAGTCCGTGAGTAGAAGAGATGTGCGCCTGTCAGTACTGCGGAGAGCCAGACTGATATGCGGTCTATCCGCCATGGAGCCCGCTGGAGAGCGGAAAGGGTCAAGAGACAAGTCGGCGGCCCTCCTTGGACCTGCGGAAGGGTGGGCACCCCACCATTGGGACGAAGGGTGGCCTTGGCTACAAACTTTTGCCTTGCTACCCGGATAGCTCCCTTCTTGGTGGTTAGGCATGATCAGCCCAGCGTCGGGGCTTCAGAGGGGTCATGAATATGACAGTGGGCGTGGTCAACTCGCGCGGTTCCTTCGTCATGAAGGCTTCTGGAAATTGGTTACAGGAATGTCTTCATATAATAGGTACGTGGAGAAACTGAAGGCGAATTTGTGCAGAACATCAGGCATCAAGCATGAAAGGGAGGAGGGCATACTCTTCGAAGATGTGAGAGTCGTGAGTAGTATTCGTGTGACACCGAGGGCGATGTCGTCTTGACCAATCACTAACACGGGGTACCGCCTCAGTGCCGACGTGACAGCGAGGGGTGTGGTATGAGTTGGATAGCTAGTGGACGAGGGATAAGTGCGGGGATGACTCCGGTCACATTGTCGGAAGGCAGGACAGAATGTGGGAAGGTACAGCCGGTGGAAAGGAGAAGATGTGTCGTGCGGGTTCAGATTGGAAAGGCGTGCCAAAAAGGCATGTGAAATGGTATCGGTATTTTGAAGAAGGCCAAGATCCGAAAGGTAAATACAATCGTGCTATAAATGGATGAGGTAAAAGGACACCGAGGAGAAGAAAAGATATGGGGTAAACCATGGTGTGAGGTGAACCAAAAAGAGGTGGGGTATTTGGAAGGTCTCTCAGACGATCTGAAGCGGCTTTGCCGGCCCGGTGGTTGACATGATGTTGCTATATATTTGGGACCAGCGAACTCCGCGTTTCTTTGACTTTCTGATCCCTACTGTCAATCGCCAAGCACTCGATGATTCTCTATTTTCCATTGTGGTCGTATCCTGTCTCACTAAACTGACAGAGATTGACGACCCTCTAGGGAGTTCTGGTAAAAACACCGTCTATGCTGACGCAGGAGCACGTCACCCGAGTATACCCCCGTCCTGGATTAGTACCAAACCAGCACCAGAATCGTCACCGAAACAGTCCACCGGAATGGTACCGGTAACGGCATTGCGTCCATCCTCGTCGTCCCGAGTACGCCAGTCGCGGTCCGCTTGGACATGGAGAGGTGGCGCAGCGCACGGCCGGCGGCGTACAGTACGTGCCCATGATCCGTATGGTGTCGTGGTGTCGGATGGCGGCCTCGGCAAAGTCGGCGTTACAGGAGAGAAGTCGGCGTGTCTGTTGGCACCGTGCGCGAGGGCCCGTCGGGCGTGATGTGTGTCGGGTTACTACCAGCATGAATTGTTGCCCATCCGCCATGAAAATTCGTTGGCCCGGTCGAGAAAAAACAGGGTCTTTTTACTGTGCTGGTGGGGAGGGGCATTACCCCAGCTCCAGGGTATGAGGGCTTCTCTGCAGCAGGTGTCAAATGCGGGGCTGCCCGGATCCCTCCGTGCTTGGGTGCGTGTGATCAACCCACGGGCAGAACAAGGAGGTAACTGGGAGTTTCCTCTGTTCGTGGGGGTCCACCATCGTGAAGGTTGTCGGGAACAAGCCGTTGGCACGCTGTCGGATGACAGCTACCTGGCGAAATGCGTCTTTTTGACTCCAAGCACGGAAGCGAGGTCACCTTACTTTCCGAGGATGCGGGAGCGATCGTTGTGCGATATCGAGCCCGATATTGTCTTGACCAATCACTAACACGTGGTCCGTCTGATGCTGGGCGGCCGCCCGCCCGTGTGGCAGCAGGGTGTGACGGTAGTGATGAACCGGGAAAGGTGTAGGAATGACTTGGTCAAAGTGTGGAAAGAAAGGGTGGAAGTGGGGGGGAAGGGGTTCAACCAGTGGAGAGGAGAGGGTGAGTATGGTGCGGGAGAGGCATATCGGATGGGATGTGAGATCGGTGGGCGGTTTCTGGACCCCGACCTGGAGTGTGTCAAAGACGCGCAGGGGCAGGTTTCTGCAGTAGTTCAGTCGACTTGTTGTACAATCCCTGAACGAAAAATAAACAGGCATTTGAGAAAAAACGACCAAGGGAGCGGACTTAGGCGGCAGTGGACGTACCTTGACCTCAGGATCTTGTTCAGGATGGTCTGGGGCAATGCTATCGAGTAAGCCCACCTGGTGGGTATAGTCTGCCGTGGCTTGTATTCCCAAGTGCGATGAGAGCGGCTAACGTTTTGGAAAAGGTGATGAGACGAGAGACAAAGGGGCTACGGCACTGCCCCAGAGGTTATGGGGTTCAACCTCAAGAAGTGACATTCACGGCGGAGCGCCCGCACCTTTTTTTTTCGTCCTACGGTGTGTACAATAAAAGTAGACCCATATACCCGTGGTTTCATACAACAGCTATACGCTCCCAGATCTTGCCAACCCAGGCAGTGACCCTGAGCATCGGCTGCATCGCCACGGATATTCATAATTATGTCCCGGAGACGACTTCTTTGTCCTCGAAGCACATCAACCGTCGCTATTTCAACACTGTTGCATTGTCTAGTGCAGATTAGGCTTTAAAGTGGCATGTGTGAGTTTGTCCAGGTGCATTTTCCCTTCCAGTAGAACAAACCAGGCTTTGTTTCTCCTTTCTCCCTTCATAAGAGGTGACCTGGGGCCAATGTATCATAGTATTGTTTGTGTTATGGTTCGCGCGCGATGCGGCCCCGTCCGAGTTGTTCTTCGCTTTTCGCCGATCGTTGCAACTCCCGCACGCTGAATCGTGATGGGCTGTCGCTTTTGCGCATCCCAAACCCACCTACCATTACACTTACTACGGGTAATATCAGTTTTCAGTAATCCTCCCGTCTAACGGGCTTGATCCAGTCACCTACGCGACGCGCGGCGAGTCCTACAAGGACAAAGTAAAGCCCAGGCAATTTGAAACTAGTGGTAGGTTGGACGCGCTGTCACGAGACTATACATTGTACATAATAACCACGGGCGGTGATGGACGACGTCGATTTTCAACTTGTATCGTACGAAGGAATGCCATAGTATCCATCAAGGCGTGGATCAAAAATGTGTACAGTTTTACAATTGGATGAGACGGATCGGATGTAAGGTTTCATTTGAGTCTGTGCTCGCGGCTGTGCGGGAGAAGAGAATTTGTATTTCTACACACGTCCCAAATACAAAGTACAGCAAGTGCTCCTCCGTATGTAAGTTACCTGTGGTTGATTTCAAAGAACACTGGTCCATTCGCGGAACAATATTGTTTGAAGACATACGTGGGAATCGGCGTTTGAAGCTGAATTTCGCGCTAATATTTCTGAGCTGAATCTCGCATTCCAATGTCTTAGCCGACTTCAAACTTCAGCACTTCATTAACAGAATGCGGGTGTGGGACCACTGGACCAGGCGCATATCGTCGTAACGGTGCCAAGTTAACCTTCTTCGTTTGCACCGTTTGCTTTTCCTTGTCTGTCCCCGCCTTCGCCGAGATAATTCTTCTGGTTCTCACGCTGTCACAATCCAGCACTACCTAAATCACGATGCTGCCCAGCCTCTATTCTCTCTCCGTAGATGTTGTATGTGCTCATGGTGACGTCCCCGGGCGACGTCTCTGTTTGTGTTCAGGCGGTTGTCGACATCAATATGGGTCCACTATTAAACCTGCTATCACAACGTCCTACATGGACCCCCTCCTCGTAGCCAACCCCATTTCCTCAGACATTTCCTCCCATTCGTTACATGGGCCCCCTCTCCGAGTCGTTTGACTTTGACGCGCTCTTTCAGTATGCTCTAGAGGAGTATGAAAAAGAGACCAAGATAAACCTCGCCCGACATCCACTCGCCCTCCAACTCGAGCGCTGTGACTCTGTTGAGTCTATGATCACTCGGACTCTTCAAGAGCAGGCCAAGGCGTTCTCTGAATTTAGAGGAAGCAACCACAAGGTCATAAAATTGCTGAAGAATGCAGTCCAGGCCCTCCATAAGCTATCCGGCACAGCGGCCCTTGGCGCATCTATCGGTCTTGTATGTCGAAAGGGTTGATGGGTTCTGGATTCCCTGTTTCTGACGCTTCTTCTACAGCCAGTCCCTTTTGTGGATACGGTCCATACCTGTATCGGAATTCTCCTTGGGGTACGTATCCCTGGACTTACTATGAACGAGCCATTGTGACATTCGAGAGTATAGGCGATAAAAGACGTCAGCGCGAGCTATGACGCGCTCGTAGAACTCTTGGAGGACATGGGTAGCACTCTCAACCGCCTCGAGAACTATACCAGGGTACAACCCACCAAAGAGATGACCGAAATAATTGTCAAGATATTTGTACATTTGATCTCCACGCTAGCGGTGGTGACAAACCAGGTCAAGCAGGGACGACTGGGTGAGTTCACCCTTGTAGATCGGTCACTTGCGATTCTACTCAACAGGGAGCAGACAAATTCAAAGGAAAGCTATTAGGAGATAATGACATTGAAGATGCACTCCATAGACTAAACAAGCTGATTGATGAGGAGCATCGCATGGCCACAGCAAAGACCTTCGAGGGTGTCCAGAGACTTAACCAGAATTTGAAACAAGTTATGGGTGGTGAGCAAATTCTATTCCATCGGCCTCGTGCTTTTACCGAACACCGACCACTTTAGATAGAGAGGCATTGGCCAATGGGTACCAGAAGAACTTAGGTCTGTTCTCTTCTGGTGAGAGCAAATTCGGAAGAGACCTGACTTAGCGTTAGAGATGACAGAGGCACTTACGAGCGAAACGAACAAGTTAAATCGTCAGTTTTTCCCCTCAATTTACCAGTTTTTACTCAGAGTGCTGAGGCTTACATTGCTGTCTAGGTTCCCAGTTGCGACGTGACATTCGGTCATGGCTCCGAGTCTCTCCTCCCGATGCATCGAGGAATCACAATATCGCACGAAAAGCGTATCACAAAGGAACTGCCAGATGGTTTATTGAAGGCAAACCATTCGCGGAATGGAAAACATCATCCAATCCTCTGTTGTGGATTTGCGGAAAACGTATGTGGCTCCTACTCTTAAAATTCATTTACGGATTTAGCTGACCCCAATGTCGTAGCGGGATCAGGGAAGACTGTACTTTGGTACGATGATTTTTCGAAATCACCCCATTTCTGGTACTCAATTACCACCTAGTTCCTCCATAATCGATGACATCAACACCATGCACAAGTCTGGATCAGCATCACTAGCCTTCCATTATTTCGACTTCCGAGACACAAAAAATAACGAACTCCGCGGGTTTCTGTCTTCTTTACTTTTCCAACTTTGTAATCAGTCCGACTCCTACTGCAACGCCCTTTCTAGTCTTTATTCAACACACCAGAATGGCACCCAAAGTGCTGACGACGACGCGCTGTTAGAATGTCTCCAGGACATGCTCAGTTCCGCGAATCAAGCCCCAGTTTACCTGATTCTGGATGCTCTTGACGAATGTCCGAATGCCCTTGACACAGTGTCACCGCGTGAAGAGGTCCTTATTTTCGTGGAGAATCTTGTTAATTTACACCTTCCGAATCTTCGCATATGTCTAACCAGCCGCCCCGAAGTCGACATTCAAGACGTCCTCGAGCCTTTGGGGTTCCATTCCATCTCTATCGACGACGAAGAAGGACAAACGCAGGACATCCTCGACTATGTTAGGTCCTTTGTTCTCTCTGACCTAAGAATGCGGAAATGGAAAGAAGAGGACAAGGAACTAGTCATCGATGTGCTTTCACAAAAAGCTGACGGGATGTGAGCCCCTGATATCAGATACCTAATGGCATTCGCTGATCCTGTGTGCAGGTTTCGTTGGGTATTTTGCCAACTTGGCAACCTCAAACGCTGTCTCCCTTCACGTATTCGACGTGCCTTGGATGAATTGCCGACTACCCTGGATGCCACATACGAACGCACATTAGAAGACATTGATGAACCACACCGGGAATATGCGCAGTCAATCTTCCAGTGCGTCGCAGTGGCTTCGCGCCCACTCCGCGTTGAGGAACTCGCGGAATTTATAGCATTTGATTTCAAGGAAGGGCCCATTCCCAGATTTCACGAGGATTGGCGCGCGGAAGATCCAGTAGAGGCGGTGCTGTCTACGTGCTCCACATTACTTGCTGTGGTCGATGAAGGAAATTCCAAGGTCATACAATTTTCGCACTTCTCGGTGAAAGAATACTTGACGTCTTCCCGGCTTGCCAAAGAGAGCAAAAACGTTTCTCACCTTTTCTATATTTCTGCACCACGTGCTCACACACTAGTCATGCAAACGTGTCTGGGTATGCTGCTACACTTGGACCATGCCATCTCCAGAGTCACCCTGCAGACATTTCCTCTGGCTGAATATGCTGCAGAGCACTGGTTCGACCATGCGCGGTTCGAGAATGCCTGGGAAGGCGGGGTAGAAGGGATGAAACAGCTGTTCGACTTGACGAAGCCTCACTTTGCAATCTGGGTCTGGATATACGATGTACAACTACCCCCTTGGAAGCGACTGAGCACCGAAAGAGCCGAGGTACCATTGCCACCCAGAGGAATGCCGTTGCATTATGCCGCTCTTTGTCGAGTTCCTGATAGATCAGCACCCACACGATGTGTATTCTCGGAGCTTCGAAGACCTGTCAACTCCATTACATGGAGCGGCGTCTGGGGGTCATGCGGAGGTCGCTCGCATCCTTCTCGAGCGCGGCGCAGATGCGACTGTCCAGGCCAGGGACGGGGCCACTCCCCTCCACCATGCGTCAGAAGGGGGACACGTAGAACTTGCAGGTGTCCTTCTCGAATATGGTGCAAATGCAGCAGCCCAAGACATGCATGGCTGGACACCACTGCATCGTGCGTCGTATATGAGACAGGTGAAACTCGTTGGCGTTCTTCTCGATCATGGAGTGGATGCAATGGCTAAGGACAGTCGCGGGTCAACACCACTACATTGGGTATCATCCTGGGGCGATGTGGAACTTGCGCACATCCTTCTCGGACGCGGCGCAGATGCGGCAGCCCAGGACGAGGACGGGCCGACACCGCTACATCAGGCGTCGGAAGGGGGACACGTGCGACTCGCAGACATCCTTATCGAGCGCGGCGCAAGCGCAAGAGCCCAGAGAAAGGACGGGTCGACACCACTCCATCGGGCGGCGGACCAGGGATTTGCGGAACTTGCTCGTTTCCTTCTCGAGCGTGGCGCAGACGTGACAGCCCAAGATATCTACCGATCGACACCACTCCATCGGGCATCACAACTGGGACATGTTGACTTCACGCGCGTCCTTCTCGAATATGGTGCTGATGCTACAGTCCGGGACGGAAACGACGCCACTCCCCTGCACCTAACATCTGAAGGGGGACACTTAGAACTCGCGCGTATGCTCCTCAAGCACGGTGCGGACTCGACAGCCCAGAGGAAGGACGGTTCGACTCCGCTGCATCGGGCTTCGGTTCGAGGACAGGTGGAACTCGCTCTTTTCCTTCTTGAAAATAGCGCAGATGCGACAGCACAGGACAACGACGGGAGAACCCCACTGCATTGGGCGTCCTACGTGGGGCACGTGGAACTCGCCCGCGTCCTCCTCGAACGCGGCGCGAATGCCACGGCTCGGGAAAAGCGTGGGCTTACTCCACTGCATTGGGCGGCGGAGAAGGGGCATGCAGCACTAGTACGCATCCTTCTCGAGGGCGGCGCAGATGTTCTAGCCCAGGATGAGGTAGGGTCAACACCACTCCATCAGGCGTCGAAGGAGGGGCACGCGGAGGTCTCGTGCATCCTCCTCGAGCGCGGTGTATATGCGACAGCCCAGGACAAGTTCGGGTGCACGCCGCTGTACTGGGTGATGGTCACGGGAAACCTGGACCTCCTTCGCATCCTTCTCGAGGGCAGTATGGATGTGAAGGCCTTCGTACAAGCGTTTTTCAACCCCAATATATTGGACGGAGGACAGCGGAACTTGGGGACATCGGGGGAAGTTGTCGAAACTGCTTACGTCTCTGGCATTAGTGCCGCTGGATCGTGATGACTTGTATCGGATTCTCATGCCACAAAACACCTAGAGATGCATATAATATTATTTTGTAGTTACTATCAAAACCGCTGTATTACGTATGGGAATGTGTTTTCGAGACATTGTGCTATTTGATAATAGAAAATGTTGGCGCGTATGGTACCTCTGTCGCTTTACTGCGTCGTGCGGTTGAGGGTGATACGGTTTGTAGGGTTAGTACCTGCAATTACCTTCCTCAGATATACCACAACGTAACATCGGAAGAGTGCCCTTTCTGTGCAACATCTCTTCGTTCTAAACCTCTCTCGGCATGCTGTCCAGATCAGCGTCGTTGGTAACGGGAGTATTTTCAGAGAAGGCCCTTCCCCGAACAGGTAACACCCTCTGTGCTAGGCCCATGGTCAAAATGGTCAGTTCAACGGGCCCTACAACGGGGTTCGTATTGATCATCGCCACGACCGCGCTGCATGTACCTGTTGAGGCCCACCGGGACGCATAGATGTGACACAACACACGTCTTGCGGTGCCCATCTCACGCCCGTCCACACGCAGGGGTGGTGCCACGCACGTCCGTCACAGCACAGCAGCCCAGAGACCGCTCACCTCTGCCTTTGCTTATATCTGGAGCATGTTCTGCGTTGAGTCTTCCCGTTCCCACTTTGTGAGTACGCTGAAGCGGACCTACCTGACCGTATCTCTCGGTTCTTTCAGTCTCACCCCCCACAAATGATTGCTCTCCGGGTCGCCGTGGGTCATGGGTAGCTCAAAAAGATTGAATGGGATCAACACGACACTCGTATTCGCGAAACCAGCCATCTGAAGGATGAGAGGGAAAAAAGTACTTGACGCTATATGACCGACATCTGTGTTGTCCGACTGATAATGAAAGGGCGTGCTCGAAAGTGTGATGCGAGCTGGACGAATAAGGAAGCATGGGCATGAGTTTGGCAGTTTGTGTCACAATTAACCTGTCCATTACTACGCCCGGCGTATGACTGGCGAGGGAACAATGGAGAATACAACGACACAGACTGGTGAAGAACAACTGGAGATGGATGATATTCCTTGAATGATCAGGAGGGAAGGTGACGGAAGGTGTTATGCGACGCGTTGATGACTGTCGAAGCATGCGGGTCGCCGCGTGAGTAGCGACTGGAGTTCAGGACCTCTTGCGGGTAAGTCCATGATTTCGGTTTGTATTTATGCAGGAGGGGGAGCGAAGAAAGTTGATGTCAGGTGGATCACAGCAACTTGAAACTTATGGGTCCAAGTTATCATGATCTCGCGCGTTGCCCACCGGTCACGTGAGTAACTTCAGGCGCCGCCGTTTTTTTTTTTTTTTTGGTTGCATTACGTGCGCCCCAGGGAGCAGTGCATGTAGCACTTCTAGGTAGGGAGTACAGGCTGCCAGCGTATAGATATGTATATGCGTCCTAACTCTGCGGTGTTCTACCCCCATGGCACCATGGCCTCAGGTGCCGGTTACTGCCACACAGTGAGTACACTCACTGTCACATCATCATCGCCTTTCGAACAGCCGATACGTTCTTGCGGTGTGTACATGTGGATCTCAACAGAACTGACTCAAAGTCGTACCATGTGATAGCATCCTATAATTAGACAGCCACCATGTCAAGGCAAGCTTCCGTCCATCCTTCCCTGACGCACCGGTTCGGCCGCTGTTTTCGATTCCCGACCTCGCAGCTTCTATCATTCACCGGGCTTCTGCGCCCGAGTCCATATATGTATACCAATAGAAGACTCCCTCATCGTGCACAGCCTGCTTATAGCTCATTTGGCAAGAATTCTATACCGTATCATCCGAACTGAAGGGTCTAACTGGGCTCGAGTGCCGAGTCATAAGGCATCCAGCTTTGTAGGGACATGAGGTTTCTCTGATAAACGAATCAATCTACCAGTCCCCTCACCGCTTTCCTCCATCCCATGGTACTCAAACTCTCCTTGATCCCCTACACGGCTGACGTTCCTTTATCGTGATGGTAGATTCAGACGTCTCGTCCCTAGCCCACGTGGACATCATATTAGAACGATCCCTCGGGAACATCCTCCGTGGAATCCTATATGGTGAGGATTAGCTCTAAAACAACGGGAACATTTATTTCACAACTGACATGCTGGAAACAGGGGTGGAGATCTTCACGTTCTTCGCCGCAGTATATTGCATCTGCCATCGTTCCTCCAACTACCGCAAGAGACAGAGTTCCTATATCGCCTTTGGCGGGGTGCTTATCGCACTTGTTACCATCTCGGTGATGTCGAATGGCTTGTGGGGCCAATACATTTGGATCGAGCACCGCAACTATCCCGGAGGCCAGTTGAGATTTTATAACGCATCAGAAGGCGCGTGGTACAACGTCTTGGGATTTGCGGCCGACGCTACGACGAACATTCTCACAGACGGGCTTCTTGTGCGTCCAATTTCCCTCTTGAGACACAGCCTAAATAGAAGGGAGAGAGGTGTGGCTAACCCAATGGCTCACAGGTGTACCGATGCCACATAATTTGGGGCTCACGGTGGTATATTCTAGCGCTGCCGATGCTTATATACCTAGCTTCCTCTGGTGCGAACGCAATCCACATTATTGATTTGTCAGAGCGGCTCATTATTGAGTCGTTGACTTTGATGCAGTACTCGCGCTTGTCGATGTACTAGTACAGGCCCTACCTCACTCGTCCTGGTTACATGGCACTCAAGAT
>Ga0307512_10003270_pt1 | contig 19086 bp, 20 predicted proteins | sample 14_EM_MG_FD_200267 | JGI IMG/M metagenome (GOLD analysis project Ga0307512, IMG submission 200267) | Populus trichocarpa ectomycorrhiza microbial communities from riparian zone in the Pacific Northwest, United States - 14_EM | ecosystem: Host-associated > Plants > Roots > Unclassified | place... | reverse complement strand
TCCTCTGCTTCGAAATCAGAGAGCTCAATCTCCAAGCCCTCGCTCAGCGTCGGGAGAACAGCGCTGCCGCCTGCAAAGTCCTCCCTTCCGGTGCTGATCAGGCTGCCCCCCAGAGCCCCCAGTCATATGCGAAGCCCGAATTCATGGGACCCCAAAACCGCCGTGATGGAAAGCATCCTGACGCTATGATCAAAGTCTTCAGAGCATTACTTGACAATACGCAAGACGCAACGCACCGCACGGCAATATACAGCAGCACGCGGGAGTTTATAAAGCATAAGAGTCGTAACAAGACGTATATATCAGATGAACAACTGCATGCAATGGAGCTCTGTATTTACCATGGTATTAACGTTCAAGTTGAGGGTTTTGATGGTGAACGCATATCTCAGATGTGTCGATGCACAGGAAGCCAGAGCTGGCGCGGAGGGGATCGACGGAACGACTGGGTGTGGGTAAATCAACGCCCAGGGAGGTGTTATGGCACGCTGAATCGGCGTCTCCCGTGGCAACTGCAACGACTATTCAAAATCAAACTCCAAAACGAGGATGGAGCTTTCATTGAGTACTGGTTAGCCATGGCGCTCACCACAATACCGGAAAACTCGGGTAACTTCGATCCCGTCTCGAGATTTGTACAAGTGAGAAAAGCACCGGCAGCCATTGCTTTGCAAGTTTTCAGCGTGGGAAACATCGTCGGCTGCGCGCACGTAATTCCAGAGATAGCTACTAGTACTAAGACTGGAGACGGACGGAATGAGCGATGGATTGTCAATAGCCACATAGATCTGGCGACTTTGAATGATGTGTATAATTAGTAAAGAGAGAATTGCATTTTGCGCGCAGGTAGAAGGAACGCGAGGAGAGATTTTCGCAGCGTCACCCATCGCCTTGCAATCCCGTATAATTAGTAAAGAGAGAATTGCATTTTGCATGCAGGTAGAAGGAACGCGAGGAGAGATTTTCGCAGCGTCACCCATCGCATTGCAATCCCGATGCAAGCGCGTACTCAATGAACCCATTCCGACGTATGGTCACAGTTGGCCACAACGCCAGAGTGTTCGTTTAAAATAGGAGACCGACAGAGCAAGAAGAAACGGTGAAACAGTGATCGGAGGGCGATATGCAACGCGACGCGTGGTATTGAGGCCGGGCGCTGAGTAATCCGCCACCGGGGTGTCTCTGATGGCTCTGACGGAGCGCGTCCACTCTGACGGTGCCATTCCACCCGGACGGAAATATTTTTTGCTGATGGACTCACCTTTTCTCCATCGAATTGTGGCCTGGGAAGTCTGGCTTCATCTCCTCCATCTTCTGTTGCCTCTTTACCTCGACAAAACCATCTCCCTTCTTCTTTTGACCCCCTTGCTGTGGTTGTTGACTTTGCTCGGGTTGCTTCTTAGGTGCTGGTGGTGCTGCCGCTCTCTGTGCCCACATATCCTTCTTCTTTTCTTCCGGTTTCTTTCCCAGCTTTTTCTCCTGTGGTTTCTTAACCTCCGGCTTCTTCGAACCCTTTGGTCCCTTTGGTACCTTCTATACCTCCGGTTTTTTCACCTCCTTCTTCTTTTGTTCTGGTACTGCTGGCGCAATAGCCGGTCTTTTCGCAATGGTAACCCATCCACTCAGAGCGAACCTAGGAAACTCCTGCTTTGTCTCTCCTGGCAGAATAACTGGCACATGCTTTGACGCCTCCAACTCCTGTTCTTCCACCTCCATCTCCTCGAGTATCCTCGCCACTTTCTCATTTTCCTCCGCAGCAAGAGTCACCCCCGGCTCAAACTCTATATCACTCATATCCCTTCTATCTTCCTCCTCTGGGGAGGCTTCTACCTGTTTCCCCCTTCAGATTTCTATCTTCTTCCTATCTTCTTCAGCTGCGTCTTCAAACCTCTTCACCACCTTATCTGTCAGCTGATCAATCATTCCTTCCATGCAGTTTTTAAGTGCATTTTCAATCGTCCTGGCCATATTCACTAGTGCGATCTTGGCCAGCCTTTTTTCAATCTTACTCAACCTGTGATCGAGTTTACCCACTCGATCCTTATCATACTCACGACTCAGTTCCTCCTATTCTCTCACTTCCTTGGCAATATCCCTCTTACTCCTAATTGCCGCGTCAGTGTGATTTTGCCTCGCAGCGATATGGCTCGCCTGTTCACCACACCACTCCGAATAGCTATTGTCATATTTTTCTTTATTGATCATAAAATCCCTCAGCCCATTAGTGTTCTTAAGATACCCACCAATAAACGCTTTGAGATTGACCTCCTTATTTTCATTAGTCACCTCATCTACAAGCTTAACCCAATCAGCCTCCAACTTTCTCCTGCTAAGTGTCTGCGGCATATTTGGGATTGGTCGTTCGGGTGTTACCAGCCTCTTTACTCCCTTCCCCTTATTGTGTTTCTTTCCCTGCTTTGTTGGCGTCATGTAGGGCGACTCGTCCCTCCACTCCACCTCTGTCATCACGGCATCGCCGGTATCGCTAATTTCGAATTTTCTCGGAATGGGTGTTTAGACTTTCCAGGTCTCCTCCATTCCCCCCTCTTTCGTCGCATGTTGGCTGGTATTTTCCTCCGACTGAATATACCTCTGCAAAATAAGTCCGGCACTCGCCTTGGGGGTCGAAAAAGGATCCTCTGGCAATGCGCTCAAGGGCAAGCCCAAAAGACTTCCCTCATAATTCATAGCTGGTAGGGGGGACATAGCCCTGTGCCCTGGTGTTTCTGACGGGAAGGAAATATCACTTCCCCCATAACTCGTACTCGGTGGTGGCGATAATTCAGAAAGATCGTCATTATCCCTTGCTGTCTGCGATGGGAAGGAAATTTCGCTTCCCCCGTAGTTTGTCATAGGTGGTGGCAACAATGATGAACCAACCTCGCTCAGAATCGTATATACTCGTGGTTGCTTGGATACCAAATTTCCCTCTTCGTCCATGCTGCTTCCTCCATGGACGGTCGAAATGATTTGGCTAAGGAGTCCTTGTTGCTTTGCCTCATCATTATGCATTCTTACCATTTCGTTGTAAACGGCCCTGGGCAAAACCACCGGTCCGCCCATCGCATCTGGCTCAGGGCTGGTGGATTTTTCGATCAAATCGCCAATGTGGCTGCTGCAGGTAACAGAAGCTCCGGAGGTAGACTCCTTGGCCATCCTTTTCTCAAAATTCTCTTTAGCTCTCCCTAAGAGTTCCTTAAGGGGAGGGGGTTGTTTCTTGGCTCCGAAGAGACTCATTTTGGCTCCTAGGTAACTGATTCAGAGGAAACAGCGGAAAACCGAAGCAAAAGTTTTCTGACGATAATAGAATTGATTGGACGATAAGGGTCTTGGCAAAACTAGAAGGTGGTGTGGTGTGTTGTCGGAGGTGTGGTATGCAAGGGCTCGTACCGCAAAACTTAAAAAGCGTTGCGATATCGTTCAAACCATTCTGAAGTGGGGTGCCAGAAACACACCAACGACGTTCGGCGTCCAATGAACATATGGCTTGTGATCTCTGGGTTGTTTCGGTGCGAATTTCGTGGGCTCGATATCAAAGTCAGCTACTGTTCCCGACAAACTGAGGGAGAGGGACACTGGGGTAAACCTTCGTCTAAAACAATTCTAAACCAATCTATGGCATGGAGGGGAGAATTTTTGGTCTTCCACTCTTGAGCGACGACTTGGTAGCTAGTGATGATGATGTGGTGCTGAAGTAAATAATTTATGTCTGTAGGCCGGCTCTTCCCATGATACATGAGGTGCTTTATTGTACCAGGACGCATGTGACTATCTAGCAAGTTCAGCAATATCGATCAAGTCATGTTTTAGTCTCGCCCAAATATAGACTTACGCTGATATTTGTTTTTCCCAATTATCCATAGCTGTCCAACGACATTAACATCAGTTATTAAGCACCCTAGGATGAACTAACTAGAAACAGGCGTTATTATCAATGTACTTGAATCAGAATTCAGTACCCTGGGTTTGCAAGCACCCCGTGGCCGCCTTTCGTCCAAAGATGCAGCTATCAAAGAAAGAATCGATAACGTTTTTCCGAGGCCCATGTGGTCTGCAAGAATCCCTCCCCTGATATTGCTGCTAAAATTTAGCCCAAGAAAGGAGTTTGGAACCCTGTCCTTACCCACCTAGAAGGTTTTTCGACTGTGGAATCTCTGGTATCAAATATCGATAACCCATTCTCCCTTCGCCTAAGAAAGTAAAGACCTTGTCGTTGATGACTGATGCACCCAACATCAACTATAATTCGGGGTAGATGGTGAATATAGGTCATAAACATACCTCATCAGTGGCGTTGTGAGTCTCCAATTAGCATCTTCCTCATCAAGAATCACTGATTCCGAAATCCCGTCTAAGAGATTCATAGCCTCTGTTGTCAAAACAGGTGTTTTACTTGCTTCTGCCTGTTTACGGCTTTTGATATCAATGCCACCGGTCACAGTTGTCTGGGTGATTACGGGGTTCGCAGGTCGCGACAAGATATGAGGATTTTTGTATTCGTATCCGGTATCTGGGAACCTAGGGTGCTGAAGATATACTTTTTCCGCTGACAGATAATCCCCTATGCGGTCTCCATCCTCCCCGTCTCCGAACAGGTTCACGAAGATCTCTGTCATTGTCTTAGGCTGATTCTCTCCCGATCCGTGACTGGACCCGAAAGGCAACACCGCTACCGCTTGGGTGCGCACTAGGCGCCTACTTAGTAACGGTACAATTGCTGTAGCAATAGGCGTCTTCAAGCATCCTAGTTCGATACGCTTGCCGTCAAGAACGCCATGCACAATAATTTTATCCACGGAGTTGCTTGAGACAACTTTAAGTTCCAGTGAAATGTATGGCAGCGTATATCCGGGGGATTTTGCTCTGATATGGTTCAAATTCTGTTGGGAAATGGTTACACATGGTACCTAAGACCTAGTTAACAGATAGAACTGGAGAAGCCAACTATCTATTTTACCATGCCAAAGCACACCTGACATTTTTCCGAGTCGTGGTAGGAAGTCTCGGAAGTGATGCTAATTGACAGCTCTTGTGAACTACCAATAATTGTGTCGTGCTCAAGGTCTGAGTCGAGGCCCGTTATCGATGGAATGCAGTGGATTTGAGCACTGTAACTTCCTTCGGAGGTGATGCGCTGCCTTTTGGTGCTGTAATTGTACGTGTGCTGACACCCTTCCGTATGCATATTGGCGCAAGACGGTGTTTTTGATTGCAGAGGTAACATCGCTGTGGAAATTGAAAAAGAAGGATCGTGTTTAGACAGCATTTAGAAGGTTTGTGACATATATACTATGTAAAGTAAGCGGCTGTGCAGCTGCGCAGCTTCACGTGTTTGCACAGAAGTCAATTCATCTCGTTAAGTGGCTATGTCCTGCGAGTGCTAAGCCCCGCGTCCAAGCCTCCACCAAATGTTACAGCAACTCCCTATAAGCATGCGCAAGTTTTTACTTGCTTGGGGTATGTACTTTAGCTAGAGACCGAGAATCGGAGAATAGCTGAAACTTCTCCAGAGTTAATGTAGAGTATGGTTAAAAATATCATATACATATACATTCGTTAACATTATATTCATTTTATCCTAACCTCGTTGTCAAGTACTTAAGTAGTCTGCGCCTGTTCAAGAGGTGAGGACACTTCTTAACTAGGTCAACCTTCTGACAAGCAGATAGTCTAGTTATAAAGGAGGGAGTGGTGATTGGGTTGCAACTAAGGCCACTAGCAAAATTGACGTTACACATTACGCAGCTCATGGGCTGTTTTTCACGGCTTCATAGATTATATATAGTCTGCAGAGATATTATTGACTGCACGAAGTTACTATGGACTGTGTGCACAATGTGTCCTGCCCATGTGTGGTGAAAAGACAGATCGGCTTCGTCGGCAAAGTAACACAATAACAGGGAGCGCGGAAGTCATCATTATTTGGAATTACGCTGCTATGCGGTGACCTACGCAGCGCGGAATCTTACTGGAGGCCATGATCTTCAAAATACTACTGCTGCGCAGGGATCTGCAGGGCACCAAAGCGCGGGAATCTGTGGAGTGTCACCAAGTTGCCTTCTACTCGTCTACTCGTCGGATCTCCAAGTCTCAGACACTGTCAAATGATTAGATGACTCCGATAAGATTACATCTGTATCTTATCCAATAGCCATCCTACTTTGATATTTACTTAAGCTTTTGATGTGCCGCCAAGGGCGCCTATGATGGGGCGTCCGGCGACTTGAAACCCGACGAGTAGAGTAGTTAAAAAAGCGTGGTCCTGCTAAATATATTAAGTCGGCATTGTGTAGTTCATATATCGCTTCGAACAGCTTCCGAGTGCCGAAGATTTGACCTCTTGGCCAAGTACATCACTTGACAACGATAGGTATGTATGGTACATAAGAATTGCTACGCGCATCCAGACTGCAGGACAGATGAACCTCCAGTTAAACGCCTAAGAAGAGTCCAGCAAGACACATCGCCGAACGTTCGAACGCGAGACTCATAAAGATGTCGTCACGACAGCCACAAATCCCCACAGCGATAGAACGGGCTCTTAGCCGATTTACCAACACTCATGCAAAGGAGGAGGAAATTTTCAGTCAGTGCACCACGGAGGACGAAATCTGGACTTTGGCAAAATCCTTGGAAGAGGAGCAAGGTGGACGCATGTCACTTCGCAATTTGAGGAGGATAGAGCCATTTATCACTGGCATCTCACAGTACGCAAAAGTAATAGAAGTTTTTGTGCAGGTGAAACCGGAAATTTTAGGCTTGATATGGGTATGTCCAGAAATTAACCGCTATTGAGATATCCTTCCTGACTTAGTTAACGTACTAGGGGCCTCTAAAATATATGCTTCAGGTAGTCTTCTTCACTTTAAAGACTGTGCACAATCTGAATCGCTTCTCTAGCTTGCTAGCACCTTTACCGAAAGCTTCGATAGGCTATTAGATGCATGTCAGAAAATCGGTGAAAATCTCCCCCGCTTTACACGATTCGCTAGGATATTTCAATATAGCAACAGAGTGCAAGATGTTATCAGTCTAGTTTACGAGGATATCCTAGATTTTCTTAGGCGAGCATTGAAATTTTTCCGCCGGAGAGGTGAGTTGACAATTCTCTGATCGATATCAACCCATAGCCAGCAATTCATCTGACATTGAATATCAGCATGGAAAATCATGTTCAGCTTGCTTTGGAACACATTCGAAAGTCGGATTGGCCTCACGCTGGAAAACCTCCAGAGACATCAAACCTTGATCGACAACGAAGCCAGTGCGGAGGAAATCGAACAGTCCCATATTGCCCGTGAGAAAACCCTCGAAAAATACGAAGAGGATAAGCAGAATAAGCAGACTCAACGCAAGAAAATTCTCTTTGATTGGCTGCAGCCACCGGATATGGAGACCGCGAAAGATCGGTCTCTGGAATTGAAGACACCAGGCACAAATGACTGGTTATTCTATTCGAAGGAAGTGAAGAACTGGTTTTCGGGAAAGCGGAATGCTATTTGGTTAACTGGAAAACCCGGTGCTGGTATGTTTCAAGCCTCTCGCAGGACTGGAAAGACAGTTAGCCAAACAGGATCTAGCCCTGGCTAATGAACTTAATAGGTAAAACCATCTTGTCATCTTCACTCATAAGTGAAATCGAATCCAGGATCCGCAGTGGTAGCGAACCATCATCGTCATTGCTGTACTTCTTCTGCAGCTACAAGGAGCCGGATAAGAACAACTGCCTCGCACTTCTTCGCAGCCTAATATGGCAAAGGATCCTCCAGGACAACGATCTAATCCCCTACATTTACGACCAGTACATAAACAACCCCAGCTCCGCATCATATCCGAGGTGCAAGAAGCTACTGAATGACCTACTTGGAGAGTGCACGCCATGTGGATTTCATCCAATCTATATTGTACTTGACGGGCTTGACGAGCTTCCAGATGCGGAAAGGAAACAGTTGTTTCCGGTCTTAAAACCAATATTGACAGAGGAGCCATTCATGTCCACAGCGAAAGTATACATTGCGAGCCAGGACTTGGTTGATATACGCAAAGCACTCAAGAAATCAACAAGCGTTCCTATCAAAGATAACAACAAGCACGATATACGAAAGTATATAGAAGCGAAAGCAAGGCGAGTAGTAGAAGAGCTTGGACTAGAAGAGGAAGCTCCAGATATGTACAATTCCATTGTCCAATCCCTCTCGATTTGTGCGGACGGTGAGAATCTGCCGCCTTGAAAATTCGTCACCACTGATAACATTTAGGAATGTTTCTTTGGGTGCGCCTCGTAATAGAAGGTATACTTACCCAAAGCACACCGGAGGAAGTCAAAAAAGCTATTTCGAACCTACCAGAAGGCCTTGATCAAGCGTCTGCCGCCTGTATTCTCTTACTATTCATGAGAGCATGTTAATGATACTTTACAGGTATGAGAGGATTTTAGATCGCATAAAATCTAAGGACCACGAGGAGCAATTGCAAGCAATAAGACTGCTCGAATGGATGACTTGTTCGGCCCGCATCTTGACATTACGGGAACTTGAGGATGCACTCGCAATCAGACCTGGTGACTTAACGGTTGATAAGGACAAACGCCCGTACAGAGCACGACTAAGAACCATCTGTGGTCCGATAGTTGAGGTTGTTGGTGAAGACTCCGTGATATTTGTACACTTTTCAGCTAAGGAGTATGTACACTCTATATTCACCGTGTAGCAATAAACTGACAGCTTATAGATACCTTCTTGTTAAAGCTAGCGGACCTTTTATTGATCGCCTGTCCGCCCATTTGAACATCGCTCTTGCCTGTACGACATATCAATCATTCTCATGTTTTGCTAAGAAAATCGCAAAGCAACAAGCAGCCTGTTATGTGATGAACGGAGATCTACGACTATTTAAATATGTCCAATCTAGCTGGACAACCCACCTTCTTGCAGCATGTGCCTTATCACAAAACACGGCGCAATTGAGACCACTGTCAGATGCGCTCCAGCGTCTCTTCTCAATCCATTTGGTGCGACGCGGGCCCCTGCGTGATGGGGTTGCTTCCGGAAATCACTCCAGTGTGCTTTCAGGGGAAGAAGAAGTAGGCCTAGGAAAGCTACCGGTTCGAATGCAAATTGCAGTAAAGAAAATAGTTGAATATAGTCGGGCCCTAGAGGAAAGGACTGCAACAGGTATGATGACCAACCGTCTACCCAACACGGCGAACGGAATTACTAAATTTAGACAATTCTGGTTTCAGGATGTGCGGAATGGGCTGAAGATAATGACCCCATGGACGTTGCAAAACACGGTAGAATGCTTTGGGTCGTACTCGAAGATATCCTTGAAGGCATAATACAGCCGGACATCGAGACGGGTTCAAGTTCCAACCATATCGAAATGTTGCAGAAGCTCTACGGACCAAAATTGTACAAGTGCTGCTTCCCATCTTGTGAAGCATCTTCTGAGGCTGGGTTTGAAACATCTGCCCAGCGTCAGCTACATGAACACAAACATGCCAGGCCTTACAAATGCCTGTCGGAAGATTGTACGTTCAAAGAGGTTGGTTTTGCAACTACCGCGGCTTTACAACACCACCAGAATGAACACCATAACGACGCCTTAGCACAACGTAAGCGCAAAGCAAGAAATATAAAGGCATGAAGCCATTCCACGTACCAATAGTTCAGGCAGCTGCACATTTATCCCGCAACGTAGTGCTAATGGTGCATTAGTCATTAGATTCTAGAATTTGTCGCGGCCATGATAACATGCCCCCCACTGAATCCCTTTTGATAGGACCCCCAGATCAGGGCGCGCAACCACGACAGGAATACCCCCAAGGACGGGACAACATTGGCCAATTTTTGGCTAGCTTGGACCAGGAGAACATACTGTCCAATAATAGTCTGATGCCCACGGCTAATGATTTTCCCGCCGACATGGACCATGAAAATATTCTGGTCAGTTGTAGAAGAGAGGAGTCTGACTGGATTGCGCTATTCAATCCTCACATCCCACGCATACTGGATGTCGATCTTTTGCATACATTTCACCTTGGCGGTACGGCTACCGATATAAGATTCAGTCGAGATGGAAGGTACATTGCTTCCAGCGACAAACGTATTGCCCACATCTGTGATGTGCAGACTGGACAGCACGTAGGAATTATGGTGGACACGGACACTTACCTTACGCTCATCCGCAGTGTCTGCTTTAGTCCTGACGGAAAATCCTTGGTCACCGGCGGGGACAACAAGTCGGTTACGGTAGGAGTCTACAGCTCATATTACAATCCTTCTGGGTGTTCTTTCAAAAATACGTACTAATAGTATACTCTCCACAGTTATGGGATGTCAAATACGGCGCGATCAAACACAGGTTTTTAGGGCATCAACGGGAAGTATTTTCCGTAGATTTTGCAACCAACGGCAAGTACATTGTTTCTGGGAGTGCTGATCATACAGTCGGAGTTTGGGATGTGGAAGCCGGGCAGAACGTTCTGACTTTGGACATGGATGATCATGTGCATGCGTGGTCGGTTGCCTCTTCACCTGATGGGCGGTCGATCGCCGCAGGCAACGGTAGTGGGGTAATTTATGTTTGGGACTCTCGCACGGGTTATCCGCAGAACATTCTTGATGGCCACTCTGGCCCTGTTTACAGTGTATCATACTCTCCGGACGGGATGAAATTGTTTTCCGGATCGTTTGACAGTACAATCAGGGTGTGGCCATTGGGAATGATCACGAATTCCAGCCGGACGTTCAATGGGCATAGAGTTTGTCTCACCACCTAGCTTGAGATATATAGATTAGTTAGTAATAATGAATTAACAGGGTTCGGTACGGGGCGTTGCGTCAACTCCTGATGGCCGATGGTTGCTTAGTGGTTCGGACGATCGTTATGTTCGGTTCTGGGACCCATCATCTGGAAACTGTCATCTACAGCTTACAATTGACGAGTGCAGTGATTCCGGTATGTCACCTTTTGCCATCGTCCTTACCTCTCATCAAATTCAACGTAAACACTCCTAAAACAGTGCTCTCGTACCCACTCTTTTTCTTTTTGTTAGCGCTATGAAACGAGCTTGCGAACGGTAAGCTTAGAAGTTTTGGTTTGCGAGAGCACCAAAACAGTAAACTTCGTGCGCCGTTAGTGTTAATGTCTAGCGCAAAGCATTTCTGTGCTTTTTTGCTTCATGAAGTTCCAGCTACTATCATCTTTTGCAAAAATACTGGCTGACAAGATCTTTTTCGTTTGCGGTCATCTCAGTTGTCTCAGTCGCTACAAGCCCTACGGAACGTGTGTTTGCCACGGCCGGTGATGGCGCCCGGGTTCGAATCTGGAGGTTAGTACTTATTGTCTTTTAGTTATTTTTTCACCTGCTTCGGTTGTGTCTTCTGTATACACGGTATTCTATAACCGGTCAATCGTTAGTACTTCATCTCCGCGAACTAATATCTAGCATCCGTTAATCAGTCATTGGCACCATTCATCGTTTACTGCATCGTCGATTCCACTGCTGATGTTCATACGCGTTGTACGTTAGATATCACGAGAAAGCTAGAACCAACGACGAGGAAGTCCTAGCATCTCCAGAGAACGATTCGTTAGCCGGTATGTCTGCAGAAGATAGTTAGGCATTGTTAGATGAGGCGATCAACTGTCTATTCGTTTAATTAATCTATATCTGTATGCATGGAGTAATTAATATTCAATAGCAAAGCACTGCAAAGTAAGAATAACGCGGCTGCAGTATTTATTCCTTCCAGTATAGCCCTGGTATAAAAATCCAGACATTAGAGAACCCTGACTTCAACTCCACATCGTTTAGCCTACCTTTGCTCATCCCATCGCTCCCAGCTCTCAGTCAGGCCGAAACATCTATTTAAATCGAGGTTCGTTATTAGTCACGTGTTTTTATGCGAGTGATATCGTGTGTCTTGATTCAGGCTTGTTTGCAGGTTGATGCTTTCCGTACTAAAGTTTATGTTCCAGTAAACGACTGTAGTCCAAATCAACGCTTTCTTCTATTGCGCAGAAAGCTTTGCAGTACCTGATCGGGATAAAAAGACTTATCATCTTAACATGTGCACCTAAAATTCTAGCTGTGAAACTTATTACAAGATTTCCTGAAACTGATGTCCATGGCTCGGCCTTGTATAATTTCGCTGTTACATGTTGAGCTTCTCGTCTCTATATTTTAACTAAGTTTCCAACCATTCAACATGAACAATTGTAGTATAGTAGAGTCATAATTATCAGGTGAATAGGGTAGAATTATAGTGTAATTATTATATCCTACACTCAAAAACCGACCATCTAACAAACAACTTGCAAGCGACGAGAAAATCTAAGAATGAGAACAATTATATCCTAAATAAAGAGTCTATCATTTTGTTTGTGGTGTGGTTGTCGTAAACCGTTTGAATTCGAATCAATGATAATAAACACTTGTAACGTGTTGACCTTACGTTTGGAAATGGTACCGGCGCGAAACAAGAGAAGAAAGAGGACCGGATTGTCTATTGTCGTACGTGCGGGCAATCATTAAAACCTTTTACCATTCGAAACTAAAGCAACACCGGTGCCACCGCCTCCAGAATTCTAAAACAGAAGCAACCCAGCAACTGAACCATAGCCGGGAATACGCCCACCATCGCCTCTGTACAACCTAATCCATCAATAACAAATTAACCTTTCAAACCAATGTATGAAGCAGGGCTGGTGAGAGGGATGCCGCCTGATGGAATACACACTGACCCTAGGCCCCAAGGTCAGGTTTGGTGATTTAGGTACCAGAAATACCGCCACTAGCGAGTGTAACACTGATGGGTCTTCTTGACCGTCCCTCCAAATTCCTAGGTTAAAGTTAGCGAATGGTATATAAGCTGAAGGTACCCTGTTGATGTGAATTTCACAGTTTCAATCCCCACGATACACCAGTATCAATTACAATAACAGTTAACCCCCCCATCCCATCTGGTCTCAATTGAAGTAGTTGGCTCTGCCGTCGTTAGGCCAGTTCCCATGAGATATGTAGGCCATACCCCAGCATACCTAATATTTCCCTACTTGCCACAAAAGAACCGTAGCATTCCGGATAACAGGTGAGTGCATGTTGTCGAAATTGCATCCATCCTCGGTAGAAATAAGAATATATGTCGGGATGTCTGCACGCGGGAGGATGTGATACAGAAGGGGAATCCATATCCAAGGACACACGAGACCATGTCAAAGCGGGAGTCCCTGACGTCCAACTTCGCACTTGAATTAATCTTGCGGCAGGAAACTGCAGTTGGAAGCACGGATAACGGCCTCAGTACTGTGTACGAAATGATACAAGCATTGAGTAGAGTTCGGGTTGTCCTGTCTTGCCGGAAAATAGGGCTTGTGGTAGGCTTGACCATACCGTTGATGCTTCGGTTGTGGTGGTTGGGTATTAGGGACTCCGGCAAGCCTGTGGGTTGATGAAAGCAAGACCGCGGTTCTGACACCCTGCATAGCTAAGACGTTATTTACTCCTCTCGACCAAGGCTGCTGATAAAATACCACCCACTGTCCCGAGCCTACCAAGATAGGGCTCGAGCCATACCGTCTCATGGAGGACTAGATGGGTTGGGTGAGAGATATCCGAAGCTTTGCGCAGATCCGTCCCGCTACGAGCGTCGAATATCGATAGGGAGGGAGTGTCGGGGCTGAGGGAAGAGACAAATGTGTTGCGGCTCTGCGGAGTCTCGCGTCCATTTTCCACCCAACTCTTACTCCTCATCGCTAGCGCAGAGTCGCAATGCATTCCATCCAACAAGCCTCTCTTCCTTCCGCTCACGACTCGTACTGGCTCTCGGACGCTGACGCCGTACTACTGCTCATCGAAACAACTTCCTGCGCCTGATCGAAGAGAAGAGAGCTGCGGAGGTGCTTCGGCCGATGCTACGAACGCCACGAACGCCGTGGACATGAACGGTCGGAATAATGTCTTCCCTCTCAGCGTAAACAACTGGACCCTACCGCACACCTGGAAACATCCTGTCACAGCGCCAAGACAGCATCCTCTTGCACTGGCTTATCCTCAACGAACAAAACGGCACCAACATCGAAACTGCGCGCGCAGATCTCCCGTGAGGGTCAACATTGGCGAGTTTGCTATACAATATCCGGTTTCTAGTACACCGCATCCTTCTGCTCTAATTTGAATCCTTTCCGTCACCACTGTCGAGGCTACATCCTGTGCAATCTACGAGGATGCGGGGCATGGACGGCATTGCATTTATGCGAAAGATGATTCAGTTTGTTGTCTTGGATTCAGACTTGACAGTGAGCTGGAAGGTGGAACAATTGACGACGAAAACACAAATTGAGGCCTTTTGCGCGCTCGGCCGAGCCTTCTAATCAATGTTCTACCACACCAAACACTTACATTTGGCGCTACAGCACAGTTCACTCAACGTAAGTTCCTAAAACACCAGGCTCCACCAAGTTAAAGGATTCCCGACTACCAATGTATGATATCAATCGACTAGCCAATTGAATAAGCGACACCAAGCCACCAGAAGTTTCCACAGGATACAGTTTGCGGATGTGTCGACCCCCTTTTCGATAAGGTCATCGATCTCAATTATTGCCAGTCGGGAACCTTGAGTAATCTACATAGGCAACGGATGGCTTCTGGAGCGCTAGAGGGTTATAGATGTATGTGCTATAAACGGTAAGAAGTACAATCTTTGAGAAACTTAGGTAGATCTGATATGGCTGTAGCCGATACTTGAGCCATAGATCTAGCAGAGAGCGCAAACGCTCATCTACAAATAACGACTAAGATCGGTGCGAACCGCACGATACCACCCAGCACCCCTCTCTGATAACCTATGTTCTACTGACAAGAGTTATCCGAACGTCTCCAACAGTCTCTACTGCCCCTCCGCAGCTCGTTCGGTCTACCCTTATCCATCCACGCTTGATCCACGAGAATACTACGTCATCGATCAGCATCCAGCATGTTCACTGAAACTATTAGGTACTACGGAGATGACCACGGGCCATATAGAGCTGTGAGAGCATTCTTGAAGCCGACCACAAAGAAAGTCTTACTGGAGAATCTCGTTACAGAATTGCACATCTATGTGCGCACTAATACTGCCTGGCTCCACGGCAATTCTCTCGGCAGACGACTTCAAATACGAGGTTTTGAAATACTCTGGCATTTTTAGGGATGATTCAAAGCTGCACAATACCACGGCTTACCAGGTGACGGGTATCAGGGGTCCCGTGAGTAGATTATCGCGGCGCACCTGTTTCTCGGCAGCAGTCCACCCTTGACTTGGCCTTCGACAATATATAGAGCGTCAAGAACGGACTCCTGATGTTCTAATTAATCGAGGCGGTTAAGCAGCCATATGCTTCCATTTCCTTCAACTGCTCCACCTCTTGCACCAAATGTGTGAGCTTAACAATTGACCTAACCAGCACTGCTGAGCGGGACGAAACCCTTGCAAGAAACCAGGAGATTCGGAGGGCTATTCCCACGATTGTTTCAATGCAATCACTTGTGTGCTGACTTTGGAGGCAGCAGACATGGACGCACTAGTCAAGACTAAAGGCGTTTGTGATCAATGATAGCCGCTTCGGTTGTTCCATCATGGTGAACTAATACCCGTTGTTGAACATAGCGCTGATGGAGCTTTACAAGCCGCTGCTGTCGTTTTTTCTGGGGTGGATAGTAGGGAGAGAGGGGGGGGGCGAGCTGCTCTGGGTTAAGCTTAAGCCAAGCACGATCGAGCGGCGACTAGTGAATAAAATTTATGTATGTGCACATCGTAGCAGTGCGTTGTTCGTGTTTAGCTATTATTTTGGCCTTTTGTGAACAGATCCATGTGCCACAATTATCTACTCACAATCCCATCATGTCTACTCAAGAACGAGAAGGGCCAGAATTCATCGATTTCGCTGGGCTGTTCGTGGCAAAGCTATAAAGTTAAAAGTTTCCTCGGGATCTATCTAAACATACCACGGTGTTCTCTGGTGTCTTTCGGATAGTCTTCTCTTGCTAATGTTTATGGATTCCCTCCGATACCATTTATCAAGCACATTTGCGCTAACGACCTTGTGGCTACCCGCACTGTCGGCTAACAGGCGCAATTGGATGTTCCATACAGTTGAACAAACCTCAACTCCAATAATCCTCATTCTCATTCTCATATGCACATATTAGGGCGTGATCTCCAGAGTTGCATAGATGTCCCAAAATTGGGATTATGAAAGTTTTAAGGTGAAGCTTTCAAATGTCGCCAGAAAAACTATACTTTGGTAGGAATTCTTAAAGTGGATTTATTCAATCGATCACTCCGTGTTGGAATGCAGTTGAATCTCAGTGGACTTGACCTGGAATACCAATCGGGGACTTCGTGGCGTCTACCGATGGATTGGCAATCCCGAGGCACATTCCTTCCCGGTGCATTTTGACATGTTAACGTTACTTCCTCAGCCCTACATGTTCCCATCAAGCCGGCTAGGCACACCTTAACTGGTCGGGCAACCTCTGCCAACCCCGCGACATCCTAGAATTATTAGTTATAAATTGTCGTTTTAGAGGGTTAGGGTCTCAGCGCGTGGGAGGAGAGCTAGAGTCCCTGCAGATAAAAAATATATTTAAGCGCAAGCACTAGCTAGCTAGATTGGAGAGAGGCTCACGTCCCTTCAAGCTCCTCTGATGTTTCTACACCCCTATATACCTTCGCCACCCCTCGCCCTCCTTGCTTCGCAGCTCTCTGTGACGAATTTACGTTTCGATAATATTGCGTTACCGACTTGAAGCTGAACACGTCGACCTTGGGATCGCAGGATGGAGTACGCTGATCTCGTCAGCCCCTTTTTGGCGCGTCCGGACACTATTGTCCTTGAGACGTTGATACGAGATGCTTCCACCGCCATCAACGGGAATGATAATGGAAAAGCCTATGGGCACACCAATGGGAAAGCGAACGGCAAGGCTAACGGGAACTCGAATGGAAGTACGAATGGAAATACCAAGGACAAGACCGACTACGAGATGGATGATGCGGAATCAATTGCTCTCTTGAACGACATCAACGATATCAAAACCAAAGAATTCGAGCCAACGATATTCACAATGCTTGACGTTGATCTTGACGGCAAATCAGTTCTCCATCAATATCTTATAAAGCCCTACGTGCAGTGGGCGTCGAAAGCGGTCCGACGGGATACAGACATCGTTTTCCTTACCCACATTTTTACCTACATGTTCACCTCCGTCCCTAGTGCGATACTTCTCTACTACCGATTCTCATGGTGGCATGGGGCCATCCATGCGTTAATGACACTGTTTTATGCCGGGCCTTTCACCCTCATGCTGCACAATCACATACATAATAACGGTGTGCTAGCGAGCAAATACTCCTGGTTTGACAAGACATTCCCGTACATTCTCGAACCCCTGATGGGGCACACTTGGGATTCGTACTACTACCATCACGTTAAGCATCATCATGTAGAGGGGAACGGCCCTGACGATCTCTCGTCGACTGTACGGTACCAACGCGACGAGCTGCTCCACTTCTTGCACTATCTTTTCCGATTCATGTTGCTAGTTTGGATTGAGTTACCGATTTATTTCTTTCGGAAAGGGAGACCAGCCTCAGGAGTGAGAGTCTTTTTCTCAGAAGCTAGCTCGTACTTCCTTTTTTATCAACTAGCCAAATGGAAATTCCATGCGACGCTTTTTGTCTTCCTTATCCCGTTGCTCCAGATGCGGATCGCCATGATGATTGGAAACTGGGGACAGCATGCGTTTGTCGATGATGTGGAGCCCGAGTCTGCGTTCAGATCCAGTATCACGTTGATTGATGTCACCGTAAGCCCTCCTACGTTCCTGTGTGTTGCACATTGCTAATTCTGTCCAGAGTAACCGCCACTGCTTCAACGATGGATACCACACCTCACACCACCTCAACCCCCGCCGCCACTGGCGTGACCACCCCGTCGCGTTGCTCAAGGCTAAAAACCAATATGCGGATGGCCGAGCATTGGTCTTTGCGAATATTGACTACCTGATGATTACGGTCCGGCTGTTGATGAAGGACTACGACTACCTAGCAGGGCGTCTCGTACCCATGGGCGAACAGATCGGGATGTCACGGAAGGAAATCGCTGACATGTTGAGGACGAAGACAAGGCGGTTTGTAGAGGAGGATATCAAGAGGAAGTTTAAGGGGCAGTAGGTACGTGATTGGTACAACGTGGTGGTAGTGGTGGTGGTGGTGGTGGTGGTGAGATTACTAGATTGGCTGGTAAATATCGTTGTATTTAGAACCGAGTACTTAGTATTGCATATCATCAACGGCGTTATATCAGGATGGATGTTTATAGTTATTCATTATAGTTATTATACAAACTACCACTCTGACCAATAGCTCTTTAAGATGGCTGCAGTATGAAAATACGCACTTAAGTATGCGGGCGAATACAGTTCCTTGCATAGTGACCGAGGTCTTTATAAGGTGAGTACCATGATAGAAATATCCAGGAGTCTACAAATAGTTTTGTTGAGAATTACAGCATTGGCTGCATCCAATAGTCCACCGGCTGGGCCATGGCCTCGTGCGTATGCAGCCTGAGCGTTATGCATTGTGGTAGTCGACTGTCTACAACGTATGATATCTGGGAACTTCAAGTTGAATAGTATTGGTGGTGCTGGTGCTGGAGAAATTCGCAGTGAGTCATAGTGAGAAAGGGTTTCAATCATCAAGTTAATTAAGAACTACGACATGCACAGAGGGTAGCTTATATAAAAGATAGTCTGTATCATTCGGGGTTTTGGGGAGCTGAGGGATGGTTTGTGATAGCCGTGTTCGCTAGTGCGCTCGAAAACCAGCCGAGGAGCGAGCTTACGAGCGACGAGAAATTCTAGGAACGAGAGCAGTGCACTAGTTGGGTGCTTGATTCCTTGGTCATTAAAGATATAAAGATCGTTCAACGCCCCGACATCAGATTTAGATTAATAGTGACGTGCTTTGGACTCCAATACAATTCAATTCACCGAGTGTCCTATATGGATAACAAACAAGCAAAACTCCTGAATCCGGA
>Ga0307512_10003268_pt1 | contig 19110 bp, 24 predicted proteins | sample 14_EM_MG_FD_200267 | JGI IMG/M metagenome (GOLD analysis project Ga0307512, IMG submission 200267) | Populus trichocarpa ectomycorrhiza microbial communities from riparian zone in the Pacific Northwest, United States - 14_EM | ecosystem: Host-associated > Plants > Roots > Unclassified | place... | reverse complement strand
AAAGTGCAGTGCGGGGTATCGAAAGAGGGATAAAGGGGGGAATTGCAAAGCATGAGAGGGGTTGAGAGAGTGAGCGTTCAATGCATGGAAAACTGGAGGGGGCGTCGTGCGTGCATGAGCGACAAGGCAGATACCGTGACGATGGCGAACGCCGCATTCCCAACTGCAGGAGAAAACCTTTGAAAAAGTGGAAGAAAGGATCTGAAACACAAAAGTGGGCATGTCGTGACAACAATGAGATTGGCATGAGAATGAGTACAAGAATTGCATGATGGACGATAGCTGTGAGAACGTGCTTGCGGATTGAATTGAACACAAGTGAAAAGGAAAACAGATATGATGCAAAGAGATGGGCCGGAAACAGAAGAGAGATGCAGGAGAGAAGGTGGGTCATACGAAGCGCAACGATTGAAGTGAAAGAAGAAAATGAAGTGACCAAAAAAAAAAGAAAACCACTCCCCAAGCGCGAAATGTCCGTTTTTTTTCAATGATTTTTTAGAGTTCGTGGTGAGCAGCGTCATCGTGAGACGACAAAGGCTGTTCCTTCAGCTCAGTGATCTTCATGTGAATATGAAGGAGCGTCCGGCGCTGAAACTCTGGGAACGCATCTTCCTCTTTGAACTGCGAGTCCATAAAGTGCATGACCTTCTCCATCGCATCGAGAGCCTCCGACGGGGAAGGAATCGGCGGGGGGAAGCCATCCGCGTAGCAGTCAAAGACGTGCATGCGTTGCTGCCGCAGCCGCGGCAGGGGAAGCGGAAACTCCTGATTCGCGGACGACACGTGGTCCGGGACGCCAGGGTTGTTGTACCTCCCGGCGAGGTCCGCCGGAGGCTGATCAGAGGACGCGGAGGAGAGTGAGGTGAGCGCGGAAGAGGGGGCCCCGTCCGAGCCGGTAGTCTGGATGCCAGATGGGGGCGGCACGCCACGGGTGGGGGACTCCACGCGCACCGGGGACGGCAGGCTGCAGTCAACGGTGTTGCTGCTCCCGCTGCCACCGCTGCTCCCGTGAGAGCCGCCGGAATCCGCACCGGATGAATGGTCGACGGACACGTTTCCCGGCCGTGGCGTCGCGGACCTCCTCAACGTGTTGTCCTCGACCGATGGTGGGTACATGTCGTTCTGGACGAGGTAGTCCGCGATCGACATCCCAAAGTGCGTCGTCGTCGAGTCCCCCGCACCCACGCCGTGCAGGCGACCTAACCGTGCGTTTCTCCCGTTTCCGTGGAACTGGCCACGACGGATCCCGTGTCTGTGTTTGAAGTTCTCGACCCACCCGGAGCTCGCCTTGAATTTGTCCTCGGGGATCTGGAGCTGTTTCCCGACCTCCTTCGCCTTGTTTCGGATCACGGAGTCGGTCAGCTGCACCTTCTTGTCTCGGCACTCGTACAGCCACTTGGCGAGCTCGGACTCGATCTCGGGGAACTTTGACGGCCTGAAAGAGCCGGAAAGAGAGAGAGAGAGATAAATGCGTTTAGGCTAAAGGTTGGAGCGGGAAGAATGGAACATACCTGTGTTTAGCGGTGTGAGGCTCCTCCCCGTCCGGCACGTTGAGCCATTTGCTCTTCTGTTTCAGAATTTTTGATACCGTGCTGCGTTCGACGCCCCACTTATTTGCAATGTCCTCTTGCCGAATGCCAGGGTTGTCCTGGTGGTATAGACAGATCTCTTTACGCTGGTGATTAAAGAGCCTCTGTTTGCGCGGTTTGCCGATGAGTCTATGGAGGGCTTCTGTGGGGCATTTAAAGGGCGTCCGATCGAACTCAGATCTGATGCTCGTCCCTTCGGTGAGACTCGTAATGGCAGAAGCGACGCTGTGTGCGGGAGAGACGGCGCGGGGACTGAAGCCCGGACCGGGGAATAAAGGGAAAGGATAGTCGGAAGGAACCGACGGGGCGGCGTATAACGACGGCAGTGGCGGCACGGAGAGGGGGTCTTGATGCGCAGAGATGGGGGTGTGCGTATGCTCTGAAGGTTCCCCTGAAGGCATGCCGTTAGCCGGCGTCTGCGAACGCGACGGGGATGGCTGAGTGAGAGGTGGTACCTGCGCGGAAGTAGTTAGGCTAAGACGAATATTAAGGGAGATGAAATGGAACCCAAGGGCACGCACGTCTTGCGTTTCACTCGGAGACGTTGACTCCGTACCCTCCTGATGCTGGTGACCGGCGCCGGCGGCGGTGGAAGGCTGAGGCGTTCCGCGCAATTGGGCAGCGCGAGCTTGGCGGCGAGTCAAGACGCCGCGATGAGGACCAATGCTGCTCTCGATTTGAGGGCTTTGGAAATTCAGCGGCACGGGGGTGCTGAGCTGCATTCGGGGATGATGATTATTATGAGGATGGTGATTATAGAAGACGGGTGAGGTCGCAGAGTAAGGAAGGGTATGGATCGTAGCAGTAGGTTGGTGCATCAAAGAGTACATTCGTGTGGGGTCGGGTTGCGAGCTAGACATTAGGGCATGGGTCGAAGGCGACCACGGTGAGGCAGGCATGGACTGGTGGTAAGAAGAACGGTGGTGGTTTGTAGGATCGGTGTACTGAGGGGGGAACACGAGTGCCTGAGCATCGGAATACGAGTGAACGGCGTTCATGGTCGAGAGACGTGGGGCATCCGCAGGAGGGTATGGAAGTCAAGGAAGGGGGGGTGATATAAGGGAAAGAGCCCTTAGCGGGGCTGTTGAGAGGGGAAGAAGTGGGCAGCCCCAAAATGGAGGCAGGGCAGGGCAAGAGAGAGTCGTTCAGTCAGTCCGACTGACCGAGATTGAGTGCTAAATGTAAGTATTAGAACCCCCGGCCCGGACCCAGGAAACCGGAATTCGGTTTCTATCATTCGAAAAAAAATATCGACGATGGTCAGTTCTCGCTAGTGTGTTCTCCCATGGCGATATCATCTTATGAACGCGTCTACTTGCTCATCAAATATCCAATCGCGTCACTTCCCAACACAAGGGCGCCCCTTCCTAGTTACTTTCTCCCGCTTACGGTCGACTCCGGCTCACAATTCTAGTGGCGCTCTTCTCGCGCCATCGTAATGGTTCCCCATCTCGTCTCCCCTTGCCCCCCCTCCCCCCTCCTCTCGCCCTCCCCCTCTTGCGAGCGCTTACAATATCAACAAAAAAATCAAACAGCGCCGGATATTTCCGGCCCTCTCTTTGTACACGCGGTTTCAGGCTGTTTCCAGTCCCAGTCAATAGAGACCAAAATCACCTCTGCGTGGCGTTCGTGTAACCACCGAGTTCTGTCGGAAGGAAATTCCCATTGGAAACCTGCCTGTCGTTAACTGTATGCTCCAGGAGTATCTTATGTCCACTAGATCGCCCGGAGCCATCGCGGACCTCCCTGCTGATGCGTACCGCACGGCCCTCAGGGTCCTGGGCGTTTCCAGACCGGACAGTGGTCCAATCTCCTCATAGTCAGCTAATCTACTCCGGTCTGACTTTTATGCCCCCGTTTCGGAGTGGGGGGGAGATGGGGGAGTCACGGTGGGCCCTCAAAATGTCACCACCCTCACGGTAATGTCCAGGGATGGCTTTTTCGGACCTGCAGGCTGTCAGTGGGCGCAAATGAACGCCTCATGTCCCAAGGCGTTTTTATCGCCCCAATCGCGCTTCCACTGAACTTTGCTCCTCATCGATAGGGCAGGTGCGGTCCCAGGCCTTCTCGGCTTTGCGCCTGTCACTCGCATTTTGTCACCACGTTACTTTCTTTGGGAGTCCCCCACGGTCCTATCCGCTTGTCCGGGCCCACGGTTCTAGGTGCGAATCAGGCTACTTCGTCCCGGCGTTACGATACCCTAGCCTAAACTAGGTTCGTCGTGACCGTATCTTTCAACATGGGCGTTCGTTGGCACTCTCCCTCCGTTTCCGCGACTTCCTTACACTCCACGATACACAGTCAGCAATCGCAACCCTGAGATCACCGTTAACAACCCACACACGTTATGAAATCAGCAATCGTTGTTCACTGGTTGCAATTATCCCGTTTCGTGATCTTATGGATCTCGACTCCAACTGGATTGTTTGTCCTCCTGACCCCTCTATGTCCAACCTGTCGGATCCAATAAGCTTCTCTTCTGACTCCCCTCTTTCTCCTCCTTCCTGATGGAAATAATTCGTTCATCTACGCCTCTTGCGCATTGCGTCGTCTTCTCCTTAGCGCTCCCCTTGCAACAACATTAAACCACCCCCGATAGCGGCTAGCTCGATGGCCAGGACTAGCGTAACATAAGTCATGCTACGGAACGGTGCGCATAGGGTACTACCCCACATTTTAGTGTAATGTTCCCCCGTGTCGTTCTAGGTCGTTCTCTTTCTCTCTTTTCATTTACGACGTCCAGACATGGTTGGCGCAGAGCCCCCACCCCCTCGATCATTATTGCTTCGATTGGGTTCTGTTAGCCTTCATCCGTTGGCGTCACAACTTCCGACAGGATCTCAGCTTCCCCCAAACGAAAACACTGTAGAGATCTATGGTCTGAAAACTTGTCCCCTGGACCGTTTCTAGCAAACCCTTCCAGATCGATAATCAGGGTTGATGACTCACCCCCATAGCCCAGTTCTCCACTGTTCCCCCATCCCATTACAAACGTTTGCCACGGCGACCGTGCGTAGACGACGTCTATGTTGCGTAAAAACGGTCCTATCGGGGGAGGGGGGACCAACAGCCGGGTCTACCAACGGCGGATTTCGGGTCTAGTCCGTTTTGTTATTTTCCCGTGAGGATTTGAATATCAAGCATGTGCAGGGCCGTGGGAGGCAAGTCGAGAATGACGCGCGACGCGCGTTCCCTAGAGTCAATCGCCCCACGCCACCATGGGTGGACTCGTGTTGCTGATGCCCCTATCACAGCGTCCTTACGGGGCTGTGCCTTCCGACCCGTGACTGGTTCCGGTATTCTTTTCTCTCCCTCTCACGGGTCGCGACGCCCCTGCTGGGACTTGTTGCACGTTACTTCTTCTGCCTGCTTCCCTTTCCGGGGGTTTGATCGCGAGGACGTACTTCGTTTGGAAATTCTTCTCGAGCGGGGTTTTTCACCGCTGTGTAATAGGGTTTCTCCGTAATATCTCCAGAGCCATATTCCAAATTGCGAGCAATTCGATTTTCATCGGTGTGTCTGGCTGGGTCTATACAGTATGGATTGGATATCGGCAGATAACTGGTACCGAGGAGACCGACTATACGTACCGTTGTGAGGACCCGAGGAAGACGATTACATTGACCTCATATTCCTCATGGTGCTTCCATATGTGCCTGTCTGATGTGTCAGATAGACGTACAAGCTAAGAGGGTCCCAAACATACACTTCTCTGCGCAGCCTCACCTCGGCCTCGAGCCTTGGGCTGGGTTGCATCACGTGTTTAGAGATAAGGCACGTGCCATAATTGACAGGTCACGCGGATTCGGCGGCGAGTCTCGCCTCGCTTTCAAACTCGACAACGAAGGGGAAAAGCCCACGAAAATGTCGCCCATACGAGAAGTATGGGCGCCCAACCTCGACATCGAAATGCGAAACATACGAGATCTCATAGACAAATATCCGTTCGTTGCTTTGGTATGATGAACCCCACACACCTCCCCGTCGCCCGCGCGCGGAACACACACACGCCGCCACGCACTAACCTGACGGCTCCCATGCTCCCTCCCTTCAGGACACCGAGTTTCCTGGCGTTGTCGCACGTCCAATAGGAAGCTTCAAGACGTCGTCAGACTACCACTATCAAACGATGCGCTGTAACGTGGACCTCCTCAAGATCATACAGATCGGCCTCACGCTGTCAGACGAAGACGGCAACTACCCGCAGGACGTGTCGACCTGGCAGTTCAATTTTCATTTCAGCATCAAGTGCGTGTTCCTACCCGCTTTCCCGCTGAGAGAACCTCCTCCTCCCTCCGGAGGAGAGTGGGGTGGAAGTGGGGGTTTGGTTGGTTGACTAATTCGCCGGTCCAGCGAAGACATGTTCGCACCGGAATCCGTCGAGCTCTTACAAAAGTCTGGCCTCGATTTCCAGCGGCACGAGGAAATTGGGATATTGCCCAACGATTTCGCGGAGCTCATGATCACGTCCGGCCTTGTGCTCTCGGACGAGACGAGGTGGATATCCTTCCACAGGTGTGTGTGACATACGGCCCCATTTCGTCGAAAATTCCGCAAAGCTGAGTGTGCCCCGGTCAGCGGCTACGACTTTGGATATTTCCTCAAATTGCTCACCGCGTTGTCCCTGCCAACGACCGAGGAAGCTTTTTTCGAAAGGCTGCGAAAATGGTTCCCCATAAGCTACGACATGAAAACCATGATGCGAGTGGCCAAAGGACTGCGGGGAGGGTTACAGGAGGTCGCTGATGACCTTGGAGTAAGTAGTTCCCCTCCCCCCCCCCTCTGCCCAAAGACTGTGCTGCACAACCCACACGTGTCCTCCATATTCATGAAAAAAATTATTCTTACAACGCTCTAGGTGATGCGCATCGGGCCTTCCCACCAAGCCGGCTCAGATTCGCTCCTCACGGCGTCCACGTTCTTCAAAATGCGCGAGCTGTACTTCCTAGAGCAGGTCGACTACATCGAATTCAACGGCAAGCTCTACGGCCTCGGCGACACCTTCTCGCAGATGAACGGTCTCCCGGACCCAGGGCGCGGCGGGGCGACGCCGGCCGAGCGTGAGGACCGCCGTGCGGATGGGCCCTCGGCTGGGTCTGCCGCCCCCGGCGTCCAGGTTCCTGCACAGATGCCGCCAGGAGCAGGTTACGGGCCCATGGCGACGAACGGTGCGTTCATTCGGACGGGCATGGGTGTCGGCGGTGGAGGCAGGTAGCTTGCGGTCGGCCCTTTTTTTTTTCTTGTGCGTTGCGTATCTGCTTCATTCATTTTCTTCCCACCTTCTCTCAATCTTTCTCCCGTGTCTAATTGTAGCCGATCTATACAGAAAACCCCCTGTGTGACCTGCTGTACTTATTCGCTCGCGATGTATCAAAACTTCCCTCATCCATCCATCTACGTCCTCTGAATCAGACCCCTATCTGTCTCTTTTGGGTGTTCTAGTCAACCAAATGGAAAGCGGTGGCCGCCACCTGCTCTGGGTTCATTTTTCTTTCTTCTTTCGCGCATGATTGAGTTTAAAGTGATGGGTTCCCGTCCTCCCGTCAGTCAGTGAAGGTTTTACCATGCGGTTCACCCTGTTGAATTCCCACCAGTTCTTTTTGGGCGCGTTCCTTACGAACGCTCTCTCGGCTGATTTCATAACAAAAACGCAGGACAAATATCTTGTCTCCCCTTGGTACCCCCCTCGGCAACGACCTCGGAAGAGGGGCAAAGGGGGGGAGGGGGTGGCCAAGAAACCGTTTATGTCCATGGGGATACACAACGTAAAATGTGATGGCAGCGGCTGCGGGGCACTAAATCTGCAATGTCGCATCGTCCCACTGTGCCGAGCGCGGGCGCGCATCATCCCGACGCGATAAGCATCGTCCCCGAACCCAAACCAAACACAAGAAGAGACGCTGGGCACGAGATACTGAGGTGGGTAGGGTAGGCGGCTGTATCGGCGATACGCTGTTTCAAACAGACTAAAAGAGTGTGTGATTTCTTTTGATTGATTGATCGACTTCGGCGGAACACAAACTTGTTTTCGCTTCTTCTCCCCACCCCTCCCATCAAATGAAATTTCGAGAGCCCGAGAAGGAGGGGTGGGTGAGCGTGTACGGAAAGTAAAGTGGCAAAAAGGAAACGGAGGGAATGAACCGGAAGGGAATGCGGAAACGGAGGAACGGTCCCCAGAGAGACGGATAGAGGCTAACACGAATGCTTTGATGGGTGATGCCATGATGCACGATTATGATGGCAGCACCAAGGGAGACGTGGCTTACTCGGTCGGTCGGTTGGTCGGGCGAAAAGGACTTCCGATGAGAAAGGAGAAGGAAGGAAGGAAGGATAGGAAGAGCGGATTGCTGCAGCCCAGCCCCACTGAAGTTTTTTCGAGTCCGCAGCAGCCGGCCACACCGAGTTCCTTTACTTCTACGGTTTCAGGTAGTGCGAGACTCTACGGTATCGTATGATGCAACTCAGCCAGCCCTTCTTTCGTGCGCCTGCCCACCCCTTCTCTCCGAGTCACGGTACCGAAAGGGCCGAGGCAAAGGCTCGTACCACCTCGCCCGTCCTTCGCACGACTGCGTACGACCCACACCCAACGAAGTATGCGAGGCACACCTGTTCGACCTTGACCTTGACCTTGACCAGATCTGTGAGAAAGCGAGAGCTTGGGCGGCGGCGGCCACCCCATCAGGACACGACGAAGCACGATGAGGAACAGGAATAGCGCAAAACTTCCTGACTTCCCTGGTGCCTGCGCAGCAGCCACCCATCATTGCACAGGGTACCCAACCCACAAGTTACCAACCACCACCACCACTACCACTAGCACCCTTCCTTGGCCCTTTCCTTACCTTTCCTTTTGTGGCGAGCGCGCTGACGCAGCCCCTCCCAGCGTCTGTCCGTGTCTGTGCACCGCTCCACAAGGGTATAAACCTTGTTTGGGTGTATGAGACGTTTAGGGAGGGAGAAGGGGGGCCTCGGACAAATTTGATAGGCAAAAGTCGTCCGTCGTGAGAGCCTGAGAGAGCGAATCCACCCACCGGTGCCCTTCCCCTCCGTTGATGGATTAAGAGAGGCGATGAAGACGGAGGAAATTTAAAACCTTGCCCGGTTTGTGACTCATCGTCCTCTCTCTTTGCTTGACCAATCGCCTAGACGCATGTGAGTGGGGGGATTGTGCAGTGTTCGAGTGAAGCTCTCACGGGTAACCCGCAACAAGTCTGCGTTGCTCCCCAAGGCGCTACGGTACACTGCATATGTTTACGCCCTCGTACGTCATACGTACGTGGGAGACGCCATAGGGTTTCGCCCTGCGCCGTGTGTATGTGTGTGTATGTTTCATGCGTGCGCTGGGTGCATGCGATATTCGTCCAACGCCCAGTGATAAAATATCAAATTTGGGGCCCTGACAAAGTCAGTGAGGGTAATATCAGGGCCAACAAAGAACGGCACCGTCAGCCAGCAAAGTGAGGGGGTGGGGGAGGGCGATCGAGGGTGGAGGGCGAGGGAGAAACTGTTTTGTCATAATAAATCGAGAAGGTAAGTCGCACATTAATAAACGAAAGTAGGTTTAATCTTTACCCAATTAAGTACGGAAGCCCCCACACCACACCATCGCGCACCAGAACAACTTGAGAACCTGCTCATTCATGAGTCAAAATAACGGGCAAGGCCTGGGGCTGGACATCATTCGGACGCTATTTGAGGAAACAAAAGATCTGGCCAGGATGGGTATATGCTGAACGCAGTGTGCGTACACACGGCGCTTGCCTGAGCTGGTAGCCACGTGGCTTTGATGATGGGAATTTGAACGCGCAACACGCGTTGACCCTGATGTCAGGGTCATAGACGTGCTTCGTTTCTTGGTTGGTGCAGCGAACCCTCGGCTCGGTTTGCGCCAGGGGGGGTACGAAGTCATGACTGAGTATTGCGCGTCTGGAAGGATAAACAAACGCAAAGGACGCCAAGCCAGAATGAATCGACTCGAGTCGAGCCCTTTTGGCGATCGTAGTTCCATCGCCCCTCCCCCTCTCCCCCACCGCAGAGGTAAGGCCAAACCTGGTCAAATTGAGGGACAGCGTCTAATATACATCTCCACCCACTAAATAAGTTCGACCTGCATCGTGTCAGCCATCTAGCCCAATGAAAATGGAAATGGGCGCTCACATAGTTGCTAGGGAAAACACCCTTCCTTCCCAGCGCGTCAATACCTGAGAAATGCCTTTTGATTAGTATGGAACGACTCGAAACGGGCAATGTGCTGCAGCCTACCCTCCCACCATCCTTCGGCGTAATTCTGCCCGCCTGATGGCCCACTTGTCAGCTCAATACGAGCGCCCTCTGAAACATCCAACTCGTCTGGACCCTGGGAGCGGTAATCATACAGTCCACGGACTTCCGACAGAGTATGAACGCCAGGCTGTCGGTATGGATGCTTGTGCCACTCACCGAACTGACCAGACTCTTCTCCAAGAGGGGATGCGATGCCTGGGCCCGTCGACTGTGTTTCATCAGTGACCTCGACGTACGATGCGGGTACAAGTCCTCGACCACCCTCTTCGTCAACCACCTTTATCCATCCAGAACCATCATCTTCCTCGATGACACGCACGGGCGCCCCCTCTAGAACAGACGGCGTCAATGCGGATGGACAGTGGCGCGGTCCCAATGCATGCAGATTGACTGACCGTGCACGGCAAGCTCGAAAGGGGAGGTAGGAGTAAAATCGTAGATGACACGAACAACGGGAAACTCCGTCTCCGGAGTGGTGAGGAGGCTGGACTGCGTGAACAACGAGGCGGTGGGCGCTAACGTTGAGGACGCTGGGGAACACGTGAGAGGGTGGTGAGTGAGAGATCTTCGATCCGATTTGGTCACAAGTCAGCCTCACCTCTTGAACTGCTTCTAGAAAGAGCGGGAGTAGAGCTCGGAACAGACTCAGAATCTGCTACTTTCTGCCGCACGCCGCGAGCGCCCGAACAGTCGGCTGCGACCTAGGTCGGTTTGTTATCCAATGAAATCAACCGGATCCCATGCCAGGGTCATGAAAAACGCACCTTGAGCTCGCACTTTGAATGAACAGAGAGGCCGCACGCTCTGCACGTTTTTCCCTGCTTGCTGAGACCCCAAATAGACGTCTGCGAAGAAGGCCTTAGTCAAAAAAAACCATAGATGGCTGGCCAATATCCCACGTACGGCACAGTAACCGCACTCCGTGGGTATTGTGAAAGAGGAACTCTTGAACGAATGCGGCCTCTGGGAGCCCTCATCGCCTGAAATGGAACAGGGAATTAAAAGTAGTTCTTTTGTTACGATTTCCTCAGCGCTTACCGCCAAGAGCTGACTCAATAATGCGAAATTCCGTCTCAAGAATCGACTGGGAGGTCTCGTACAATGTCACCTGGTGCTGTGCCTCCAGTAGACCCTGTAAAAATCGCCGGTGGTCATGTGGATTCACGTATCGTTATGAGGGGAAGGGTGACGTACATCAATGGCGTCAACACTCCCTGACGCGGGATTTCCACTTCCTGCATTTACAAATGACAAGGCCTGTTCCGCTTCTTTTCCTTACTCACGGGAGAATAGTGGGTTTGAGGGGGACGTATGAGCATTCTCTCGGAGAGATCACAACCCTGCCCACTTACTCTTTGCCTCAAGCAGCGGTTTCAACTCGAGTAATTTTCCACGGCATCTCGAAAGCTTGTTCTGCAGAAAGGTCTTGGCGCCACCTTCAATATTAAGCTCTGCCTACGAACGTTCGCATCGTGGTCATGCATGCCGATGGGCCAGACCAAGGGACCCGTTTCACTCACAGTATCGTAGTGACTTGCGCAGGGCTCAAAAGTCCAATCGGCCGGGCAGTCAAACGGGCGGAGATTGTGCTCGATGAACAGTTCCTGATCCTTCTTAGGGTCGACCAAGCTTATCGCGGCGTCGACGGCCGAGACTTGGTTCTTCAGAGAATCGTAATGAGTCAATTGGAGCGCCTGCGCGAGATGAAGCGCTGTCACGACGTTGGTGATGTAGTTGGACTGGAGGTGTTCTGCATTGCGTCAGCGGCTAATCATCAGACCAGCGAAAATTCCCTGACGATGTTGCTTATTCGGAAGTTAGGCTGCACCTCACGGAGGTAATTCAAAAAAAGGGTGGGTCTTACGTTCTCTATCGTGGATAACCCCTCAGTGTAATATCGATCCTTCACGTTATTGGCAACGGTGTTGGAGATGATATATACGCTTGTCCACTAAATTAGAGCTTATTGTTGCATAGAAATAATGCAGGGTCGACTTACTTCTTTGCGGTGTACATATCCACGACCTGTTGCTGGTACTGTCGTGCCGCTCGCCCGGAATGCTTGTCGTCCTGGGCGCGTCCCTGAAATAGAACTATGAAAGTCGTCCAAAGGGGGCGAGAGAGGTGTTAAACGAACCTGCTTCTGACGATAGGTCTCGACCTCGGCGCACTCTTCATCATACTGGCTCGTGATAAGCCTTCACGAGCGAACAATTGCCCCTTCAAAAGGCGCCGGCATACCTTGGCTTTACTCTGGCACGGGGTCGAATGTGGGTCGCCCGGCGATAAAGTTGATAGATCCGAATGTTTTCTCACCTTTGAGCGTTCACTGTAGACACGGTCCCTATCTGCCGTGACCTTCTGGTAGAATTGCGCTTGCTGGGAGTGGAATTTGTTGAGTAAGCTATCATAAATCCGCAGTAAAAGAAAGATACGCGACTTGCCTTCTTCCTATGGCCCTCGTTCTTCCGCGCTAGTGATAACAGCACGCCCACGATCTGTACGCTCAGTGCGTCCGCGAGGTTCAGGTGTTCTTGTTGTGAGTTCACGAGCGACGCGATGATCTTGGAATACGCGTTCTCCAATGTACTGATGCATTGCCAGTGCCAGTAGGTTCAGACTACAGTAGACGCGCAAGAAAACTCGGGGGATATAACTAGAAGAGCCTCACCTTTGCAAGAGCGTCTCTTCGTTCCACGGCTTAAACGGCTCATCGCCTACCACGGCCCGCGCCATCTTCTTGTTCTTCTTGTCGACGGCCTTCTGGGCGAGGGCCAGCAACTTGGCCGCATAGTCGCGTTCAACGGCCGCGCGCTCGCGGTACAGCTCTCGGATCTGAGCAGGGAGAGTCTCGCACACGAAAACGACGAGGGGGTTGCTCAGAGGTGTGAAAGTGGGTGCTTACGTCGCTGAGGATGTCAGCTTGGGCATCCGATAGATTTGCCACACGATCTACCTGATCCTGACATGGACGTCATCTCCCGAATCCTCGTATGGATAGATTGAAGAAGGATGATACCGGAAGGCTGTCGCCGTACGACATGACTGCTCGTTGTAAGTGCCAGTGCCCCTTCTTATCGTGTGCTTGATGCAACCTTCCAAACGAGGAATCGGTCGATTCGTCTACGACGGATGTGTCAGCATGAGCGGTACATCGCGAGACTAGTGTGGTCTTCCATCAACAAGAAGAGACGTACTACAAGACTAGTACCGGTGTCAGTGCGACGACAGATGCAAAGTACAGTAATGCTACTACACCGTGACAGTCCGGATCACGAGCAACCGTAAACCGTATTACATCATCGCCACCTTGGCATCAGGAACGCCCCAAGGGGTAAAGGTAAGGTACGCAATTCGGTCTCCCACCAAAAAGCGCACATCGGAATGAGTACGGCAGAGCCCAAGATTGTCTGTCTAGGCCAGGGGTAAATATAGCCGTCGGTGGATGCGATTTGCTACAAGTCGTTTACAGAGAGTATGGGTTAGAGAGAGGGTGCCTCTCAGGACCTGGAACCTAGTCTATGCACGTATCCATATTTTTGTATGTATCTTGCATTACTCGAGCCTAAAACTTGCCAAACGGGTTTCAAACTGACACAAATGGCTATCTTTGCAGTTAAGCGTTGTCAAAATTCGGGTCTGGGAGAGTATTCCGAAGGGTTCATCAACGTTCGTCGTTGCTCGGAGGCTGCCAATTTTCAATTGGCAAGGCATACTAAATACTAAATTATGCGTTTTGGTTTTGGTACAATAGAATAGATATCAATTGTATATCGACAATACTGTATGGCTGTAGGTTATGGGGTATTGATGCATGTTGATGCTTCATAGGACTTAATTAGGACCCAAGTCCGTGGACACAGAATTGTATGGTTTTTCATGCAAATTTCATGGGTTGTTAGAGCTATGTTATGGCCTACGGAGGAGTCGACTGCCAGTGCACCCGCGGCGGGAAGCCGGAGCGACCACGACAAGATCTGGACAGCATTATCGTCTATCTACGCGACCATGTTCTTATACCGGTTATCACACCGGTACTAGCAGTGAACAACAACGAAGATGATGTGACACGATGAGAAGTGTGTGCATGGGATGCTGCAGTGCAAGCAGGACTCCTGGATTGGCATATTGACGTACAACCGTAGCTACCTGTGAGATTAAGTTGTGCCCCAAAAAAGTAAAAACAAACAAGAGACCTCGTGGGATGGGGTTGTCTGTCGTGATCATGTATCGTGATCAGATAAGTTCTCCCCAACACGTTGCTCACAGGTGTATCCCACAAGCAGAGCCTGAGAATGTCAAATGAATTTCCCCACCGACCCCAGACTTTCGGCTGTTGCCAAGACCGTACGCCGTGGGCGATAGCGTGGGGTCAAGTGATATTGTTCACCCTCACGGAGAAAAGCCGGATGGAGGTACAGTTAGTTGGCCGACTAACGTACGGAAACAACGCGTGAGGCTGGGCTCTTCCTCACATTGGCCCGGTCATGCGACAGGTGTCGCCAATAGCTCGGACCAAAGTTTCCCACACTATTCATACGCGTGGACGCGCAGGAACGAGGGCATTGGCACCGGGAATTTCATTTTACCCGTGCACGAGTTTATCCTCACTGCTTGCGGCCCATGCGGAAAAGTGTGGTCTCATGGACTCTAATAGAAAAAAATAGAGAGGCGTTGAGAATGTTCAATGAACGTGCCCAGTGAACACACGACAGCTAGACCTAGACTGTCACGACGTCTGTTGCGCTGCCATGCTAAGGTGGCACCTTACAGTACTAACGAAACCTTGTCCGACGCGTGGCTGTTGCCTGTCTACGCCCGCCGAAACATGCGGCCCCAAGATTTCGAGTCTAAATCTGCCTCGCCTCACACGAAGACCGTCTCTGCCGCGTCTACAACAAGTATGCCGATCGGTTAAGAGTTGCATTTGGCAATTCAATGCAACTACAGCTCCTTACAAGTGTGCTTGGCTTGAAACCTTGAGTGAAAAGGGAAGGCCACGAGGAAACGGGACGGGGTGCTGTACTGTAATGACTTTATCCTCAATATGTGAGCGGAACAGTGACAATTGACAAGATAAGAGAGAGGAAGAGCACTGTTCAGAAAACCAAAAGCCCCCGATTCCCGAAAGAAGGGTTATGAGGATATTCTCGAGAAGCAAACAGTGGGATGTGGATGTGCAGAAGGCCAAACAAAACAAAACAAGAATACGCCAATAACGCCGTTCTACTTGGCTGGAAACGCCAAAAAAAAATGATGGGAGGCATGCCCAGTATATATCATTGCCGAGCACCTACCAAAGTGTGTCCAAACGCGGGAGGTGGGAGAGAGCCACAGGAACGAGCTCCTGCTGCCTTGGCCACCGGAGGTAATTCGGGCATTCCTTGAGCGCCGGCGGCTGCGCGACCAAAATCATGGATCAGTGATCAATAAGAAGCCGTCGAACACCCTAAAAATTGCGGCGACGCGGCTAAGAGGGGGGAGGGCATAGGGTTAGATGGATGGAGGGCCCCAGTGGTGGGAAGCAACGAGTCCGGAACTCGGGTTTGGGTACGGGTCCATCTAACCAAAGTTGTTCGCAAAAATTTGCGGCGTGACCCACCTCCCAAAAATCTGTAGCAACTGAATAGCAGGTGGAGATAACACCGGGGCCATAACAGCTCGCGACTTCCAAAAATGCCGAGAAACCGCAGATACGACGACCACGTCCGCAAATAGGATGTGGGGAACCCAAAGTAAAATCCACCACTATAGTATTTTTTTTTTTATCTTTAGGCTACGTTCTGCAAGGCCAATGGTGTTTCCAAACGTGGGATGGGGGAACATCGTGAGTCATGACAACAACGGATAAAAGACAAGGACCGCGTTTACAACTACCGCGACTGATGGGGGCCGCGAACCAGAGAGATAGCGGGCAATGCCGAGATAAGATTACCATTCTTCGCATCTGGAATGGCCCATCCATTACACGACGCTCCAACAAAACACCTGTCTGACGGGGTTTTCTGAGTTCTTTCTCGCAATTTGTACTTTTAATGTATATGTGACTGAGCCTCATTGCAAGGTGTTGCATGTGGGCCTTTCACGATGGAAGGCGGGATCTGTGCACTAAAAGCGACACGTGCCGCTGGTGTCACGGTCAAAGGGACGGACCGAGCAGGGGGGGCACCTGCCAGTCTCCTCGAGGCAGCCTTTCTCCCAGAAACACTCAACAAGACTCGTAGCCTCGGGGCTCACATGTGAGACGAACGAATGTAAACTGAAACTGGAACGAATGGTGCGTGTGTACGGTGCGTGCGTTATTCGCGAAGTTGACCGCTTCGTCCTTACTGCGCCACTCTTCTCTTGGGAGAAAGAGAGAGAACCGTTTTTGCCCCATGGCCATGGGATGGGTTCAGAAAACTTTCTCAGGCTCAAGCGAATTCTCCCCAAGTCCCAAGGTTCCGACCCTCTTTTTTTTTAGGTCGCTCTTTTTCAGCCACAGTGGGCGCCAAATGACGTCTCGGGAGGGTTTCACGGCATCGCGCTTACAATCCATGGTTACAGCACCTGAGCTCGTACCTTACTCGCTTGTTCCCAAGACTCGTCCCAGAGGGCCAGAGACCGTGTCCATCAGTCTCCGAGGTCTGCGGCCCCACGCCCATCTTGATTTCACATACGCCAATTTTTTTTTTTTTTTTTCATTGTGAGTACGGCATCGCGCGTGCAGGTCCCCGTTTCCGCCGCGCCTTGTCCGAATTGCACAACTCCTTGGCCCCCCTTGGGGGAATTCTGCTGTGCTGTGACGCGCGCCCCCTGCACCACGCATGGGGTTCACATCATGTAAGGACCCTCTCCCCGTATAAAAGCGACCCTGGTTTCTGTCCTCTGTTCCTCCGTCGAAACGGTCGCATCCCTCCTCACCCGCGCTTCAATTCCCGTTCTCTCCCGCGTAGACTCCTTTCGACCTTTCTTACTTTTCACGAATCTCCCTGCTTCATGATGTACCGACTCACTTGGATCCTCTTCGCGTTGTTCTCCCTCGTCCTTCCCATCCTTTCCGCTCCGGTACCGACACCTGAAGACATGGAGCTGGAGAAGCGTGCCACACACTCTGGCAGGGTATGCGTCTTTTAGTTACCCTTTGCTCACGACGCTGACCTTTCGGCTTATAGGGAACTTGGTACAAACCTGGCCTCGGTAGCTGCGGGAAAACAAACAACTCGGGACAACTGGTCGTCGCTTTGTCCGAGAACATCATGAAGTCATCCTATTGCGGGAAGGTGTGTTAGCTTATTGTCTCGGACGCTTCCCTTCCTGATGACTTTATTCGCAGACGGTTTCGATAACGAGCAATGGCAAGACGTCTACGGCACAGATCGTTGACACCTGCCCTGGTTGCGGCTCGAATGACCTTGGTGAGCGTCATGATATTGGTAGATTATCTGCATTGGACTTACGGATTCTTCCCCGGCAGACATGTCTCCCACTTTGTTCAAAAAATTCGCCTCACTCGATAAAGGTGTGATCCAGATGAAATGGTACATGACCTGATCATGTTACGCCTTTGTTTCCGACCCTCCGCTGGCGGGAGATGTGCACAAGGTTGCATCTCACACGAATTCCGAAGACTCGGTAGAACCATATGCATTTCAATCTTTGGCCATCCTATCTCTCGATTGCTGTCCATGCGTTTGACTACGTAGATGCTGAACATCTCAGGCCTCTGGTCAGGTGACGCTGTGCCGGCTATTATTTATTATGTCTCTTTCTTCTTGGTTACTTGATATGTGTGGAGGTAGAGCGGGTCTTTCTAGGGTCCGGTTGTTGTGTGGGAATTGACGTACAGTAGATGTAGTTTTGCGGAAGTGGTAGACGAGATCTGGAAAGTTGTGGCATAGAAGAAGTCTAAATGAGAATGGGTTGTAAACTTACAAGCGAAAGTGGGTGACTGCAATTGAGAACGGATGCACGGCGCTTACCTCGTCCCAATCCCTTTTTCCGGTCATCGTGCAAACCTTATCAGTCCACAAGGACATCTTCTTTCCATTTTCGCACCTCCCCTCCGTCACGCACAATGCCGGATCCCGATTCCCGCCGAGGAAAGTTTCTTACTTTGTTTGAACCTCTGTCACTCCAACTCCTATCATCCATCCATCCAATTCCTTCCAATTCCTTACTCACCCTGGTTTCAGCCACCATCGACTAACATTTTCCCTTGCGACCTATCCGATTACGTGTCTCAAAGAGCCGGTACTCTATTATACCACCATTACAGTTCCGTACAGAGAGGTCTACATGCTCATCCGGCCTGCAGCGTATCGCCTCAAGGCTACCCATGACCTGTCGCCCTTGCTCTTGTCCGATTTTTTTTCCCCCTCTATCTGTCTCCTGCCACATCGTGGTGCTGTTCTCCAACAAATTATCCTGGTTCTTCGGATCTCAGTCACGAGTGAAGGCAGTGCTCATATTTGGCTTGATTTGACAATGATTTCTCATACAGATGCTATGCGTCAACGGCATGCGCCACCATCGCCATCACTGTTCGACGTGCACTTTTTTTTATCCTTCGACACCGTCTCCTAGGAATACCAACCCCAAATCAGTCTGTTGTAAGGTCCGGCTAGGCTTCAACTTCAGTTCCATCAAACTGATCCTGTCGTCGGTAATATTAACCTCGTCTTTAGCGGTCGAGGGTGGGGTAGAACCCTCGCGTCCTCTAACCCCCATTTTTTTTTCTTTGTTTTCATTCTGATATCGTCATGGCTTCCTCGCATATTTTATCAAAGTTTTCGGCATTCCTTGTATCCAGAAATACTCGACGCCTCTGGAGAATCCCTTTGGGGCGTTTTCAGAAGGCTTACGACTTTTACGACGCGTCACGCGTGTCGACAATACCTCCGGCCTGATGTAAAACCCGCCGGAGCGCTACAATGAGGAGAAAAAAAAACACCTGGTACTTCGCGCTCTGTTTACGCCGCGAACTGGTACTCTGCCGACAGTAGAAAGCATTTCGCCAACGCGAATTGAACGCTTGCGCTTGCGGTGACCCTCGTGATAAGATGCCATCATTTTGGCCAGCACGTGGTTTGCCCCGAGACTTCTTCCTCACGACCCACGATGAACTTCCCTGATTCTTTTTTTTTTTTCTCGCTTTTCTTTTTCTTTCCGGGGGCACGTCTTCGGGAACTGAATTCATCATGGTCACCGACTCGGGTCCCCACAATTACTCGGTGTTTTCTTTTTTTTTGTATTTGGC
>Ga0307512_10003267_pt1 | contig 19111 bp, 21 predicted proteins | sample 14_EM_MG_FD_200267 | JGI IMG/M metagenome (GOLD analysis project Ga0307512, IMG submission 200267) | Populus trichocarpa ectomycorrhiza microbial communities from riparian zone in the Pacific Northwest, United States - 14_EM | ecosystem: Host-associated > Plants > Roots > Unclassified | place... | reverse complement strand
CTGCCCGGGACCAGTGTTAAGGCCACTCTTCGACCTCGGGCGCAATTATTCCTGGTCCAGCTCTTTCTAATTCCAAATTCTAACCAGGTGACGAACTCCCTGCTTGGGAAGCTATCACTAGGACACACACCCTAATTTGAGGCGAGGCATGTTCATCGCCACAACAACCGGGTCCCAGAAGGTGGATCGGGCAGTAACAGAACCACAGTGAGAGCATGAGCAACCCAGTCATTTACGTGTATCATGCTGGTCATCTCGCTTTTGCTCACACCGGCGGGGTCTGAGCCCCTGTGCCGTGAGCGGATTCTTGAGGTCAAGACCAGTACATACACGACACACAGTGGGGTCTGTCTGCTTACTATTAGTGCGAGCGCCCCCGGAACTCGGAGATTCTGTTCATATCCATTGTCCGACCATTGTCCCTCGATTCCGAGCGGATCGCCCGGTCACGTGCACCACACTTCTCTGCCGCTGGACGACGTACTGTGACAGACACTGGGAGAGACGGTCGTGAGCTAGAGCGGAAAAACCAAACATAAATGGCGGCGGGTTCAGGCAGCCGCCCTTCGTTTCTCCCGCTTCTCTCTTTTCTCAACCACCTTCATACAAATGCCCGGTCCGAATGTTAATGATGTTCCGGACGAGGTCAGTTCCAGTCTGCACTTTTGCTGGCAATGGGGGCTAAGCCACGGAATTACAGGCTAAACTCGCGTCCATCATGGTCCAATCCATTCTTTACGGTAAGCTGACCAACGTGTCTACTCTCTTGGGAAACTTACCGAATATTTTTCCAGGAATGTACTTCGTTCTTTTCATCCGCACCATAACTGTACTCTTCCGCCGCACCATCATGAGGACAGGAATGTACCGTGTCATGATTGTAACTGCTATCGTGATGTGGATCATTGCCACTGGGGTGTGTCACCCTCGCTTTTATCACACGCCACCAAGCCTGGGGTTGCTGAACCCCGTTGTCACGTTTAGCACCTCGCGGTCGGCGGCGTCCGAGTCGTTCGAATATTTCAACAGGAGCGCTCTTTGGTGGCCAGCAGCGGCGGCCCTCCTCCCCCCATCGATCGCATTTCAATCACTGCAAACCTCGTCGACGTCGGTCTAAATTTATTACAAATACTTGTTGGAGACGGTTTCCTCCTTTACCGCATGGCAGTCGTGTGGGGACGCGACTGGCGATTTTACGTTTTCCCCCTGCTTCTTCTTGCTGCAAGCACGGGTACGTGTTAACATGTTAAATTCGATCAGCCGCATCCTAAGTCACTCGTCCAGTCACAGCCGTTGGTGTGATTTATCAGCTGGGCGCAGCCCCTTTCGGGAATTTCGTTGTGAACACGCGTTGGATAGTTTCATTCATCGCGATGACCCTTTCCACCAACATATTCTGCACATGTTCGTTTCTATTCTCCCATTCACCTACCCTTATTAATCAAGGAGTCGCCTAGCGTTAATCGCCGTGAAGGTTTGGAAGATTAACAGCTTCAGTTCGAAATATGTCGGCCACAGCCTAGCGCCCGTCATGCTTGTGGTTATCGAATCTGGGGCCATTTACTCCTGCACCCTCATTGCGCTCCTGGTCTGTTACCTGACCGGAAGCTGGGCTCAGTATCTTATCCTGGACTTGGTAAGGACTCGCGCCTTCTCGTGCAGAATAATGTATTGACCTTGCACGGTTTCTCAGGTATCGCCCATCGTAGTAAGGGGGATTCCGATCATATCTCAGTTCACTTCCGCTAACACCCATGCGATCAGGGTTGCGTTTTCAGCATGGTGATCGTCCGGCTAGGATTGGGGCTCTGCAGACAAAACGCCACCACGATGGATTTCCAGGAGCCTGCAACGTCCAGCATGCCGTGGCAGTCCCCCGTGCGATGCAGCAGCGACGGCCACAAGCTGACTGCGGAAGAAACGACCGCTGTTAGGGGTGATCCGAAGCCGGACGACACACCGGTATCGTATCGACGGCAATCCCTTTATCCAGTGGTCGTGGACCCGTTGGTTACGGAATCACATCTAGAATGGAGGGGTTGAATGTCTCAGAAACAACAAAACAGGTTTGTCAAGGACTCAAGGGTCTGTGCCCACTTTTTTGTATATATATACTTACCTGTGTAGTATGCCCATTATTCTGCGGCGAGGACCATCCGATGGTCCTGGGGTGACGGGTCCGTGGGATCTGCCTCGTGTGACGACTGATTTGAGGGATTGAGAAACAGGAGTGCGGTTTTTGCGGCGGATGAAAGGGAAGGGGGATTGAATGTATCGCACTGCAAGGAGGCGTGGCAGAGATATACCCCGCTGATGTCTCGCCTCTACCAGGTGCCGGGAGCGATGGACTATTGACTCGCGGGGATGATTAACATGCGGGCAAGGCGAGTTTTTGTGTCAGGGTCCTTTCAAGTTACCAAAAGGGGGTGAAAGAGCTGGAGCATTTTCCGGAACGTTTCCCGTTCCCATCTAACGAACATCAATTATTGAATGCCGATGGGCCATCGACCGAGCAATTTCATGAAAAACGGCAGCGATGCAGCGAATTGCAGTCGCTCGCGTGTTTTTGCATGTTCTTTGAGCTTGCCTTTTAGGGAATAGGCACCTCTCCCCTCCTGATGCTTCTCGCGTTAAAAAGAGGCAATAACAATGAGCATGAGGTTTCACTTTCCGGTCCTTTAACGACGACGGCTATCTTCCCGGATCCAAGCCATCCTTTTCTTCGTCTTTCATCTCCCCCCGGTGCTTATAAGCAAGCCACCGAACGTTTCGTAATGGGCCCTACTTTCCTGGTTCCCTTGTCTTATGACCTCTCCTCGTAAGCGGCGTCTTCTCTAGCGTCTCGACCACTCACACACACGCTTCCCGCCAGGTGCAGGATGTCCTCAGGAGACTCTGACAACAAGCCACTCAAATCACGACCGTTCTCCCACGCGTTGACGCCCGCAGACGCGATCGCGGAGGCCTGGCAGCGCGAGTCGCGCGAAAACAAGGAGAAGTGGCGACAGGCCGAACAGGAAGCGATGGAGCGGTACCGCGCTTCATCACCTCCATCCTCCCCGCTCCTGAAACCACCTGCCCCGTCGAGAGGCTCACCAACAGGACAATTTGGCCAGCGGCCAAAGAAAACAAAGCTGTAGCATTAGATAACCACGTGCCATCCCATTCATTTCGCATTTTGTACTTCTTTCTCCCTCTTGGTTCCTTCCGGCCTTTGCCGCTATGATTTTGTTTTATTTTATTTTATTTATCGCTTTCTATTCTTTTTTTTTTTTCAGCTCCCGCCTACGCGGGTTTATTCGTTCCGACTAGCCCGTTCCCCCTCGGAGTCATCCCGATCCCCTTCGTTCTTTCTTTTCTTTCTTTTCTCTCCCATGGGCTATGAAACTATTAAGGACTTGACCGCGGGGACAGTCGGGGGTATCGCACAGGTTCATCTTGAAAACACGCTTGTTCGCGTTCGGTCTTGTCATCTGACCGTACGAATGCTATGTGTGCCACCAGGTCCTCGTCGGTCAACCTTTTGATATAGTCAAAGTGGTATGTCATCTCCCAGGCCTTTCAATGCAAACTCCTATGAACCGAACACCCAGAGGATGCAAACATCTCCAGCCGGAACTTATTCGGGCATGTTCCACTGCGCTGGTGGGATCCTCAAGAACGAGGGCCCATTCGCATTCTACAAGGCAAGCTGTTCAGGTTCGGTCCCCCGAGTCATGCGGACTCAACTTGAGATTCTATCGGGGGCGTAGGGAACTTTGACACCGTTGCTCGGGATCGGTCTGTGTGTTTCGATCCAATTCGCAGGTATGGAGTATTCGAAGCGATTATTTTCCACCCGGAACGTCGCTTCGGGGATCGATGACGGTTCCTTGACTGGCTCTCAGTACTTTGCTTCGGGTGTCATTGCTGGATTGTCAAACTCGGTCGTGTCTGGTCCAGTCGAACACATCCGTATCCGTAAGTCCTTTTCATTCAGAGATGATCGGAGGAACGTCTCTTTCCGTCTAGCGCCCCAACTCCGATTTACGCATTTCCCCTTTCTTCCACAGGTCTGCAGACACAACCTGATAAAGCCCGACTCTATGCCGGCCCGTGGGACGCCGTCAAGAAGATCTACTCCACGAACGGAATCGCCGGAATTTACAAGGGACAAGTCGCGACCCTGTGGCGTGAGGCTAGCGGATACGGGGTATATTTCTGGACGTATGAGAAGCTGATGGAGAGGGAGATGACGCAGAAGGGGATTAGACGGGACCAAGTGAACCCCGCAAAGACGGCCCTGTTCGGTGCCGCCTCCGGATATACGGTACGATCTTCCCTCTGTCTAACTCGTTTCCGTTCCTCTGGTTTTTTGACTCTAGGTTTTTTACCTTGACGGATCTTAGCTTTGGGCAGTCATATACCCGATAGATATGATCAAGTCTCGTATGCAGACGGATGGGTTTTCACCCGCTACCGGGAAAAAGTACAAGTCTACGTGGGATTGCGTGAGGACGACTTGGAGGACGGAAGGCATAAAGGCGTTCACGCGAGGGTTGACCCCCACGTTAATTCGGTACGTTCCACCGATAAGGACGAAAGCTCCGGAATTTCCTCCGGCTCATCTATGACTCCTTTTAATTTCTTTCTAGTTCGCCGTTCGCGAATGGAGCCACATTCTTGGGCTTTGAGATGGCGATGAGGGTATTGAACGCGATTTGAGTCAAATGGATGTTCCAGGTTACTTCATCCTAATGATTGTGTATTATGGGGTGTATTTAACTTGCTATGGTAATTCGTGTTCTGTGGCTTCAGCAGAGAGAGTGAGACGACGATGTCATTCGCCAAGGCGGTGGGTACCAGGTAAGATTGACGTAGCCCATCGATGATCGCTACGGGACGTTCGGCCATTCCGACATCGAGCACCTTCTTGTTCCCGAAGATGATTAATCTCGCTACGGCTTGAGTCAAGGATCTGTAAGTCTCTGGTCAAAGCACACGTAAGCAAGCGAGTTGCCGATTCGGGATCGGAGCACCCTTTTGATCGGTTTGCCACCTCGCAGCGCTTACAGACACACAACGTTCTACACCCACCGCCTCCGACGACGCACAACCGCACACGATGGCATCTGCACAAGACGTCACAGTTCCATTCATCAAAAAGAAAGGAAGATCTCGTCCTACAACTACCCGCCGGAGGTCTACCTCGCCTGGACCGGCTGAAACATCTTCTACAACTACGAGCGTCCCACCCAAATCGGAGGTCGTTCTCCCCTCTCGAAAGAACGTTAGCCGACTCATCAGCGCTGGAACGAAGCGAACTGCTTCGAAAAGAGATGAAGATGACGCGGAGGGAGAAGAGAGGGACGGTCCGGATATGAAGTGGTCAGCTGAAGGGTCTCACATAAACGCTGCCAAGGAGATCCTTCTGGGTGACGAAGCAGAGGAGCTCCTCGCGAAGCGACGTAAGGCGGAAAACCTTGATGGCGATGACGAGGACGTTCCTGAGGATGGGCTGTATCGGGGTCAGAAGGGGTATACGAATCACATCAAAAAGAGACAAGAAGTGCCCAAAGCCATGAGGGTCGGCCCGCAACGCAACACGAGCACGATCAGGACGGTCACGATCGTCGACTATCAGCCTGACGTATGCAAGGATTACAAGGGTGAGTTCCCACTATTGTAGATCCCGGGGAAAGAGGGTGTTGACATCACGCCTGTTGTGCGTTTTAGAGACCGGTTACTGTGGTTTCGGCGACACGTGCAAGTTCTTACACGACAGAGGAACATGTGAGTAGACGTGGGGTTCGATTGATCGCCTCCGCATCGAACGATACTTACCTGGCTGGGCGTTGACAGATCTAGCCGGATGGCAGCTGGATAAATTTGCAGAGAATCCACAGAAACAGGCAGAAGATGTCGAGGATTCGGACTCAGACGAGGACGTGCCTTTTGCGTGCCTTATCTGTCGAAAACAGTTCACAAACCCCGTGGTCACACGTTGCGGACATTATTTCTGCTCGGATTGTGCCATCAAACGTTTTGCGAAGACACCGAAATGTATCGCATGCGGCGCTCCGACCGGCGGGATCTTCAATAGAGCGGACAAGATACTAGCGAAGATGAACAAGAAAAAATCGAAGAAGTCAGGAGGACACGGGCTCGATATGGAGGACGATGAGGGACCAGATCGTGGCGTTGGGGATATCACTATCGAGGGGTTATCGGGGGCTGACAGCGGTGGGGAGAACAGCTGAAAGTTTCAGATCCCCCCTTGCTCCCAATGGGAAGTACCGTCACTATGTTCCGACTGTCGCTCTCTCTCACACACACACACACACACCGCACCTGTCTTTGGGCAGCACGCTGTAGTGGGTGGATTTGACCTGATCTGGATGGTCTGCGTTGGACGGTGATACTTGTACTGATTATAATCTATCCTCATAGAGGCATTCTTCTTATTGTTGCTGTACGGCAGCCCAGGTGTGCGATAGCGTCGGAGAGCGAAATCACCTCCACCCTGCGCGTTCGATTATGTTGTGTGTATGTGCAAAACGCGTGGAGTTATACATACGGAGGTGATCTCCGACATTCAGGTCACTGACGACAAACTATTCTGCCTCGAGGGGGACCTGAATTCATCGACATGCCCGCGTTTTTTCCCGGTAATTTCGGTGGATATATGTCCAGGGTGAGCCTAAGTCAGGGTGAGACACGAGAAGACTCGCGCCGAATACGGGTTGGCCGTCGAGTCTTTGTGTTTGAGTATCTGCTAATTTTCACGTAAGGTTGGCTCGTGTTGTTCTCGCATCGATCGTATTGGCGGCTATCCGGCCGGGCGAAGTGAAGTTTTTCGTCAACAACACTCCCTCAGACCTGACGGAAGACTGCTTGCCAAAACGAGGAGGAGAACGTACTAATCAGCTTTCCCCGATGGCGATTCACTTCTCCCGATTGTCTCCATCGCGCGCCCATTCAGGAAAAGAAAAAGGAAATCAAAAAAGAAAAGAAAAGAAAAAAAGCGGTACCGCCATGTAAATCAGCCAGTTTTGGAGAATTCTCGAGACGAGTTGCAACGCCAGGCAGCCTATCGAAATCGGGCACAAATCCCCGATTCTTTTCAATTACCCCACCGCCACCCATCTCCACATCCTCCTTTCCCCTCACTCGCCACCACTCCACGCCTCGTTGTTTCTTTTTTTCCTGTTTGCTTTTTTTTTTCTCTCACCACGTTTTATTTTTTAAGCATGTGTGTGGGTGCGCGTATCGAGTGCCTGTACGTCAGTTCAGAGCGCGTGATCGATATCGATTATGGACCGGGAACACGGAGCTCTCATATAAGATTTCATTTCATAACATATGCGTACGAAGGACATAATTTACACCGCTGGAGTTAGGGACGGTTAATGAAAAAAACGGGTCCGTTTCAAGAAACTGAGAGGAGGGGTGTGGGGAAAAAAGGATTGAATGCACAGCGAGGCGGCGGCCTGGGTTTGGAACGCAAGATTATGATGATGAACGAAAAGAAGTAAAAGATGTCCGTCAACGTTTTTGGGATAAGCAGGGTTCTGCGTGGGATGCGACAAGCACAAAGCAAGCAGACAGTAGTAATTGAAACGAAAAACAAATTCGACAAGCAAACACCAAACGTCCTTTGTTGGTCACAGCAACCACACACGCCACTAAGGCGCACACAAACTCGAGGCCCTAGGGACTACTTACGCACTTCCCATCGTCCTGGTGCCTCTTTTTGGCATCTGCACGCGAGAACGACTTCCTGCACTTCTCACACTTGTGTACCGGGGGATTTTCGGCGTGCGTGCTCTCGTAATGGCGGTTACGATCGTGCAGGCGAGAAAATGTGTTCCCACATTTATCGCACTGGTAACGAACGGGTGTAGGAGACGTGTTCTGGACGGCAGTTCGCGGGGTGGTCGTAAACGGCGATGGGTTCGGGTTTTGGAAAACTCCCGGAGCAACAAGCGGGGGCGTGGAGATGTACTGGACCCGATGAGCCTGTTGGCTTTGTTGCTGCTGATGCGGGTACTGCTGCTGCTGCTGTTGCGCTGCGTTGGACTGGAGAGGTGGTGGTTGTGGGAAACCAGATAATCGGGGATCGGCGTGATTGTTGGTCGGGTTATGAACTTGAGCATTCATATGGTCCCGCACTTAGCGAATATGAAAGGTAAGCGAAAGGAAATAGGATTAATCGTGGAGCAGGCAGGGCTCACTCTGGGGGTCCTGGTAAACGTTGGATGGATAATGCGAAGGCTGATACTGAGAGCCGTTCTGAGAGGGCGGCTGGTAGGGGTTGCGCTGCTGATTAGGATTATGGGACATATCCGGACGAAAGCACTCGAGGAGGTGAGGGCAATGAGGGAGAAAGAGCGAGAATTGTGAGGCCTTTTATACGCCTTGTGAAATATGACCGACATCCGTTCTTATGGGAGGTGTGTGAAGGGGATAAATGCCAGGAACGGGATAAATTGCGGGTAGAGGGCATGATAGCCAAATTAGACATGTTATGAAGATTGTAGACAAACCAAAGAAACGGGAAAAGAATATATCGCCTGCTGAACCGCCAAACTGCCGTCACCCGGGCGTAGGGGGAGCTAATTTGCGACGAAGGTCGAGTCGGCAGAAACAGAGGAGAGCGACCTGAGCAGCGGCTATCAGTCCAATCTAAACGGGTTTACTCCAAACGCGGTCGGTTTCTGTAGTGCGTTTCTGACTTACCCCCTTCGTGACGCCACCTGTGATGGGGACATGCTGCGATGGGGCATCCAAACGAAACGGAATCGCGAGGCCATCCCATTGTTTCCTCATTGACGCGCACCCAGAGGTATCTGCACAAGAGAATATGATGCCGGTTGACAAGATGTGCGCCAGGCCGCTTCTGGCAAGGCGGATGGCGATAGCCAAAGTCAATCCGCCTCCGTCCGCTCATTTGTTTCAGAAGTGGGTGTTGCCAACTAACATCCAGACGCCCGATCGGTCATGACCTTGACTGGCAGTCTGGGCGATCGCCATTCATGCACATTCTCGTAAATATCTTTCGTACATACGCACACCCTCCCCATCTTGTTTTCCCATTTGCAAATACTGCAGAGAGACTATACCGAGAACGTGAAATTCTCTCACTTGTCCATTCTCGCCCCCGGTCTTCTCATACGTAACCGCAAGGCAACAGAGAGACAATGGGTCAGGTTGTCCATCATCTCAGTCGCGAATGAACGACTTTTTGAGAACAGACGCTTTGCCCAAGAGCAATCTATCGGACACGTCCAAGGGGCACAGACACTCGTACCCGACGAGTACCCTACCCCTTTCCGTCGTCTCCCACCTCACGCCCGCCCACGCGTGTTGCCATTCCATCTACGAATCCCAGACCCCGGAACGACGATAGGGTCCGACCCGTCCGGGTGTAGGGTTCGCGTAACGTTCCGTTCTTATGCCCCGTTCTTGTGCCCCGACGAGACCAATTCGCTCACTGCAGGACGTCGGCAAGCACCCGACGACTAGAAGCCTCTGCGTCTCGTACCGCCAGCGTTTCGGAGATAGGGGATTTGATTTGTAGTCAACGTATCAGGGACGTAGAGTTGCAACCACCGCAAAAGTTACAATGTAGCAGCGTAGACGGGTTCTTAAGCGAATGAACCTTGAGACAGAAAGGTCCCATCATCATACCTGTTCTTCCAGTTTCGCGTCTATGCATAACCAAGAAGACATCCCTGACGGCATCGGAAGAAGACCGAAACCGATGCACCTGCGAGCGGAGTTTGGAGTAGATCGAGAAGCACAAGGATTTGTAGTGGTGCATAGCGGGGCTAGACGCACGCTCGGATCAAGCATCGTCCAAAGTAAGGAGAACGGAACCAACGAAAGGGGACTGGAAACCCGCCTACAAACATCACGGTATCAGGAGATGTAAGTAAACCAGGAAGCAAAAAATGAAAAAAGGAAAGAAAAATCAGGATCAACAGACCCCCAATGCCCTACATATTCCAACGAACGCCAAGGCCGGAATATGAGCCAAACTGGTTAGCCTGTCCTCCCATTCGACGGAAAGTTTGGGACAAGCGGAGAATGAACGTTGAACCCCCGTTCGGTGTCTGAATGGAGCCAAGGGCTGCTTGCCCGAGCACGTAAACTATACGATACGAGCGCACAGTGATATATGCGGGCGTCATGAACTGATTGGAGGGCGCAAAGAGTTAGAGTCGCAGTTCATCGGTAGCGGAGAGACCCACCACTGCGAAAGCTGCGGAGCTGACCGACGCCGTCAAAGAGAGAGAAGTAAAGAGCCCTTTTCGCAGATTGCCGACGATCACTCGACCAACTCATGGCCCCCTTCGACCTTGAGGCCTGCATTCAGCAGCTCCTCCGGAAACAACTCCTACATGAGGCGTTGCTACGAGAAATATGCGAGAAAACAAAGGAGGTCCTCATGCGCGAATCCAACGTCGTGCACATCAGCGCTCCGGTCACCGTTGTCGGTGATATCCATGGGTTCGTAATCTCTCTTCTCGCCTCCTTCCTCCCCTCGGACGAGCCGATTGACGATTTTTCTATTATATCTTTTCGTCTAATTTAAGCCAGTTTTATGACCTGATTGAGATTTTTCGTATCGGCGGATACGCACCACACACAAATTATCTATTCTTGGGCAAGTTACACATATCACCTTGTCCCCAACATGTTTCCCCGCAATTAATTGTAATCGTTATACAATCTTACAGGTGATTATGTGGACCGAGGGCTGTTCAGCGTCGAGACCATCTCGCTACTTACGTGTCTCAAACTTCGATACCCAGACCGAGTCCAGTTAATACGAGGAAATCACGAATCTAGAGCCGTCACCCAAGTGAGCACGGACGCTGACTAAACCACCTCTTCCCCACCGCTTTCCCATTTCATCCATCCAAAACGGTAACAAACGTGTATTCTTACACCCAAACCTTTCTTGTGACAGACGTACGGCTTCTATACAGAATGCGTGAGGAAATATGGCTCGTCCCGAGTTTGGACGTATTTCACGGACATGTTCGACTTCCTAACATTATCCGTCGTGATCGATGACCGAATATTTTGCGTTCATGGAGGTGCGTTATCGCCGTTTTTCCCCGGTGTCAGGGGAGCGATGGAACCAACCAATTGCGAAGGCTTATCCCCATCGATACACTCAATCGACCAAATCAAAGTGGTGGACCGCTTTCGAGGTTAGTCCAGGACGTTCTTCATCTTCCTCTTTTCCACTTTTCACCTGGTGGTGTTGCCTTTTTCCGCTCTTATGTGCATGTTGCTTGTCGTTCGGTGTTTCATAATATCCTGTTATACCTATAGAAATCCCCCACGAAGGTCCCATCGCTGATTTGGTTTGGTCTGACCCCGACCCCGAGAAGGAGGACTTCGCTATTTCCCCGAGGTGAGCGTCACCTCTTTTCGATCAATGGCGGGCGGGTTATCCATTCTCGTTCACCTTTCATTTTTGGCCGTTCCCTCCCCTTTGTCTCCGTGTCCGGACAGAGGCGCTGGTTATACGTTTGGGTCTGGAGTCGTCTACAAATTCCTCGAGACGAACCAGATGTCGCATATCCTCCGCGCTCATCAGCTGTGCATGGAAGGCTACGCGTCCCTGTTTGATGGCCATCTGTCTACGGTGTGGTCAGCCCCAAATTACTGCTACCGATGTGGAAACTCGGCCAGCATTTTGGAGGTGAGCCCAGGGGAAGTGATGTACTTCAATGTCTTCCAGGCAGCCCCCGAGAACGACAGGGATGGTCCCAGCCATCAAGCAATGCACAACCCTGGTGGAACGGTCCGTGCCCAGCCCGTCGTTCATGCCCCCGTCACAAACCCTGACCTTTCTCGCAGCTTCCGGAGTACTTCTTGTAAAAGGCCCAGTCCAGTACAGCGTATATTTATCGCATTCGTAATCATTCAACAGTGTACATCCCTCCACGAGTGCAGAGAGAGTGGTACAAATAAGACGATACATACTACATTCATATGCCACACGCAAATGGGTCATCACTTGTGCCGTCCATCCTCGAACGGGTTCTCAGCATACTCTAGACCCTCGGTAGATCTCCGTTGGGGTGGAGGCGAGTCGCCAAGCGTGACGGGTCGCTTCGGCAAGATCCCTAGTTTAGCTAGAAGTTTCAATCGTCAGTTCCAAGTTTGATGCGTGCGAGAATGCGACCCGCTCCTCCAGACGGACTGACCGGGATCGATGTTCGATGCTTGTTGATTGGAATGGTCAGATGCTAGGCTGATGTCTGGACTAGAAACCCGTTGATCGGGTTTGGGCGAGAACATCTTCGGGGCTTGCGGCTCAGACGCCGAGGTGGGAGACGGCTGATCTGGGAATGACGTATAATGATTGAGGAACGGATTGCTTTGCTCCTATTGCGAAAGAAGAGGAATTAAAACTGACAGGTCGTGTCATACCCGCGAACAGGTTGCGTGTTGGCAGGGGGTTGTTGATAGTAAGCTTGTGTCATCATCGTGTGCCGGTCCTGATGCGAGGGTGCACCGGAGAAGAATACACCATCGTTCCCCGTGGAAGCAGCACCTGAATCAGAACTGAAACGGAGGTGTCAACGATATTATTACATACCGATTAGTGAAACCAAATTCAGGGGTGTAGGAACGGACGGGGAGGCATGGAATACTCACCGAGGCTGATCTAGTTCCTGTATCTTGGCCTTGACTTTTGAAAATAACGTGTTGAAGGTCTTTTTCCCACCTAGGACAAGCACGAGTATGAAACATTCATTTGACGAACGAAATTGTTACGAGATGGAGGGACCGCGTGACGTACTTTCAGCCAATTTGTTAAAGGTCTCTGTGACTTCCTGCATGTTGGGATTGATCCCTGAAGAGTTCTGGCCCGGAGTGTGCACGCGTTGCTCATACGGCACCGACTCCTGGGTCGCAGGCCGCTGTCGCTGACCACGGCGACGGTTCGCTTCTTCCTGTTCTTGAATGAGAAGGTTTCTAGCGAACGCTTCATCTAACTCCGTCTGATCCTATGAACGGGATAAGATATTCATCACAAACAATGGAAAGTACACGCTGCGCGCCGCTCACGGCATGAGTTGAATGCTGTTCCTTATATTCGGGATCGCTCATCCCGAGCAATTTATCAATCGCCCTATCCTGATTGCCATCGACCGAGTCGAGAACGGATTGTCTTGCGAGAACTCAATCAGCTGCGCAAACGATACGGAAACGGAATAGGTTGCCCGCACAAGATGATTGGGTCAAAATCTGGGAATATCGCTTGGAGAGCGACGACTTGAGGGTTTGTGGAAACCTCTTCGGCCGGTCGAGCGGTGGTCGGTTCTACCGGAGTGAGATCAGCGGCAGGTGGTGAATCTATGAATGTGGGAGGCATCAGCGTGTGTCGGTTCATTTTTGTCAAAACTCTGACTGGTCACAACGTGAGCGGGAGCGTTCGCCTCAGCCTGAGCCATCTGTGAAGTGAAAGAGAAAAGCGAGGAGTAGGTTCAAGATCAAGGTGAATCGCGGACTGCGGACTATTCTCCTTCACTGCGTCACGCCCATGGCGACTCTTCCCACTTTTACTGACCATTCTCTCACAAAGGGATTTACACCCACTCTGCTCACCCGTGTATGCACCCTCCTTCTGACCCGGACACCGTACCGGTCGTAAGCCTCGACGATTGGGACGATAATGTCTGGGCCTCGTCGTCTTCCGGCAGCCTCCACCGCAACTTCATACCCTCTCTCAAAAATACCCCTCCGAACCCTACACGATCATCACACTCGTTACACAGGCGGCGTACGCCGGAGAATGCAAGCAAGGCGAGCCGCCCAGAAAAGATACAACACTTGCATGCGGAATCGTCAGATAGCATCAGGGGTCATCCACTGAAGCGAGACTCAGGTGGTTTCCCTTCGCCCGACTTCAACGATCCGACTGTCACGCGTCCGATCCTCAACTTGCGGTTGTCCCCCGGTCTGACGGTCGACGCTGATAAGAACCCTTTCGAGGCGGAACATGGGGTCAAGACGGGCTCTGGTGAGAGGGAGGAATTGGTACTCGAACACGAGGTCAATTCCGAATCAGACGATCGTTATTCGGGGAGAGTTTCTGACTGGACATTCGTTTTAGGTGACTACAACGGACTCACTCCAGGGAGTATCACTCAAGTACGGCATTTCGATGGCTGACTTGCGGAAGGCCAATCAAATGTGGCCATCCGATTCCATTCATCTCCGAAAAATTCTTAACGTTCCGGTCAACAAAGCGAGTAAACTGAGGCAGCTCAACGTTGATGGTCCAATGGAGGCTCAGCAGACTGGTTCTTCGTCGTCAACAGCATCTCTCGAAGCCCTACCGGAGGTTCGGAGGATACCCGCTTCGCATCTCTGGTTTTTCCCGCAGGGGACACCTTCTGATGTCTCTCCCGCCGATACGGTGGTTAGCGACACCCGACGTCCCCGCATGCCTGGACAGTCTCTATCACCGAGCCCAAATTCATCGTCCATCTTTTCCACGCTCCCCAGGGCCTTCCCGATTGCCAAAGACGCCATCATGTCAAGGTTGTCCCTTGATTCCGGTGGCACGCCTCCGAAGGAAGAGCAAGAGCATGAGATGGGAGTGGTTGGGAGGAATTACGGTGTCAATGGAAACCCCTCCAGGGTTTACCGGCAACGTAGTGATGCAGACACCGGGACGACGAGTCGCACAACCGGGGAGGGTTTACGCGAAGGAAGATGGACTGGCTCCCGTAATTATGATGCATACAGGACTGGAGAGGAGGAGAGAGAACGTGCATCAACGGTAATCCGCACGTCGCAACTGGAACCTTCGCCAGAGATGTTGGTTCCCGTGCTAGGACAAAAAGGGGAACAAGGATCCGACCAAACGCCAGTCGACGGATGAAGGGTGCCGTTATTCATTTTCTTCGGTCAGAGTTCTTTACTGAACGTTTGTACTGATCTTTTCTTTTTGGTCTAGACTCGCGCGTGTTTGAGGGTTATGGGCAATAACTTTTGGCCGTTGAACCTTCTCAACTGCGGCGCATTGATGCTCCCTCTAGGCCTGCTGACGGGGCTTCCTGTGCGTGACCCTGATTTGTACATGGGGAGAAGGTTCGGCTATACGGAATGTATTGGTGCCAATTTAGTAAGTTTTTTTTCGAGACCGCCCTCAAACCGAGTGGTGGTTACTCGTATCAATGGACCTAATTCCATGGACCGTTCCAGAACGAAGGCCGGCGAAGTCTCCATCCGACGAAGCACACTGCCTTAGCCTTGCATTGGGCGATTCGCGTGTGATGTGGCCGCTATCTGGTTCTCCTCGACGAAAGAGACGTTCCCTTCTTCCCACGCAGACCCTGAGCCGACTGCACACTGGCATGCCAACAAATGAAGCTGTGCGTGCGATCTCACACACATCCATTCCTGCCGTTCCTCTCCCTTTCCGCCCTGGGCCAGTTGCGAGTTTCTGGTCCCCACGTCCTGGAGCGTACATAGATATGATACGGATAGGACATTTCGTTTTGACAAGAGAGTTACCGCAGCAGCCATGAGAACGGAGGGCGTAATTAAAGTTGGGTCAATGATGGCAGGAAGGATTTTCGGTTTTGATCGGCAGTGCGGATCCCACGCAGGGCGTTTCTTTGTTTTGTTTGTGGTTATGTGTACATCTTTTACTTTACTGTACTGGCACGACCAACCCGGCATCAAAACTTATGTAATCAATTCAGTTTGGCAGGAGAAATGACCGATGACTGCCGGGTTGGTCGTGTTGGTACAGTATCCTTATTTACAAAACGTGATAGGGTGGCTGGTCGACGCTTCTAATCCTCGTTTTTTTTCATCACCTGCATCTCTCCAGGCGGAAGCAAATTTGGGTTTCTCTCTTGCCGAGCCTGGATTCGCCGACCACCTGGCACACGTTTCCCGTTTTGCCTCTTTTTTTATTTTTTATTTTTTATTTTTTATTTTTTATTTTTTCGCACCCCAGCTTCGGAACTTCTCTAGTGCTATCACCTTCTTGTGGCTTCGTTCAGTGCCATACGATCACGCCAGATATGTCACTCTCGGCACCATTCTGTTGCTGCTTGTCATACCCTACCTACTCCTCATGGTGTTGTGGTTTCCTCATAATCCCCCGGCGGAGGCCCTGTATCGCGTAATACCTACGTGCACGCGCGTCTTATCTTGTATTTTCCGCATCAGACGTCGTCGCAACCATTCTTCCACCTCGCCCGCTCTAGAGCAACTTTGCCGACCGAGTCTCGACGCCAACGGCTGGAGATAGACTTATCGTACCGCCACCGGTCGTGATTTGAACTAACTTCTGGTTTCAACTCGCACGACAAGAAGGTTGTATGCGTGATGGTTACGGGACGCGGGAAATCCAAATTCGTTGCAACTTTGAGAGAGAGAGTTCAAAATGGCTGAGTCGCCGACGCGGAAAGAAGGAGGGGTTGACGAAGACCACGAGGTCGCTCGGGTTTTCTCCCTCGTACTCTCTTTCTCCCACCACTCCCTGATCTCGAAAAGCTTATCAAAAAACCCATGGGTGTGTGATATTTATGGCCCTGCTCCCTTAGTTGGTCTAGTCCGTAGCACAATAACTAAGGACGACAATTTCATCCAGTCGGACTCATTCTTCTCATCGTCGTTGGTGCTGGAACCATAATTCTGGCACCGCTCTTGGTCGTTCCAATCTTAAACGCGCTCGGTTTCTCGTCCATTGGTCCTGTCGCAGGTAAGTAGCTGCTCTTTTCTTACACGATGGTACCGCGATGTCGAACTTTTTTCCCCCCCTCCGCCACACTTTTTTGTTATCGGATATTAGGCTCGTTCGCGGCATGGGTTCAATCTTGGATCGGAAATGTTGCCGCCGGCAGCTTATTCGCAAGATTACAAGCTATTGCCATGGGAGCTGGCATTAGCATTGTTCATATCGTCGGCGGTATCATTGCTGGTATCATAGGCTTGATCGCTGCCGCGTTCGGAAGCCGTTGAGGCTAACTTCGGGACCCTCGTTCCTCCGGCTCTTGATGTATACTGCATGTGTTGACTGCTGACGTTCGCTCGAGAAATTTAATTATTATTGTCCGGTACTTCATGACCTGCCTGGGTCGAGATCCCAGGCGTTCATGGACTATATGGAACTAAGGTTGTGATCGACGTTCAACTTCAGGTCACACACACGACCACGAGCATCGGCGGACTCGATCCACATGTTGCAACTTTGAGAGAGTTCAAAATGGTTGTAGTCGCCAACGCGGAAAGAAGGGGGGGTGGACGAGGATCACGAGGTCGCTCGGTTTTTCCCACCCCCCTTCCTCATATACATACTCTCCTCTTATCTCTCTTTCTCTCACCACTCCCTATCATTGACATTCTCGAAAAGCTTATCAAAAAACCACGGGTGCGTGATATTTACGGCCCTGCTCCCTTAGTTAGTCTAGTCCGTAGCACAATAACTAAGGACGACAACTTCATCCAGTCGGATTCATTCCTCTCACCGCCGGCGTTGGTGCTGGAATCATCGGAGCCACAATTCTGACACCACTCTTGGCCGTTCCAATCTTAAGCGCAGTCGGTTTCTCGACCGCCGGACCTGTCGCAGGTAAGTAGCGGTTCTCTTCTTACACGGCGGTACTGTCATGTCGAACCTTTTTTCCCCCTCCGCTACACTTTTTTGGTATCGGATATTAGGCACGCTCGCCGCTGGGATTCAATCGGGGATTGGTAGCGTTGCCGCCGGAAGCTATTTCGCGGGTGCACAAGCTACTGCCATGGGAGCTGGCATTCCTGTCATTGCTCAGGCCATCGGCGGTACTGTAACTGGTATCATGGGCTTGACCGCCGCCGCAATCAGACGCCGTCGAGGCTAACTTCGGGACCTTTGTTCCTCCGGCTCTTGATAGATACTGCATGTGTTGACCGCCGACGTTCGCTCGAGAATTATTATTATTATTTTCCGGTTACTTCATGACCCACCCGGGTCGAGATCCAAGGCGTTCATGGACTATATGGGACTAAGGTTGTGATCGACGTCCAACTACAGGTCACACACACGACCACGAGTATCGGCGGACTCGATCCACATTCCCTATTGTCAGATCTGCATTCCTTGAGGTCCAGACTATCCTCCTACTTGGGTCAAGTTCCGCGAAGAAATGGAGGTCCGGATTTACCGCTCAGCGAATGATCGTCCTCCCTAGGACAACGTGGGTCGCGGTCGGACCGGGCGCGGCTACAATGAATGCCTAAAATGAGAAACCTCGGTCCTTGCGGAAAGAAGTAAGGCAGAACAGAAGCGCCGCGAAGCGACAGTAAGCCAAAGAGAGAAGTACAAGAAAACCTTGGGTGCTCTCTAATCACGGGTGTTTAGCGCTTATCGATAGCGATGATTCCGAGGTTCGGGGAAATGGCTCGGTATGAGAGTGTGCCCGAGTTTCGGATGAGGACCTTCGCGGTTGTGGAGTGTGGATGAAGAGTACATATGACAGAGAGACGACGTCAAAAGAACGTCAGTTTTTCCTGAGCCACTACCGGGAAACACGGTGGGATGAGTGTTATCGTAAGGTCAACGCAGATCAATGATAAAGGGTAGGAAAGGAGTCCTCCAAAGGGGGCACTTGTACACCCACGCCGCGAGCACACGCTCCCCCGAATGAATGGGAGGCAAAATGATCAAAAAGGCGTCACGGCCTGGAACAGATAACAGAAAGGGGAATACAAAAGAGGGGTGGTAGGTGGTGGAGGTAGAGCGGGGTGGTTCAGACAGTCACAGCGGGTGTGTGCTTTTCGTCGGTCATCGATGATGTATTGTCAGGTAAAAGATTGTATCTTACCATCACAGAATCTCATCGGATTTACGCATTTTGTACGTTTATCTTCTAAACCCAAAAAAACCTGCGGACCTTGAAATCAGGGGGCAAAAATAATAAGACAGCAACCTCCGCGCCGGACGCACTTTGCGCTCGTCGCGGTCCCCCCTCGCATGGTAACGAATCCCTCGTGGCGGGGGGAACGGAGCGAACGAACACGGTGGTCATAGGGTTCTGCTCCTGCTAGAAGATGAGATCGACGAGATCTGCGACTGCGTACACAGTGATCATTCAGAGGGCGG
>Ga0307512_10003266_pt1 | contig 19111 bp, 12 predicted proteins | sample 14_EM_MG_FD_200267 | JGI IMG/M metagenome (GOLD analysis project Ga0307512, IMG submission 200267) | Populus trichocarpa ectomycorrhiza microbial communities from riparian zone in the Pacific Northwest, United States - 14_EM | ecosystem: Host-associated > Plants > Roots > Unclassified | place... | reverse complement strand
CCAGCGGATACATCCACCTCTCCACCTGCGAGCAGGTGGCCGGCACCGCCACCCGGAGATTCGCCGACGAGGGACCGCTCGTCGTGTTGGCGGTCGACGCGCACGCGCTCGGCGACCAGTTGCGCTGGGAGACGGTGCCCAACGGGGGCCTTTACCCGCACCTGTACGGATCTCTAAACGTCTATGCCGTTGTCGCGGTGCACCAGGTGCCGGGCGCGGCGGCCGTGGAGGAGACACTGACCCGGGCGGAATGAACACGTGTTACTAAACACGGCCTAACCGTGGGTGACGTCGAGCGGCTCGGCGTCCCGGGGGATCACGAGCAACGTGACGACCGCGAGCGCCGCGGCCACGACCGCCAGCACCCCCAGCGCAGGCCGCAGCCCACCCGTCCCCGCGCCGATCCCGGCCACGAGCAACGGCGAGAGGAACTCGCCGATGAACAGCGTTCCGGTCCACAGCCCGGTGCCGCGGCCACGCTGCTCGAACTGCAGCCGGTTGATCGACCACGTCAGCAGGGTGGGCAACAGCAGGCCGGTGCCGGCCCCGGTCAACACGGCACCGACCGTGATGACCGGTACCGAGCCGGTCGCGAAGACCACGGCGAGCCCGGCGGCCGAGAGCCCGAACGCGATCGGCAGCAGCCGGCGCGGGCTGGACCCGGACAGCTTGGCGAAGGCGCCCGAACCGGCGGCCGTCGCCAGGGACATCATCGCGCTGAGGGCGCCGATGGTCGCGGTCGAGGTGACGCCGGCGTCATCCAGTACAAAGGACAACTGCACGATCAGCGCGTAGAAGACGACGCCACCGCCCACGGTGACCAGGCAGGGAACGAGCAGTTGCCGCCACGGCACGGGTGGCAGCCGGCGGCCGGCAGTGGCGCTCCGGGTGGGCGCGGGTTGCCAGAGCAGCCGGGCCATCGGGGCGGCCAGGATCGCGGCGACGGCATAAAGCCAGAACGGGGTCCGCCAGCCGGCCGCGCCGAGCACCCCACCGACGCCGAGGAAGACCGTGGCGGAGAGGGCGGCGACGAGGGTCTGCAGGCCGAGGTACCGGCTGCGGCGCGGGCCGGACCAGTAGTCGGCGATCAGCGTCGTACAGCAGGTCATGATCGCGGCCTCGCAGAGGCCGACCAGTACCCGGCTGCCGATGATCGCGCCGAGCGACGGCAGGTAGAGCGGCGCGGTACCGAAGACCGAGTATCCGATCATCGCGGCGATGAGCAGCCGCTTGCGGTCGACCGCGTCCACGACGAAGCCGGCGAAGGGAGCGGCCAGGGCGATCAGCAGGGCGGGCACGGTCAACACGATCGGGACCAGCACGTCCACCCCGGCGACCCCGGCGAAATGGTCGGTCATCTGAGGCAGCACGGGCGCGATCAGCACGGCGCCCAGCACGGCCATGCAGCTCCCGGCCAACAACAAGATCAACTGCGCCGATCCCGGCGTACGCGCCGCGCCAGCGATGTCGGCCGGCGCGGCGCCGGCTGCCGGTGGCGGGAGGGTGGTCTCGGACATGCGGATGCCTTTCGGATGCGGCCGGTCTGGGGACGGGGGAGCGAGAGTCGCGATGTGCCGCGGGTGGCGTGCGTCACATGCAGTGGCCTGACTATCGGTGGAGCCGACCGGTCGGGGAAGAGCAAACCGCGGATACCGGCCATCAGGATCGCCGATAGCCCGCCCGGTTCAGCCCGCTCGCCTGCCTCGGCCGCTGGTTGTGGCCTGCCCCGGCCGCAGGCAGTTGGCTTTGGTCATGGGGTTGCTGGCTCGTTTTAGTTGCGCGTTATCGGCTGCCCCAGCCGTCAGCCTTGCTTGTTGGGGGTTGGTGGCTCGTTTAGTTTCGTGTTTGTTGGTCGCCCGCTGCGAACTGGTGTCGGCGTGCGGGTTCCAGTGGCTCTGACAAGATTTTCGTAGCGGAGATCGCTAGTGAGCTGCGGGGCTGCGAGGACGGCCCAGCCCATTCTGGTCCTCAGCTTGTGATCGCAAATGGCCGGACGATCGTGACGTCGCCCGGCGCGTTAGGTAACGGCGGGTGAGCACGGTGCTTCTTCGGCTGCGGGGGTAGTAGCGCACGCTCATGCCGAGAACAGTGCGCTCGAACGCGCTTACCCAGTACGCTGACCGTGCGCGTTGGCCCACAGGGAGCCTAGCGGTGATACGAGTCCTAGGCTTACGTATGACTTCATTAAAATCCCCGGAAAACTCCGTCGGCGCCAGCGTTCTCAGCGAATTCGAAGTAATCCATGTTGGCTAGGGAAAGGTTCGCCTCGATGGAGGCGATCTCCCCTGGAATTGCCCGGAAGGGCCGAGTTTCTTCTCCTTTGTTAAGGTTCACGACCAGGATTGGATAGTCAGGCGGCGACATCGCAACGGCGTCCGCCACGAATACCACAGGATGTTCATAGTCCTCGGGATACAGCCGCGGGAATTTTGCCTCCAGGGCGGCCTCGTCCAGGCTGGCCAGGGTGCGGTCCTCCACGTATTCAAGATTCGCGGCGTAGCCCTCCTTATTTGGTTTTCCTACGAGACCCTTCAATTTTTTCCACGCTGCAGGATTGGTGAAGTCGACGCGAATGAAGGGCACTCTGACGGTAAGGGGAAGACTTCCCATGGCGGAGCTCCTCGATCTATCAGCGGCACCAGCCGTGGGTAGGGTGGAGATAGTGCTCGACGCCTCGTCTGGGCCCCCTCGTCGGGCGCATCCGACGACACTGAACAACAGCGGCACGATCGGCGCCGTGAGGATCACTCGACGATTCACTGTCGTAGTACACCAGCTTGATTCGCCATTATCTACCATTCCGTCTCGAATTTCCCGTATGACCCCAACTGCCGCCGATAACGCGCGGACCTGCGCGTGGCCCGTAGCAGTGCGTACGCAAGCGGCCGAAACGCATTACCTGTGACGGTCACGGACGCGGTGGATACGCGGTGGATCTTTGACCTCCGGCGGATTGGCGGGCCGCGTGTGGCTGGCAGGTCATCGCGGCCCGCGCCGAGCGACGGCGTGAGCCGGCCGTGCCGGATCCGACAGATGCGGCCTAAAGTAAGTGGAGACCTCAGCGGGCATCGCTGCATTCGCATCTGTTGGCGGTGTTGCGTCGACTTGAGGCCCCGTGTTGCCTTCGGGATGGTCGGCCGGTCATCCTCGAATTCCAAGGCGGATCGCCGCGACGGCCCCCGCACGTAGGATGAAGATCCAGCGCATGAACGGGCCGCCGCACTCGGTAACTGGTCAGGGCCGCGAGGCGAGGCCCGGCATGCATGAACGGGGCTTGAACGCGAGCTCGACCAGGTGCCCGGGCAGTTCCAGCGTAACCGGGCTGCCAGCGCAGCGTCTCCCCTTCTCCCGCAACCGCACCAACCCCCTCGGCCGTCTAGTGGGGAAATGGCGACTTTCACCCTCGTGTCGGAGCCGGATTTCACCGTGCTCAGCGGCGAGACCAAGGGATTCACCTACCCGAAGAACACCGAGTCCTGCGCGGGCAACGGGCTTACTCCGCGTCTTCTGCGTCGTCAGCGCTTCCCGGTGTTCACCAACGAGTTGGCCGACCTCCAGGGCGGGGTCTTCATCCAGGAGGCCACCCTCGACCAGATCAGCGAATGGTTTGCGCCGGAGGCCGAGATCTACACCTGGAACTGCCGGCCGTGGATCCCGGCGCTCGACGTCCTGCAGTACGACCACGAGGTCGCCGCTGCGGCGGACTCGCCGTCGCGAACTCGCGCTAATCCTCCATGGTTGCGCTGTTGGCGTCGGCGAGGGCACGGGACCATCGCCGGGCGACCTCGACGACGTGCTCCTGGCCGAGCACGTCGTGGTGGGCGCCGGGGACGTCGATGACGGTAAGCCGGGGGGCACGGCGGCGCCACGCGGTCAGGGCGTGGTGGCCCGGCAGGTGCCGGCGCGCGCGGAAGTAGGTGACCGGCCCGGGGTACGGGCCTGGCGCGTGATCGTTAGCGACCGTGCTGGTCTGCATGAACAGCTGCCGGTCCGCCGTGGCGGAGGACGGGCGCAGCCGCTCGGTGAGAATATCGCGCAGCGCGACGTTGCGCATCGAGGGGAACAGCAGCGAGGCTCGGTCGGCCAGTTCGTGCGCCAGCCGTTGCGGGAACGTGAGCATGGCGCCCGGCGGGAGCACGTCGATCAGGCCGAGGAAGTCGACGGTACGCCCGGCGGCGGTGAGCTGCCGCGCGGTCTCGTAGGCGACCAGCCCGCCGAAGGAGTGCCCGGCCACCCGCACCGGACCGGCCAGTGCCACCCGCACGATCTCAGCCACGTGGTCGGCGGCCAGCTCGCCGATCGTCCGGCGGGTGCCGTCGGACGCGTGCAGGTCGGTGCGAAGCCCGTAGTGCGGCCCGGCGCCGGTGAGCAATTGGGCCAGCGGCCAGTAAACGTCGATGTCGCCCCAGGCGTCGTGGACGAAGAACAGCGGCGGCAGCGCCGGGTCGCCGACCGCCAGCCGGACGACACGCGGGGCGTCGTCGGCTCGGGCCGCGGCGGTGGCCGCGGCGATCAGCCCGGGCAGGGTGGGGTCGGCCAGGAACTCCTTCAGGCCGACGTCGCGGCCCAGCACCTGGCGGACCAGGCGGACCAGGGTCATCGCCTCCCGCGAGGTGCCGCCGAGGTCGGTGAAGGTGTGCTCGTCGTCGGCGGCCGGGCCCAGCGTCTCCCGCCACAGCCGGCCGGCCGTGGCTGCGACGTCGTCATCCGCGGCGCCGTCAGCCGCCGGCGGCGCCGCGTCCCGCTCGGCGGCGGCCAGCGCCCGGGCGATCCCGTCGACCGAGTCCGGGTTCCGCAGCGCCGTCAGGTTGGCCACCGGCTCACCGTCCAGCACGTACCGGGCGGCCCGCTCGGACTTCTTGCCGTTGTGGGTGAGCGGCAGGGCGGGCACCGGCAGGATCAGCGAGGGCACGTGCGCGGCCGAGGCCTGCCGGTGCAGGTTGCCGCGGATGGACCGGGCCAGATCGGACGACAGCTGTACGCCAGCCTCGAGCACCACCAGCAGCGCCAGCCGGGTGGCACCGGGCATTGTGGGGTGCCGCTGCTCCACGGCCATCGCGGTGCGAACGCCGGTGATCTGCCGCAGCACGGCGTAGATCTCGGTGGGGCCGATCCGCACGCCGTCGACGTTGAGCACTCCGTCGGAGCGGCCGTGCAGCCGGGAGGACCCGTCCGGGTCGAACTCGATCACATCGCCGTGGGTCCACATGCCGGGGGCGGCCGCGAAGTAGGCCGCATGTAGCCGGGTGCCGCCCGGATCGCGCAGGAACTCGACCGGGCGGGACGGGAACGGGTTGCGGCAGACCAGCTCGCCGACCTCGCCGACCAGCTCGCGCCCCTGCGCATCGACGGCGGCGACGTCCATGCCCAGGCCGCGGGCCTGGATCCGGCCCCGCCGCACCGGCAGCTCCGGGTGGCCCAGCACGAAGGCCCCGATGATGTCGGTGCCGCCACTGATCGACTGCAGCGGCAGGTCGCCCACGGCGTCGGCGACCCAGTCGAACTGCCAGTCGTGCAGCACCGCGCCGGAGGAGAGCACGGCGCGGAGCGCGGACAGGTCGACCGCGTCCCGGGGCCGGTAGCCGGCGTCCTGGCACAGCTGCAGGTAGGCGGGGCTAGCGCCCAGCACGGTCACGCCCTGCTCGGCGGCCAGCTCCCAGAGTGTCTCCGGGCCGGTCAGTCTCCGGTCCGAGAGTACGATCCGGCAGCCCGCGCCCAGCGCGGACAGCTGCCGGTGCCACACCATCCACGCGGTGGTCGAGTGGTGCAGGTAGACGTCTCCGGGCGCCAGGTCCAGGTGCAGCCGGTGCTCCTTCAGGTGTTCCAGGAGCGTGCCGCCGATGCCGTGCACCATCGCCTTGGGCGGCCCGGTGGTGCCGGAGGTGAACATCACGAACAGCGGCGAGTCGAACGGCAGGCGCGGCCACTCGGCCGGCGGGCCGTCGGTCTCCTCGGCGGTGGTGTCCAGCCGGTGCGCCGGGAGCCCACCAGTGGCCGACAGCGGCTGGTCGTCGAGCACCAGCACGGTGCGTACCGTGCCCAGGCCGTCGAGCAGGGCGGCCAGGGTGTCGCCGGGGGCGCCGGCCCGGTCGACGACCAGCACGGTTGGCTCGACCTGCGCCAACCGGCCCAGCAGCGCGGAGGGGCCGATATCGGGCATGACGGTGGAGACCGCGGCGCCCAGCGCCGCGGCGGCCAGCACGGCAACGACGGTGGCCGCGGTGTTGGGCGCGATGATCACGACCCGGTCGCCGGTGCAGACCCCGGCCGCGGCCAGCGTGGTGGCGGAGGCGACGACCCGGCGGCGCAACCCGGCGCGGGTGAGGTGCTCGGCGCCGTCGTCGTACACCGAGGTCAGTACGATCGCGTCGTCGTCGACCCCGGGCAGCGGGCGGAGCAGGTTCTCGGCGTAGTTCAGCCGCACCTCGGGGAAGAACCGCGCGGTCTCCACGTCGTCGCCGACGCAGACCTTCTCCGCCTCGCCGTCCCAGACCAGGTCCGCCCAGAGCAGGAACTCGCCCCAGAAGTCGCGGAAGTGCTCCACCGACCAGCGGTGCAGGTCCTGCGGCGTGGTCAGGTCCTGCTCGGTCAGGGCAGCGCAGCGAGCGCGGAACCGCGCCAGCTGCGGCACCCTGCGCACGACGGAAACGTCGTGCCGGAGCAGTTCGTTCATCGCTCACCTTTTGCGCTCGGTGGCCCCAATGGGCGCTGATCAGGGCCGCACGAGGCCAGGTCGATACGCAACCGGCCCGTCCGAGAGAATCGCCGACGCGTGGGCCACCCGCAAGACATTTGGCCGACCGGTGCCCGCGGCCATGGTCACATTGAGCTGTTGCGGTGAGGAGTGCCATCCGTTCGGACAGGCCCAAGCCCGCCGCGGACGTCCGTACACAGGGCCCCGTATGGTGCTGCACAGCCCTGAGCAGGGGGGTCGTGGTAGACCTGTGCGCGGCGCGGTCGCCGGGCCGGGCGGAGCGTGGTCGGTGTCCCCGAGCTTGGAGGTACGTGTAGCCATGACCCGCCACCGCGCTGGGAGCACCGGCCGCCGCGGGTCGCGGGTGCAGCTCGACGGCATCGCGCTGATGTTCTCCACCGGCGCGACCGCCGCCTCCAGCCTGCTGTTCTGGGTAGTCGCTGCCCGGAGCTACACCACGAGCTCGGTCGGCCTCAGCTCGGCCGAGATCAACGCCTTCACGATGCTGGCGGCTTTTGCCCAGCTCAACCTGCTGGCCACCTTCCTCCGGTTCCTCGCCAGCTCCGGCAACCGCGCGGTGCGGTTCCTCGCCACCGGCTACGGCGCGATCGTGGTCGTGGCGCTGCTCTTCGGCGGCGGGTACCTGGCCCTTGGCCTCAGCAGCGGGTTTCTCGCGGGTGCCCCGGCCTGGGAGTACGCCGTCTTCGTCCTGGCCGTCCCGGTGTTCGCGGTGTTCGTCGTCCAGGACGGCGTGCTGACCGCCTTCGCCAAGGCCCCGTGGGTGCCGGTCGAGAACCTCTCGGTCGCGGTCGTACGCCTGGCGCTGCTCGGGTTGCTCGTCCCCGTCCTGGTCTCCGGGGACAGCCAGTCCCGCCCGGGAATCGTCGCCGCCTGGGCCATCCCGACATTGCTCGCCGTCGTCGTGGTCAACACCGCGGTGTTCCGCCGGCTGGGCCCCGCGCACGTGCGGCGTACGCCGCACGCCTCCTCGTTGCCACCCCGCCGCGAGCTGCTCTCCTTCATCGCCGGGCAGTACGTGAGCAACTCGGTGTCGAACATCGTCACCTACGTGCCGCCGCTGCTCGTGCTGCACCTGCTGGGGCCCGAGGCCGCGGCCTACGTCAACGTCCCCTGGCTCATCGTGGTGAGCACCCAGACGCTGCTGTGGAACATCGGCATGTCGTTCGTGGCCGAGGTGACGCGCAGCCCCGAGCGCCTGGCGGTGCACATCCGCTCCATGCTGCGGCTTGGTGGGCTGGTCGTGCTGGGCTGGACCGTGGCGCTGCTGGCCGGGGCTCCCCTGCTGCTCGGCCTGCAGGGCGCGGACTTCGCCGCGGAGGGGACCGGGCTGCTGCGCCTGCTGGCATTGAGCTTCCCGTGCACCGCCGTGGTGATCACGTTCTCGCTCATCGCCTCGCTGGAGCGGCGCATCTGGCGGCTGGTGGTGGTCAATGCCATCGGGGCCGTCGCGCTCATGGCCGGCATGCAGTGGCTGGTCCCGGGCCGGGGCGTCATCGCCGTCGGCTGGGTCTACCTGGTCGTGCAGGCCGGGCTGGCGCTGGCGCTGCTACCGGCCGTTGTGGTCCGGCTGCGCCGAGGCGACATCCGGCTGCCCGAGCACGCCGCGGTCCCGGCGGAGGTACCGGCGGAGGTACCGGCCGGGGCAACGTCTCGGCGGCCGGCGGCAAGGTGATCGCCCCCGGCGCCAGGCCGGCTGAGCGCCTGCCGGAACAGTGAGCCGATGGCCAGTCCGCCGCCTTGTCGACAACGCGACGAAGTTCGCGACGAACAACCTCGGCACCGTGCGCCGGCCCATCATCACCACCTCGCGATGGCCGCCCTCACCGTCCTAGCGATCTGCGCCGCCGGTCTCGCGGGCTCGCGGTGTGCCTGGCACACCGGCTGTCCGAACGGACTCCGACGCTGACGAGGTGGTGCCGTGGAGTGAGTACGGCCCCGCCGATCGGGCGGACGGGGAAGTCGACACCTCGGTGGCGATCTCGTGGGTCACGATCGAACGGTGGGCTCGGGAGGATCGGGGTCCTCGGGGCACGCACTCCGGTCGTCCGTATCGAGATGATGCGGAGTCGCTGACCGACACCCAGTTGTTGGAGAAGCTTCGCAAGTACGGTGTCGAGCTGGATCGGGCCGGGCTGCAGGCGCTGTGTCAGGATGCGTTCTCGGCCGCGGAGGTGGCATCCGGGCTCATGAGCGGCCACGATAGGCAACCGACGATCGGCTTCATGTCAAGGCGCACTCGGTGGAGTCATCGAACACCGCAGCCCCGAATGAGCGGTTCGGGTTCGTATCACCGGCCACGCGTGAGGTAGACGATGACCGACCTGACCCGCCTGACGGCCACCGAACTGGTCGCCGCGTATCGGGACGGTAGCGTGTCCCCGGTTGAGGTGACCCGGGCTACGCTGGCCGCGATCGATGCCGGCAACGACGACGTCAACGCTTTCGTCCTGGTCGATGCCGACGGTGCGGTGGCTGCCGCCGTGCGGTCCGAGGCCCGTTGGCGCTGCGGCAGCGTGCTCGGGCCGGGTGACGGCATACCGACCTCGATCAAGGACCTCCTGTACACCCGTGGATGGCCGACGCTGCGCGGCACAAACCTGATCGATGAGCGCGGGTTATGGACTGAGGACGCCCCGACGGTGGCCCGGCTCCGGGAAACAGGAGCTGTCTTGTTGGGCAAGACCACGACGCCGGAGTTCGGTTGGAAGGGCGTCACGGACTCGCTGCGCCACGGCCCCACCGGCAATCCATGGGATGCCGCGCTGACCTGCGGCGGATCGAGCGGGGGCAGCGCGGCGGCGGTCGGGCTCGGCATGGGCGCGTGGTCGGTCGGCACCGACGGTGGTGGATCACTGCGCATTCCCGCCGCGTTCACCGGTACGGTCACGATCAAGCCGACGTACGGGCTGGTCCCGGTGTGGCCCGCGAGCCCGTTCGGGACCCTTTCGCACGCCGGCCCGATCACCCGCTGCGTCGCGGATGCCGCTTTGATGCTCGACATCCTCACCGGCTTCGACCCGAGGGACTGGTCGGCGTTGCCCACCCCGGCCGCGTCGTTCCTGGACGGGCTGGACGACGGCGTGCGCGGCTTGCGCATCGCGTTCTCGCCGGATCTGGGCTACGTGCGCAACGACCCACAGGTCGAGGCCGCGGTGCGGGCCGCTGCCGCGGTCCTGGCCGATGCCGGTGCGCACGTCGAGCAGGCCGATCCCGGTTTCGCCGATCCGGTCGACGCCTTCCATGTGCTGTGGTTCGCGGGCGCAGCCAAGGTCCTTGAGGCCTACGGCACTGACGCCCGGCGGCGGGTGGATCCTGGCCTGCGCCGCGGTGTGGAATGGGCTGCTGGCGTCAGTACCGCGGACTATCTGGAGGCGACCGCGGTGCGGGTGGATCTCGGCGTGCGGATGGGCCGCTTCCACCAGTCCTACGATTTGCTGCTCACGCCGACCCTGCCGATCACCGCGTTCCCGAAAGGTAGGGATGTCCCACACGGTTGGCATTCGGTGGACTGGACCAGTTGGACTCCCTATACGTACCCGTTCAACATGACCCAACAGCCGGCCGCGAGCGTGCCTTGCGGATTCACTTCAGGCGGCCTTCCAGTCGGCTTGCAGATCGTCGGCCCTCGCCACGCCGATGCACTCGTACTCAGAGCCGCTCGCGCTTACGAACGGGCCACCGACTGGGCCCGTACCCGGCCGCCACTGCCCCGCGGCTGACAACCCGCCGCCCGAGTGCGAACGGTGTACCACCCGGCCGAGCACCAGCAGCCTGGCACCGTCATCACATAGCGCTACGGCGAACCAGCAGGGATCCGCGCACGGACATGCCGAAAGTAGTGCGCTCAAGATCGCTGTCGGTGCCTGGCCGGGTCGGCGAAATTTGCGACCACCGGGTGTGATCGCTGAGGTGCTGCTCGATGCGTTAAGTCGTTGACCGCAACACGGAGTTTGTTGTGATGTCGCGGTCATACGTCGCGGCACCGACACCGACGGCTACCAGCAGATGCTCGCGGCCGGTCGGGCCTTCACCGACCGGGTCTGGGCAGTCGAAGGCAGCTACGGCATCGGCCGGCACATCGCCCAGCGGCTGGTCGCCGACGGCGAACCGGTGCTCGACGTGCCGGCGAAACTGTCGGCCCGCGTCCGGGTCTTCGACACCGGGCAAGGCCGCAAGAGCGACCCGGTCGACGCGCACAGCGTCGCGGTCGCCGGCCTGCGCAGCCACGGCCTGCGCCCTGTCGCCGCGGACGATGTCACGGTTGTGGTGCGGCTGCTGGTCGACCGCCGCGACGAACTCGGCCGGGCCCGCACCGACATCATCAGCCGCATCCACCAGCTGCTGCTGCAGCTCATCCCGGGCAGGGCGAAGAAGTTCCTCACCCGCGGCCAGGCCAGCTACCTGCTACGCACCGCACCCGAACCGGCCGGCATCGTCGCCCAGACCCGCCACGACCTGGCCCGGGAACTCATCGAGGAGCTCACCACGATCGACGCCAAGATCCGGGCAGCCGACAAGCAACTGCGTCAGCTGGTCACCGAGCACGGCAGCACCCTGACCGAGCTGCACGGGATCGGCCCGTCCGGCGCGGCCCGGCTGATCGGCGACATCGCCGACATCCACCGGTTCCGCACCCCGGCGCACTTCGCCTCCTGCAACGGCACCGCCCCGCTCGAAGCGTCCTGCGGCGACCAACGCCGCCACCGGCTCTCCCGCGCCGGCAACCGGCGCATCAACCGGACCCTGCACATCATGGCCATCGTCCAGCTACGCCGGGACACGCCCGGCCGCGCCTACTACCGGCGCCGCCTCGCCGAAGGCAAAACCACGATGGAAGCGCTCCGTGCTCTCAAACGTCATCTGTCCGACGTCGTCTACAAGCGGATGCTCCACGACGCCGCAACGCGCGGAGCTGGTGAAACGGGTCCGGGAGGACACTCGGGAGCGACTATGCAATCCAGCGCGGACGGCCTGATCCCGACAGCCGCCTCTTCGGACAAGTCACAACCCGGACCCGCCACCAAGAAGCCTAAAACAAAGTCACCATGATCCCTTGACCTAGAGGGGAACCAGATCAGTGCACCTGATCTTGCGTGTTTCGAGCACGGTACGGCTAGTCGACGAAAGGACTGTTTTGCCGCCGCCGCGTCGTTGAGGACGGGTACGTCCGGTTCGAAAGGTGGCGTGGGGAGTTGGTCGAGGGCGAACCAGCCGAGTTCGCTGCACGCGTCTCGTTATCCACGGTGGCCTCCTTCTGGAGATCGGCAGACGAGGAAGATTCGCAGCGGCGGGATGCGGCTCCCACATGGCCTGGCCGGTCGAGCCGTGTGGCAATTGCCATCTCGTATTCCTCGTCGGTGAAACGGGCGGCCGCCGATTCAGCCCCACGTCAGGCGTACCACCTGTCGTAGGGGTGGCGGCCGGGACGGAAGCCCAGCGCCTCGACCATGGCGACTGCTTGTGCGAAGCCGCCGCCCACGCCGCCGGGATAATGCGCGTCGCTGCCGAAGGTGATCACCTTGCCGCCCGCTTCTCTCCACCACCGCACGATCTCGGGGAATGGCCTGCGGTTCGTGTTGACCTCCAGTACCCTGCCTGCGGCCGCCACCGTCGTCAGCGCATGCCGGAACTCCTCCTCGAAATCTGCGGGGTCGAAGGGGCCGGCGGCCGCGGGCCAGTACCGGCTGACGAAGTCGATATGGGCGAGCGCTTCGAAGTCCGTGGAGCCGGCCACCAGCCGGGGTATCTCGGCCAGGTAGTCGCGGACCACCTCGTCGGCCGGCCGGCGTGCGAAGTGCTCGCCCGGCTCGTTGAGGCCGGCGCCCAGCGGCAGGGTGTGCAAGGAGCCGAGCACGCGGTCGAACTGTCCCGCCCCGAGGACCGCGGCAACCTGATCTCGATGCCAATGCGGCTCCCCGACTTCCACACCGGTGAGAATCAGCAGGTCGGGGAATTTCTCGCGGCAGCGTTGTACGCATGCCAGGTACGCATCGACGTCGAGTGGCGGCGGGGCCAGCGTCCCGTCCTCGGTGATCAGGTCAGTCACCTTCGCAGGGGCGTCCGGCGCCGGTTCCACGCCGGTCCAGACCGTGAAGTCGAGGTGCTCGGTGAAGGCGATGGCCGGCAGACCTACTACCATCGCCCGGACGCAACTGGCCTCCATGTCGCCGGGCTCGCAGTCCCACGACCATTCAGTGTGCACATGTCCGTCGGCGGGCAGCATGGCCGCCATTCGACCCGCACGTGCGTCACGGACGCTATAGACCAGATCACACACACTCGGACCGCATGGGCGATCACCTACCGTCGAACAGGGCAGAACGCGCCGGGCGACGTCACGATCGTCCGGCCATTTGCGATCACTAGCTGAGGACCAGAATGGGCTGGGCCGTCCTCGCAACCCCGCAGCTCCCTAACGATCTCCGCTACGAAAATCTTGTCAGAGCCAGACTAAGGCGTACGCCGACAACTGCTGCCCGGGCTATCGGTCGCCTGCCGTGAGCTGTCGGCCTGCCTCGGTGAGCAGGTCGCGGAGCCATGCGTGGGCCGGGTCGGCGCGGTACATCGGGTGCCACCAGAACGCCTCGGCGAGGGGCACCGCCTCGAACGGGCACGCCATTACCCGGATGTCGGCGACTCCGGCGATTCGGCGGGCGAGGTGCTCCTGGATCAGGGCCACCCGGTTGGTGCCCGCCACCAGGAACGGCATCGGCAGGAATCCGTCGACCACCACCTGGACGTGCGGCTCTACGCCGATCATTCGTAGCTGCTGGGTGGCCGGCGCGAATGCCGTGGGCAGGTTGTAGAGGACCACCCAGGGCAGTTCGCCGAGCTGGGCCAGGGTCAGCTGCGCGCCGACGGCGTCGTTGTCGCGTGCGACGATGCAGACCCAGCGGTCCTCGTACAGCTCGGTGTGCGGGATGTCGGTGAGGAAGCCGTGCGGCAGGACGATGCCGTCGACGGTGCGTAGCGTGTCCACGGCGTGGTCGACGGTGGCGGGCGTCTGCTGCTGCAGGTGCAGCCGGATGCCGGGGGCCCGCTCGGCCAGCAGGCGCGCCGCGATCGGGCCGAGGACCGTGGCGGCGTAGTCGGATGTGGCGATTGTGAACTCGCGTTCGACGGTGGCCGGATCGAACTCGGTGCTGACACTGAAGACCCGCCGGACGCCGGCGAGGGCCGGTGCCGTGCGGGCCACCAGGTGTGCGGCGAGCGGGGTGAGCTCGTAGCGGTTGCCGACCCGGTTGAGCAGCTGGTCGCCGAAGTGCCGGCGGAGCCGGGCCAGTGCGGCGCTGACCGCGGGCTGGCTGGAGCCCAGCTGCTCGGCGGCCCGGGTGACATTGCGCTCGCGCAGCAGCACATCGAGGGTGACCAGCAGATTCAGGTCCAGATTGACCAGCACACGGTCGACCGTCATCCGGTCACCATAAACGCCGTGGATGGCCGGCATCAACGAATTGGTCTTCCTGATGGCCCGGGCGTCGGCGACATTGGGCTGAGTCACACGGCCGAAACAAAGGGGCATCCGTCATGTCGGCAGTTCGTAACGTGCTCGTCGTAGGTGGCGGCGCTGCCGGGGCCGCGACGGCGATCCTGCTTGCCGAGGGCGGTGTCTCGGTCGACCTGGTCGACATGAAGCCCGACGCCGGCGCGCTCGGCTCCGGCATCACGTTGCAGGGCAACGCGCTGCGGGTGCTGCGCCAGCTCGGCGTCGAGGAGCAGGTGCTCGAGCACGGCTACGCGTTCGACTCGCTCGGGCTGCGCGCCCCGGACCCGCGCGGCACGCTCGTCGCCGAACTCGACGATGTGCGCACCGGCGGCGCCGACCTGCCCGCCACCGTCGGCATGTACCGGCCCACCCTGGCCCGAATCCTGCTGCACCGGGCGGCGGCGGCCGGGGCGAAGGTCCGCTTCGGCACCACCTGCACCGCGCTGGACCAGGACGCCGCGGGGGTCGACGTCACCTTCGCCGACTCCGGCACCGGCCGCTACGACCTGGTCGTCGGCGCCGACGGGATCCGCTCGTGGACCCGTCGGATGCTCGGCATCAACCTGGAGACCCGCGGCACCGGGATGGGCATCTGGCGGGCGTTCACCTCGCGGCCGGCGAGCGTGACCCGCACCGATCTCTACTACGGCGGACCCTGCTACATCGCCGGTTACTGCCCGACCGGCGCCGATTCCCTGTACGCCTACCTGGTCGAGGACGCCCAGGATCGCAGCACGCTGAGCCCGCCGGAGGCGCTCGCGGTGATGCGCGGGCTGGCGCAGAGCTACCACGGGCCGTGGGACGACATCCGCGACGTGCTCACCGACGCGTCGAGCGTCAACTACACCTGGTTCGAAAGCCACGTTCTGCCCGCGCCCTGGCACCGGGGGCGGGTAGTCCTGATCGGCGACGCCGTGCACGCCTGCCCACCCACCCTGGCGCAGGGCGCCGCGCAGGCGTTCGAGGACGCCGCCGTCCTGGCCGAACTGCTGCTGGCCGCCGACGAGCCGACCGACGCGATGTGGCAGGCCTTCACCGACCGGCGGTTCGCGCGCGCCAAGACGGTCGTGGACGCCTCCCTGCAACTGGCCCAGTGGCTGCTCGACCACGAACGCGGCGACGTACCGGGCCTGATGGCCGGCGTCGCGCATCTGCTCAGTGAGCCCGCCTGACTCCGACCGCACGGCGAAGGAAACCTCAGTCATGGACGAACGACTCATCACCCACCTGCGGCACGTCGACCTGGCCGTGCCGGACTACGACCGGCAACTCGACTTCTTCGCCGGCACCTGGGGCCTGGCCGCGGAGACCACCGACGAGGGGATCGCGTTCCTGGCCGCCGAGGGCTCGCCCGAGCAGTACTCGGTGCGGCTGCGCCGGGCGGCGGAGAAGCGGCTGGACCTGATCGCCTTCGGCGCCGCCGGGCCCACCGAGGTCGACGCCCTCGCCGAGCGGCTCGGCCGGGACGGCGTCACCCTGGTCGGCGAGCCGGGCAAGCTGCAGACCCCGGGCGGCGGTTACGGCTTCCGGTTCTTCGACATCGACGGCCGTACGATCGAAGTGTCTTGTGATGTTGAAGTGCGCGAGCATCGCCGGATCGAGGCGGGGGAGTCCATCCCGGTCAAGCTCTCGCACGTGGTGATCAACTCGGCGAACCCGGCCGCGACCGTCGCGTTCTATCGGCGGCATCTGGGTTTCGCGCTCTCCGACACGCTGATGTCGCCGCACCTGGGTGAGGTGATGTGGTTCCTGCGGACCAATCGCTATCACCACAGCCTGGCCATCGCGCGCGGCCCGCACACCTCGCTGCACCACGCGTCGTTCGAGTTACGCGGGATCGACGAATATCTGCGCGGCACCGGCCGGCTGTTGCGGTCCGGAGTGGAGAAAGTTTGGGGCCCGGGCCGGCATCTGGCCGGGAACAACACTTTCAGCTATTTCCTGGACCCGCACGGCAATACCGTGGAATACACCACCGAACTGGAGCAGCTCGACGAGGACACCTGGCACCCGCATCTGTACGACTTCTCCGATCCGATGGTCAGCGACCAGTGGGGAACGGCCAACCCGATGAACGAGTTCGTCGCCAAACAGTCGTTCAACGACCCGGATCACGGCGTCTTCGTCGCACCGCCGGTCTGAGGCCGACCCGGATGCGCATCGCCACCTATCACCACGACGGCGTTCAGCGGGCCGGGGTCGTCTCGCGCGAACGGGTGCACCCGTTCGGTGACGGCCTCGACGCCCGCGCCGTGATCGGGCACGGCCTGGAAGCGGCGCTCGAACTCGGCGCCGACGCGCTCGCGGCCTCGGCCGGGGTGGAGCTCGCCGACGTGCGGCTCCTCGCCCCGCTCGCCCCGGCCAGCGTGCGGGACTTCGTCGCGTTCGAAGAGCATGTGTCCGGCGTACGCCGCAGCATCGACGGCGCCGGCGGCGTCCCGGAGGCCTGGTTTGACGCGCCGACGTTCTATTTCACCAACCCGCACACGATTATCGGCCCCGGCGACGACGTGCTCTTCCCGGCCGGCTGCGCGGCACGGGACTTCGAGCTGGAGGTCGCCGTCGTGCTCGGCAGCGGCGGCACGAGCCTGACCGTCGAGCAGGCCCGCGGCGCCGTCTTCGGCTACACCATCCTCAATGACTGGTCGGCGCGGGACCTGCAGCGCCGCGAGATGCAGGTCAGCCTGGGCCCGGCCAAGGGCAAGGACTTCGCCGGCACGCTCGGGCCGTGGATCGTCACCGCCGACGAGTTGGAACCGTACCGGGACGACGCCGGCTTCCTCGACCTGCGTTGCTCGGTGGCCGTCAACGGTGTCGAGATTGGACACGACCTGCTGTCCAACATGGGCTGGACCTTCGAAACCATGATCGCGTACGCGTCCCGCGACAGCCGTGTCGTGGCCGGCGACGTCCTCGGTTCCGGCACGGTCGGCAACGGCGGCTGCCTCGCCGAGTTGTGGGGCCGCAGCGGCGCGCAGACGCCACCGCCGTTGCAGCCCGGCGACCTGGTCACCTTGACCGTGCAGGGGATCGGCAGCCTCAGCAACCGGGTCGCCGTCGGCCCACCGGCACCCACCCTTCCGGCCGTCCGCCAACGCGATCTCGCCCAGGCCCGCACCTGTTCCGAAAGGCATCCGTGATGTTCGAGTACTTCCCCGGCAACTACGTCTGGAACCTGGGCGTCGTCGCCACATTGAACAGTGGCGGGCTCATCGACGAGGTCGACCGGGCCTGCCGGCCGATCCGCGCGGCCGCCCGCGCCGGATCGGACGTCGGCACCAGCGACTTCATGGCCGCCTGGACGGCCGTCGTCGACGACCTGCAGGCGCAGGCCGAGGCCGAGGAACTGGCCGGGCACCGGCGGGCCGCCGGGCAGCGGTACCACCGCGCGACGAACTATCTGATCCAGGCGGAGCGGATGCAGAGCGCGCACTCGCCGGACCGCCGGGCGATCTACCAGCGCTGCCTGGACCTGGCGCAGAAGACGTTCGACCTGCTCGACCCGGCCACCACCCGGGTCGCCGTGCCGTTCGAGGGGGAGCTGCTGCCCGCGTACTTCACCAAGGCTTCAGGTATTGCGCCGGCCCCTTGCATCATCATGTGGAATGGGCTGGACTCCACAAAGGAGCACATGTACCTTTCCGGCTTTCCGCACGAACTCGCCGCCCGGGGCATCTCGACGCTGATGGTCGACTGCCCGGGCAGCGGCGAGGCGTTGCGCTTCCACGGCCTCGCCGCCCGGGTCGAGACCGAGGACTGGGCCGCCGCGTGTGTGGACTTCCTGCAGCGGCGCGAGGACGTCGACCCGGTGCGGATCGGCCTGGTCGGCTGGTCGCTCGGCGGCTACTACGCCCCGCGCGCGGCCGCGTACGAGAAACGGTTGGCGCTCTGTGTGGCCTGGGGCGCCAACCATGACTGGGGCCCGGTGCAGAAGCGCCGCCTGGACCGCGAGGGTGAGAATCCGGTGCCACACTACTGGGAGCACGTGCTGTGGGTGTGGGGCGAGAACGACATCGACGCGTTCCTCAAGAAAGCCGAGGCGGTCAACCTCGACGGGGTCGTCGAGCGGATCACCGTTCCGTTCCTGATCGCGCACGGCGAAAACGACCGGCAGATCCCGCTGGCGTACGCGCACCGCTCCTATGACCAGGCGGTGAACAGCCCGAAACGGCAGTTGCGCGTCTTCACCCCGGCCGAGGGCGGCGCCGAGCACATTGGACTCGATCACCTGCCGCACGTCAGTGTCTTCATCGCCGACTGGATCGCCGATACGTTCGGGGAGCGCGGATGACCGGCCTGGACCCCGCCGATCCCGAGAGCGCCATCCGGGACGCGGCGAAACGCTGCTCCAACTGGGGGCGGTGGGGCGCTGACGACGTACGCGGAACCATGAATTTTCTGACCGCCACCAAGCGGATCGAAGGCGCCGCGCTGGTGCGGCGCGGGGTGTCCTTTTCGCTCTCACAACGGTTTGATATGGACGGTCCACAACGGGGCTGGCGGCGGCGCACGAACCCGGTGCACACCATGTTGGACACCGGGACCGACGCCGCCGCGGGCATCCAGGGCTTTCCGCACGGCATCGGCGGCGCCGACGACATCATCGCCATGCCGCTGCAATGCTCGACGCAATGGGACGGGCTGGGCCACATCTTCGACCACGGCGTCGCCTGGAACGGCCGGCCAGCCGGGCAGGTCGTCACCAGCCTCGGCGACGCGGTCACCGGCATCGAGACCGTCGCCGACGTCATCGCCGGGCGCGGCGTGCTGCTCGACGCGGGGCGCGCCATCGGCACCGACGGCGAGTTGCCCGACGGCTTCGCCATCACCACCGAACACCTGCAAGCGACCATGGAACGGCAGGGCGCCTCGGCGTCCGTCGGGCGCGGCGACATCGTGCTGGTGCGTAC
>Ga0307512_10003265_pt1 | contig 19111 bp, 16 predicted proteins | sample 14_EM_MG_FD_200267 | JGI IMG/M metagenome (GOLD analysis project Ga0307512, IMG submission 200267) | Populus trichocarpa ectomycorrhiza microbial communities from riparian zone in the Pacific Northwest, United States - 14_EM | ecosystem: Host-associated > Plants > Roots > Unclassified | place... | reverse complement strand
CGGCGCGGCTCGGTGCGGCGCATCACCGAGGTCGGCGAGGAAGTGCTGCACAAGCCGTGCCGGGACGTCACCGAGTTCGGACCCGATCTCGCCGCGCTCATCGACGACATGTTCCTGACGATGTACATCGCCGAAGGAGCAGGGCTGGCGGCGAACCAAGTCGGCGTCGGTCTGCGGCTGTTCGTGTACGACTGCCCGGACGACGACGGGGTCCGGCACGTCGGGCACATCGTCAACCCGGTCCTCGACGCCCTCGCCCCCGCCGGACGCCGGCTGCTCGACGAGGGCGAGGGGTGCCTGTCCGTGCCCGGCGCCGTGATGGACGTACCGCGTCCGGACCGGGCCGTGGTGCGCGGGCTCGACAAGGACGGCGAGCCGCTCGTCATCGAGGGGACCGGCTACTTCGCGCGCTGCCTGGAGCACGAGACCGACCACTGCTACGGCCACGTCTACCTGGACCGGCTCTCCAAGCGGGGGCGGAAGGACGCGCTGCGGCAGGTGACGGACCGACGCGACGAGGTGTTCGCCCGCCGGGCCTCCAACGTCGAGGCACTGGGAAGGTAGGCGCTCCGCTGGCCGGACGGTGACAAAGCTGCGGGCCGGTGGGGACCGGTCGCGCCGTTCCCCGCGCCCCTTACGGGGCGCGGTACCGCGCCGGACTTCACAAAATCACGCTTTTGGTGCCACCTTGCTCAAGCCGTTGATGATCCGGTCCATCGCGTCGCCGCCGGTCGGGTCCGTCAGGTTCGCCAGGAGCTTCAGGGTGAACTTCATCAGCATCGGGTGGGTCAGGCCGCGCTGGGCCGCGATCTTCATGACCTTCGGGTTGCCGATGAGCTTCACGAAGGCGCGGCCCAGCGTGTAGTAGCCGCCGTAGGTGTCCTTCAGGACACGCGGGTAGCGCTGCAGGGCCAGTTCGCGGCTCGCGCGCGTCGGGCGGGCGTGGGCCTGGACGATGATGTCGGCGGCGATCTGGCCGGACTCCATGGCGTAGGCGATGCCCTCGCCGTTGAAGGGGTTGACCAGGCCGCCGGCGTCGCCCACCAGGAGCAGGCCCTTGGTGTAGTGGGGCTGCCGGTTGAAGGCCATGGGGAGGGCGGCGCCGCGGATCGGGCCCGTCATGTTGTCCGGCGTGTAGCCCCAGTCCTCGGGCATGGAGGCGCACCACGCCTTCAGAACCTCGCGCCAGTCCAGCTCCTTGAAGGCCTCCGAGGTGTTCAGGACGCCCAGACCGACATTGGACGTGCCGTCGCCCATGCCGAAGATCCAGCCGTAGCCGGGCAGGAGCCGGTCCTCGCCCGGGCCCCGGCGGTCCCACAGCTCCAGCCAGGACTCGAGGTAGTCGTCCTCGTGGCGGGGGCTCTCGAAATACGTCCGGACCGCGACGCCCATCGGGCGGTCCTCGCGGCGGTGCAGGCCCATCGCGAGGGAGAGGCGGGTGGAGTTGCCGTCGGCGGCGACGACCAGCGGTGCGTGGAAGGTGACCTCGCGCTTGTCCTCGCCGAGCTTGGCGTGGACTCCGGTGATGCGGCCGGTGCGGTCGTCGACGATGGGGGCGCCGACATTGCAGCGCTCGTAGAGGCGGGCGCCGGCCTTCTGGGCGTTGCGGGCCAGCTGCTCGTCGAAGTCGTCGCGCCTGCGGACGAGGCCGTAGTCCGGGAAGGAGGCGAGATCCGGCCAGTCCAGCTGGAGGCGGACGCCGCCGCCGATGATGCGCAGACCCTTGTTGCGCAGCCAGCCGGCCTCCTCGGAGATGTCGATGCCCATCGCCACCAGCTGTTTGGTGGCGCGTGGGGTCAGGCCGTCGCCGCAGACCTTCTCGCGCGGGAACTCGGTCTTCTCCAGCAGGAGCACGTCGAGGCCGGACTTGGCGAGGTGGTAGGCGGTCGTGGAACCGGCCGGGCCCGCGCCCACGACGATCACATCGGCGGTGTTCTCGGAAAAGGGCTCAGGGGAGGGCTCGGAGAGGGGTTCGGTCACGACGGTCACGGCGGGATCTCCCCAAGTTCGACAAATCTCTGTGCCGAGCGGCACTGAACACAGGCAGTCTATTCAGCAGCATTGATCACCAGGCTGAAGGGCTGCCCTCGTGAACCGAGCTCTCCCCGTAGTACGGCTGCGCGTCCCCACCGACGAGGACGCGGTCGCCTGGCACCGGCTCTTCGACGACCCGGATGTCATGGAGTTCCACGGCGGCAGGTCCGCGGCCCTCTCCGACTACGAGGAACTCACCGCCCGCCAGCGCCGGCACGACGCCGAGCGGGGCTTCTGCCTGTGGACCATGGTCGACGACTCCGGGCAGGTCGTCGGGTTCACCGGAGCCCAGCCGTGGCCCCAGGACTGGGGCCCACAGGGCGAGATCGAGATCGGATGGCGGCTCGGGCGGGAGTTCTGGGGCAAGGGGTATGCCACCGCGGCCGCGCAGATGACACTGGAACGAGTGCGGGCGGCCGGGGTGTCGAGCGTGGTGGCGATGGTCCTGGCCGACAACAAACGGTCGATCGCCGTGACGCGGCGACTTGGCATGCGCCTCACCGAGGTCTTCACGACGCCGGCCTCGCAGCAGAAGGGGCACTGCTACCGGCTGGATCTGTGAGCCGACAGATGATCCAGGAAAGTCACGCAAGGTAACTGACTGCTACAGAAAGACACTTGACGCTTCCGGACGGCACCCCCCGGCGGTTACCCTTCGAGTACCGCTGGGGGTGACATCTGTGCGCATAACACCCAAAACACCTGAAGTACGCGTACCACGGCTTGTCGGACTGATGGCCATGGACGCGCGCAAGACGGCCGAGGCGAGCGGCCTGTTCGTCAACTCGCCGGACCGGCCCGACTTCCACCAGGCCGTCCTGGTCGACTACGTCGTACGGCAGTACCCGCAGCCCAATGCCGAGGTGCCCAGGGACTCCGTGATCTACGTATGGTTCGACTTCGGCGAGGGAGAGGGCGGCGGAGGCGTGCGCGAGCCGCTCATTCCGCGACCCCCCACGGGCGGGCTGCAGCGCGAACTCGACCAGCCGGGCGACCCGTACGTCGTCAGCTCTGCCTGAGCGCCGGATCAGCTTCAGCGCCGGATCTGCCTGAGCGCCAGATCTGCCTGAGCGCCGGATCTGCCTGAGCGTCAGCTCTGCTTGAACCCGCGGTGCAGGGCCACGACCCCGCCCGTGAGGTTCCGCCATGCCACCTTCGACCAGCCGGCCTTCTGCAGGTGACCGGCCAGCGCGGGCTGGTCGGGCCAGGCGCGGATGGACTCGGCGAGGTAGACGTAGGCATCGGGGTTGGACGAGACCGAGCGCGCGACCGGCGGGAGGGCGCGCATCAGGTACTCGGTGTAGACCGTGCGGAAGGGCGCCCAGGTCGGGTGCGAGAACTCGCAGATCACCACGCGGCCGCCGGGCCTGGTCACCCGGTACATCTCGCGCAGGGCGGCGTCGAAGTCCTGCACGTTGCGCAGCCCGAAGGAGATCGTGACGGCGTCGAAGACATCGTCCCCGAACGGCAGCTTCGTCGCGTCGCCCGCGGTCAGCGGCAGCCACGGGTGCTTCTTCTTGCCGACCTGGAGCATGCCGAGGGAGAAGTCGCAGGGGACGACATACGCGCCCGTGCGCGCGAACGGCAGCGAGGAGGTCGCCGTACCCGCCGCCAGGTCAAGGATCTTCTGCGCCGGCCGGGCGTCGACCGCCCTGGCCACCTCCCTGCGCCACACCCGGTCCCGGCCGAGCGACAGCACGTCGTTCGTCAGGTCGTACCGTTCCGCCACGTCGTCGAACATCGAGGCGACTTCGTGCGGCTGCTTGTTCAGGGAGGCGCGGGTCACGCCGCCATTCTTGCAGCACAGCCTCACGGAAGAAGCTTCGGCTTCTTCTTCGCGGCCACGTCCTCCACCCATCCGCACAGCACGATGAACACCGCGATCAGGATCCAGCCGATGCCGAACATGAACCACTGGCTCTCCAGCGGCAACCACTTCTCGAACGCGGGCACGTTCCAGAACTGGTCGATCAGCGGGACGGCCAGGATCAGCGCGATCTCGTGCCAGAGGTAGAGCGTCACGGCGCGGGCGTTGAAGATCGTGACGAGCCGGTCGGTGCGCCTGAAACGGGTCAGCCAGGCGAAGTCGATGCGGAAGTACGCCTTGGCCCACATCAGGAGCATGACGTAACCGGCCGACCAGAAGGCCTGGGCGAGCGGGATGTCGTCGAGGTCGTACGAGCCCGACTCCTGCTGATGCGTGAAGGCGTACCAGCCGGCGTAGCCGACCGCTGCGAGGGACAGCACGACGACGAGGGCCGGCTTCAACCGCTGCAGGACCCCTTCGCGGTGGGCGAAGCCGAGGATCCAGCAGAAGAGGAAGGTCGCGAGGTCCGTCAGGGCGCTGCCGAAGCGGTTGTCCGGGGGCTCCCACAGGAACTGCACGACCAGGATCGGGGCGAGGGACAGGAACAGGACCGCCACCGGGGCCAGCCGGAACACCCTGAGCAGGACCGGCGACAGCAGGACGAACCAGAGGTAGGTGCGCAGGTACCAGAGGATCTCCCAGGCCTGCGTGCCCCAGGCGTTGCCCGGCGGATCGCCGAGCGGCACGATCCAGTAGACGATCTGCCAGCCCGGCATCCAGCCGTGGATCAGCATCGCCAGGACCACGAAGAGGCCCCAGAACCAGAACGGGGGCAGCAGCCTGCGCAGCCGGCCGCGGATCACCTTCAGGGCGGGCCGCTCCAGCGACTTCGCCATCAGCGAGCCGGCCAGGGCGAACATGATCCCCATCGACGGGAAGACCATCCCGGCCCAGGCCCAGCCGAAGGTGTGGTAGGTGACCACGCGGACCAGCGCGACCGCACGGAGGGTGTCGAAGTACCGGTCGCGGCCCGCGGGCTTCGGCGGAGCAGTGTCCACCGGCTCTTCCGCCACGACCTCGGCTTCCACGACGGCGGCTCGGGGCTCCGGCTCCACCGCCGGCAGCGGAGCCGTGGACTCCGCTGCCGGGACGTACCCGTAGTCGACGTACTGCTGCTGTGGATACGGCTGCTGTGGATACGGCTGTTGCGGATACGGCTGTTGCACGTACTGCTGCTGGCTCTGCCCCTGCCCCTGACCCTGACCCTCGTATCCGTATCCGTACCCGTGGCCGTTCTGGTACGGCTGCTGCTGCTGATCCCAGCTCATCAGCTCACCCCTGCCGGAGTCCCGACCTCGCCGGTCCGCTTCAGCTTCTGCCAGCGCAGGCGGCCGCCGGTGAGGGCGGTGATGCAGGAGTGGATGAGGACGAGGTACATCATCTGGCGGTAGGCCAGCTGTTGCAGCGGCATCATCAGCAGATACCTGTATTTCTCGCGGTCGAGCCGGAACGCGTAGGCCGCGCACAGGAGTTGGACACCGAGCACCGCTAGCCAGGCGAGCAGTGCCGCCGTGAAGTCGACGAAGATCATCGAGTAGACGGTGAACACGTCGATGAGCGGGGCGAAGACCGGCGTGATGATCTGGAAGATCACCACCAGCGGCATGCCGACCCGGCCGAAGCGACCCGAAGGCCCCTTGTCCGTAAGGGACTTGCGGTGCTTCCACAGTGCCTGCATGGTGCCGTAGGACCAGCGGTAGCGCTGGGACCACAGCTGCTTGAGCGAACCCGGCGCCTCCGTCCAGGCCTTGGCGTGCTCCTGGTAGACGACCCGCCAGCCCGCGCGGTGCATGGCGATGGTGATGTCGGTGTCCTCGGCGAGGGTGTCCTCACTCATCCCGCCGACCTGCAGCACCGCCTCGCGGCGGAACGCGCCGATCGCGCCCGGGATGGTGGGCATGCAGCGCAGCAGGTCGTACATGCGGCGGTCGAGGTTGAAGCCCATCACGTACTCGATGTGCTGCCAGGCGCCGATGACCGTGTTGCGGTTGCCGACCTTGGCGTTGCCCGCGACCGCGCCGACCTCCTCGTCGGCGAAGGGCTGCACGAGCTGGTGCACGGCGTCGGGCTCGAAGACGGTGTCGCCGTCCATCATGATGACGATGTCGTAACTGGCGTTGCGGACACCGTTGTTGAGGGCGGCCGGTTTGCCCGCGTTCTCCTGGCGGATGACCCGGACGTTCGTCATGCCGAGCGAGAAGGCCGCCTCGCGCGCGATCTCGGACGTACCGTCCGTCGAGCCGTCGTCTACGACGATGACCTCTATCGGATGGGTGCTCTTCGACAGCGACTCAAGGGTGTTGGCGATGCATTCCTTCTCGTTGTACGCCGGGACGATCACGCTGACCGGCCGGGTGACCGTCGGCCCCCAGCTGAACCGGCGTTTGTTGCGCTGTCTGTAGTGGCTGCGGGCGAGGATCACCATCATCCCGAAGCGGCCCATGACGGCCACGCCCACGACCATCAGCCCGACCGCGAGCACCGGCAGCGCGTACTCGGCCACGGCGACGGCCACGATGAGCGCCTTGCCCTCGTAGAGCGTCGTGCCGGTGGCGGTGCGGTGTGCGGCCTGGAGCCGGGCCGTTGCGGAGCGCGCGGTGCCCTGAGTGCCGTTCTGCGTCCGGCCGGCCGCCGGGCCACCGGCAGCCTGGTCACCGGTCGCGCCGTTCGTTCCGGTCGCGCCGTTCGTTCCGGTCGCCCCCGGAGCGGTTCCCGCCGACGACTGCCCCGTCGGCTGACCCGTCGACGACTGGCCCGTCGGCTGCTGCGCCGTCGCCGAACCGGCGGCCCCCGCCTGCCGGTTGCTCGTGCTCCGGTCTTGGATGACACCGCTGATGGTGGTGAAGGTGTAGCCCTTCGCCTTCATCTTCTTGATGTACTTGGGCAGCGCGTCGACCGTCTGCTCACGGTTGCCACCCGCGTCGTGCATGAGGACCGACGCACCCGAAGTCCCCTTGGGCGTGGCCCAGTTGACGATCCTCGAGACGCCCGGCTTCTTCCAGTCGTCGCTGTCGGTGTCGACGAAGACGCTGGTATATCCGTCCTGGCCGAGCTTCTTGTAGACCGGCCAGCTGTAGTTGTCGATGGCGTCCGTCTCCGAGGAGTACGGCGCCCGGAACAATGTGGTCGTGATGCCGGCCGCGCCCGCGAGCGCGAGCTGGGTCTGCTGCATCTCGCGGTTGACGCGGGCGTCGCTCTGGTAGGAGAGGTCGACGTGGGTGAAGGTGTGGATGCCCACCTCGTTGCCCTGGTCGACCATGTCGTTCACGATGCCCGGGTAGCGCGAGACCATCGATCCGACCAGGAAGAACGTGGCCGGGATGTCGTTCTCCTCAAGGATCTTGAGGACCTGGGGCGTGTAGGCGGGATTCGGGCCGTCGTCGAAGGTGAGGGCGATGGTCTTCTTCGGCACCGAGATCGTCGTGGCCTGACCGCCCCGGAAGCTGAGGATCGGCCCGCCGTTGAGGATCTTGTCGGGGACCTTGCTGGAGCTGGCCCCCGTGCGTACGCGCTGGTCGCCGCCGACCTCGGCGCGCAGATAGCCGTCGAGCAGCATGACGCTGGTCAGCCCGAGCAGGAACAGCAGGGCGAGGATGACTCTCGGTTTCTGCAGCGCCGCGGCCTTGCCCGCCGCCCGTTGCATACGGGTGGGGGCTCGGCGGCGGCCGCGGGAGGTGGATGTCGTCATAAGTCTGGCTGCGTTCCGGTCAGTTGGCCGCGGTCGTGGCCGACGCGGACGCGGACGGGGCGGAGCTGGGCGGCTCGCCGGTGGCGGCGCCCGAGGGCGGAGTACCGCTGGGCTTCGCGGGCGGGGTGCCGATGCCGCCTTGCGGCTGGGCGCCACCCTGGCGGTAGTTCTGGGCACCACCGGCCGGTCCGCCACCGGCGAAGGGCAGCAGCGAGGACGGGTTCGCGGTGCCGATGCCCATGAAGGCCAGGCCCAGGATGACGGCGTACCCGAGGCACAGGACGCCGGCGAGAAGACCGATCCGGCGCAGCAGCTTGGAACGGCGCCCGGAGTTGTCAACGAACACGGGCCCCTCGATGGACCCGTTGCCGCGTTTGCGGCGGCGACCACCCGCGGTCGCGCGATTTTCGATGGCAGGCTCGGAATGCATTCCCCAGACATTAGGGAGTCTTTATGTGACCTGATCGGGCTTTCTTGTGAGGCGCATATGAGAAACCTCTTAACCTGTCCCCCACCTGTGTAATCCCATGAACACCTGCGCAAGCCACCACGAGGGGGAACGCATCGAATGCCCCATTTGTTTGGCCCGAATAATCCGATTCGCGCAACACCTCCCATGCATTTCCTGTGTGTTGGCCGTCTTCATGAACACCGGCTCGGTGTGAGACGTTTTCCTTTTGAATGAGACCTTGTTTCAGTCCTGAGACAGAAATCACGAGAGCGGGTGCATGCGAATGCCGAGTTTCCGGAAGCCCTTGGCCGGGTTCACTTGTCTGTTTGCCCTGGCCACGGCAGGGTGTTCCGCGGGCTCCGGCGGCACCACGGACGCAAGGCCGGAGCCCGGAAAACCGAGCAGTGCCGGCGCCTCCCCGTCCCAGGAGGCCTCGAACACCACCGCGTACGCCCCGTACGTGAGTGCCACGACGGCCTCCGACAACGACTCCAGCGGCTCCCCGTCGACGTACAACCTGGCCTTCGTGATCTCCGACGGCAGGGACTGCACGCCGAAGTGGAACGACGAGTATGCCCTCGCCAACTCGACGGTGAAGTCCCGGATTTCGCAGCTCAAGGAGGACGGCGGTACCGTCCGTGTCTCCTTCGGCGGGGCCTCCGGCAAGGAGCTGGCGGCGACCTGCGACAGCGCGTCGGCGCTGGCGGCGGCGTACGGCAAGGCCCTGGACGCGGCCGGCTCCACTCAGGCCGACTTCGACATCGAGGGCGACGAACTGACCGACACCGACACGGTCGCCCTGCGCTCCGAGGCGATCGCCCTGCTGCAGAAGGAACGCAGCGACCTCGAGGTCTCCTTCACACTCCCGGTCATGCCGTCCGGCCTCGACTCCGACAGCCTGGCGCTGCTCGAATCGGCGAACAAGTACGACGTCCAGGTCTCCACGGTCAACGTCATGACCATGAACTACGGCGAGTCGTACACCGGCGACATGGGCGACTACGCCCTCACCTCGGCCAAGGCTACGCACACGCAGCTGAAGAAGGTCTTCGGCCTGTCCGACGCGGGCGCCTGGCGGGGCATGGCCCTGACCTCGATGATCGGCGTGAACGACGTCGACAACGAGACGTTCTCCCTCTCCGACGCGACGCAGGTGCGGACGTTCGCCGAGGAGAAGGAGATCGCGTGGGTGTCGATGTGGTCGGCGTTCCGGGACCAGCAGTGTGCGAAGGGAAGCTCCGGGGACGACGACGCGGCGACCAATTGCAGTGGCGTGACGCAGAGTTCGGGGGCATTTGGGGAGGCGTTCACGGGCTGAGCGGCCTTGCGCCCCGTAAGGGGCGCGGGGAACTGCGCGACCAGCCCCCACCGGCCCGCAGGATCATCGCCTACTTCCAGCGGAGCGCTCAGCGGCGTCGGTGTACGAGCCGTCCCGCGCACACCGTCGCGACGCACGCGCCGGTTTCGTCGAGTACGGCGAGGTCGGCGCGGCCGGTCTGCGTCAGGGCCGGCGGCCGGGTGTGCGGGAGTACGACCACGTCGTTGCGCGCGGCGGCGGCGCGGAGTTCGGGTGAGTCGACGTACTTCTCGAGGACGGCCACCGCGCCGAGCTTGAGCACCGCGTGGATGCGTTCGCGCGGGGACGGGGCGTCCGGGAGCGGCCCCTCGTGGAGGCGTGCCGGTCCGAGCACGCCGGGCCAGCGCCGCACCCGGGCGTCCGGAAACCGCTCCCGGACCTCCGCGAGGGTTCCCACGGCGGCGACCCGGCTCCCCTCGACGGCCACGGCACCGTCCTTGACCGGCTCCGTGCCGTGGCCCCAGTAGTACCGGACCTCGTCCGCCGCGTGAATCGTCAGCACGGGTACGTCAGTTGGACGTGAGGAGCTTCAGCTCCGGGTGCGCCGTACCGCCCGCGATCGCCGTGGACGAGATGTGGGACATGACCCGCTCGTCGACCGGGTCGTTCGCCGGGTCGTCGTGCACCACGATGTGCTCGTACGTCGTGGTCCGCTGGGCCGGGACACGCCCCGCCTTGCGGATCAGGTCGATGATCTCCAGCCGGTTGGAGCGGTGCTTGGCGCCGGCGGAGGAGACGACGTTCTCCTCCAGCATGATCGAGCCGAGGTCGTCGGCGCCGTAGTGGAGGGAGAGCTGCCCGACCTCCTTGCCGGTCGTCAGCCAGGAGCCCTGGATGTGCTGGACGTTGTCCATGAACAGCCGCGCGATGGCGATCATCCGCAGGTACTCGAAGAGCGTGGCCTGGGTGCGGCCCTTCAGGTGGTTGTTCTCGGGCTGGTAGGTGTACGGGATGAAGGCGCGGAAGCCGCCCGTCCGGTCCTGTACGTCGCGGATCATCCGCAGGTGCTCGATGCGCTCGGCGTTGGTCTCGCCGGTGCCCATGAGCATGGTGGACGTGGACTCGACGCCCAGCCGGTGCGCGGTCTCCATGATCTCCAGCCAGCGCTCGCCGCTCTCCTTGAGGGGCGCGATGGCCTTGCGGGGCCGTTCCGGCAGCAGTTCCGCACCCGCGCCCGCGAAGGAGTCGAGGCCGGCGGCGTGGATCCGGGTGATGGCCTCTTCGACGCCGACCTTGGAGATCCGGGCCATGTGCTCGACCTCGCTCGCCCCCAGGCTGTGGATGACGAGCTGGGGGAAGGCCTGCTTGATGGCGGCGAAGTGCTTCTCGTAGTACTCGACGCCGTAGTCCGGATGGTGTCCGCCCTGGAACATGATCTGGGTGCCGCCGAGCTCGACGGTCTCCGCGCACCGGCGCAGGATGTCGTCCATGTCCCGCGTCCAGCCCTTGGCCGTGTCCTTGGGAGCGGCGTAGAAGGCGCAGAACTTGCACGCCGTGACGCACACGTTCGTGTAGTTGATGTTGCGCTCGATGATGTACGTCGCGATGTGCTCGGTGCCCGCGTACTTACGGCGGCGGACGGCGTCGGCGGCGGCGCCCAGCGCGTGCAGCGGGGCGTCGCGGTAGAGGTCGAGGGCCTCTTCCGGGGTGATCCGCCCGCCGGCCGCGGCACGGTCGAGGACGGACTGAAGCTCGGCCTTCTCGGTCACCGGGGCGTCCCTTTCGTCAAGGGTTGTGGACAGACCCGACCAGCCTACGCCAGGCGTTTTGCCAGGCGGACGTCAGGCCGCGTACGCGCCGATCAGGAGCCCGGCGAACGCCCCGGTGATCAGGAACGGCCCGAACGCGATGGCCGTCTTCCGTCCGGCCCGCCGTACGACGACGAGCGCGCCCCCGTACAGCGCCCCGAGCAGGAACGCGGCGAAGGTGCCGAGCATGAGCGTCGGCCAGCCGTACCACCCCAGCGCGGCGCCCAGTCCCAGCGCCAGCTTGACGTCGCCGAAGCCCATCCCGCCGGGGTTGATGAGGAACAGCACGAAGAAGGCGCCGCCGAGCGCGAGGGCGCCGTACAGCGCCGTCGCCCAGTCACCGGCGTGCTCGGGCAGCAGGGCGGCGACGCCGAGCAGGGCGAGCGCGGCTCCCGCGAGCGGGAGCGTGAGGAGATCGGGCAACCGCTGCACCCGGAAGTCGACGACCGCCAGCAGCACCCCGACGGGCCCGAGCAGCAGCCAGACGCCCAGCTCGGGCCGGGTTCCGGTGGCGGCGGCGAGGGCGGCGCAGACGAGGGCGGTGCTGATCACCAGGGCGGGGGTGCCGGGAGCGTACGACGGCTTTCGTACGTCTCCCTCTACGGGTTCTGTCGGGCCACCGGCGCACTCCCGGCACCGCGCCCGCCCGATCCACCCGCCGATGGGATGCCCGGCGGGACACCGGTCCCGCCAGTCCTCCTCGGCGGACACGGAGAAGCGGTACGCGGCCCGCGGCAGGAGCGCCCCCGCCGCCGCGCCCCACAGCGCGGCGACGATGACAAGGAGCGCGCTCATCCCACCGCGGCGGCGCCGCTGCGCCACGCCGGCAGCAGCTCGTCGAGCAGCGCCTCGGTGCGCGGCGGCAGCCCCCGCACCCCGCTGCGGTTGATGAGGTCGGCGGCGAGGGACTGGAGGCGGCCGGCGTCACCGGTGGCGTGGGTGGCGCGCAGCAGCTCGTTCCACAGCCGTTCGTCGCCCGGCGCCGAGTTCAGCGAGGCGTTGAGGGCCTCGATGGCCTTCTCGGCGCGGTCCTTCTCCAGGTGGAAGGCGGACAGGGCGAGCCCGATGTCCGCGACGAGCAGCGGGAGTTGGGCGTCGATGATCTCGTGGGTGAGCCAGCGGTAGCGCCCCTCGGGCCGGTCGGCGAGCAGCGGACCGCGGACGAGGACCAGCGCGTCCGTCAGCAGCCGCCCGCGCACGGCACGGCTGTCGACGCCCTTGCCCTGAGTGGCCTCGTGGTAGAGCGAGCGCAGCACGTCCAGGTCCGACACGACGGACTTGGCGAGCACGAGCCGCCCGGTCGAGTCGGCGGTGAGCCGGGGGTTGCCGTCCGGGTCGGCACCGAGCCACACCCGCAGCCGCTCCAGCAGCGCGTCGCGCACGTCCTCGGTAACTCCCCGCGGCCACAGGGCAGATGACAGCACCCGCGGGTGCACGCCCTCACGGTGCAGGAGCAGCAGCGCGAGCGCCTCGTGCAGCAGCGCACTGCGCTCCCCGTCCGGGGTGTCGAGGCCGATGATCTCGTACGGGCCGACGAGGCGCGCGTACACCGCGGGCCGCCCCTGCTCGCTGATGTCGACGAGGAACGGCGGGGTGGGGGCGGGCCCGTCGAGTTCCCGCTCGGGGTCGGCCTCGACGAACAGCTCGACGACGGCGCGCTGGGTGGCCACCGGCAGGAGCTGGGCGTCGAGTTCGAGCCCGAGAAGCGGAGCGAGCAGCTTGCCCTCGCTGGTGACCTCCATCTCCCAGGCGGCGCCGGGCAGATCGCCGGTCTCGGTGCCGACGAGGTAGCCGATGCCGAGCCGGCTTGCGTCGGAGGCGAGTTCGGCGAGCTTGACGGCGTCCTCGGCGGACGGCTGGGCGGCGAGGAGGACGAGGTGCGGGGCCCAACGGGTGTGCTGGGCAGGCCCGGTACGCCCGGTGAGCACGGAGTCGTGCCCGGCCGCACCCAGCGCCCCGCGCCGCTGCCGCGTCTCGGCCTCCATGGTCTCGATGAGGTCGTCGATGCCGTCGAGGTGGCGCAGCCGGTTGGGCGCGAGCGGGGTGAGGTCCTCGCCGAACCCGACGAGGGTGATGGTCATGCGGTCGGACCACCCGTTGGTGGCGAGCTCGGCGGCGACGGACGCGAACACGGCGGCCCGGTCGGCCTCGCGACCGCTCAGCGACACAATGCCGGGCACGGACTCCAGGTTGAGCAGCAGCCGCGAGTCGTCCATGGTGCCGAGGCTGACGAGGCCGGGGTAGGGAGCGGCGGTGTCGACGTCTCCGTATCGCTCGGCGTCGGTGCGGGCCAGCACCCAGAAGGTCTGGTCCTGCCCGAGCTGCCAGGGCGCGGGCGGCTTCCCCGCGGGCTGGGCGAGCTGGAGGTGCAGGTCGCCGTTGCTGAGCCAGGCGGCATAGACGGTGGGCAGGGCACGCGACTCGGCGGCGAGGGAGGCGGCAAGTCCCCTCAGCGACAGGTCGAGCAGTCGTACGCCTTCGGGGTCGGCGCCCACGAGAAGAGCGTCCTGCGCGTCCGCGGCGTCCCCGGCCGGCAGCGGCGGCTCCATCCCGCGCCGCCCGCCGACGGCACCGAGCGCCGACTGCCACAGCGCCTGCCGGCGGCGGCGCCCCAGGGCACCGAGGAGGCCGGCGGCGAGAAGGGGGGCGCCGATGAGGGCTTGGGGCAGCCCGAAGGCGCTGCCGGACTCGGAGGTGGCGGAGGCGGCGGGGGTGGCGTGCTGATGACCGCCGTCGGAGGCGGGCCGCTGCTCGGGAAGGGAGACCTGCTGGGCGTGGTGCCCGCCGCCCTGGGCCTGGCTGCCGCCCCCTTGGGCCTGATCGCCGGACTTGGCGTAGTCGCCGATCTGCTGCTGGGCCTGCGAGGAGGCGTGGGCGGAGGCACCGGGCGCCTCGACGAGCTCGCCGCCGTGCGCGTCACCGGGCATCTCCATGATCCACCCGGGCCGGATGAGACTGGCCTCGGACAGCCTCGAACCGTCCGGCTGGACGCGGTCCTTGTTGAGCTCGTAGATCTCCTTGTACCGGCGCCCGTCACCGAGGTGCCGCTGGGCGATCTCCCACAGGGAGTCGTGGTGACGCCCCTCGGGCGGCTGGATCCGGTAGTACTTGGTGTCGCCGTGCTGCTTGGCGTTGCTGCCGACATCGGCCTGCGCGTGGGAGGCCTGCTCGGCAAGGGCCGAGGCAGTACTGGCGGCCTGCTCCTGCTGCTGGGCGAAGAGCCCCGGGGTCGCCTGGGCGGCGGCGACCGTCGGCTTCTGATTCCCCTCCAGGCTGTGCCCGAGCTGCGAGAGCCCCGGCGTGAGGCTGGCGGCGGTCGCACCGACGAGCAGCAGGGCGGCGACGAGCTGCCGGGCGAGGATCTGACTGGGGCCGCCACCGGGCACCCGTCCCGGGACGCCGACACCGGAGAGGGCCGCCTTCACCTCGACAAGGACACAGGCGGTGAACTGGGCCCAGGCGAGCCACACGATCACGGTCAGGATGTGCAGAAAGGTCGTGACGGTGATTTCCTGCTGCAACCAGTCCAGACTCGGCACCCCACTGGGCAACGGCCACCCGATGAGCACGGCCAGCGCACCCGGCACCCCGACGACAAGGACGAGCAACGCAACAAACGCGAAGAACGCCTTGACGAAGTCCCCGAAGCTGCGCCGCCGGATGCGGACGGGTTGGGGCGTCCGGTTCCTCGGGGGTGTCGGGTTGCCCGTCGAGCGTCCCGTCGAGCTTGAGGTGCTGCGTCGCGGCATGGCGAGTGTCCTGGGTCGTGTGTGGAGGGGGCGGAGAGCAGGGGGTGGGTGGCGAGAGTGGGTGGAGAGGCGGGATGCGTGAGGGTACGTGGGGCGTACTGAGCCTACAGAGATCTTATGGACTCTGATTTGGGACGTCGAAGGTCGGATACGGCGGGTACGGCGGCGAGGACCCACCTCTTGCCCGATACGTCATGCCCTGCCCCCTAAGACCGAGTTGCCCCGCCGATGCCGCCACGGACGCACTGTCTACGATCCACGGCTTCCGCGCCCGCCACGCCACACTCCTCACGTTCCCCACACAATCCCCCACCGGCACCCCAGGCCCTCTCACCCACCCCTGATAGCTTCGTTTCCCGTTGCACACAGCCGAACTCCGGGGGAGATCAAACGTGGCCCGCCGCACACTCACGTCCACTGCCGCCGCGCTCACCACCGCGGCGGCACTTCTGCTCACCGGGTGCGGTGGGGGTGACAAGTCGTCTTCGGATGACATCAAGGGGGCGGATACGGGGTCGGGGAGCCCTTCGGCTTCGGCGTCGGCGGCCGACGCGAACGCTCCCGACGTCAGCGTCCCCAGCGACTTCCACCTCGTCTTCGACTTCGATGCACCGTCCGACGCGAAGCAGGCGGCGGCACTCTCCGACGCGGAGAACTACATCCGGGCCCTGAAGCACGGCATCGTTCAGCAGGATCCGAACGACCCCGCATACCAGTACTACTCGAGCGGCCAAGCTGCGCAATACGCCAAGTCGCAGATCCAGGCCTGGGTGAAGGGAAGCTGGACCGTCACGGGGACGGACAAGTACTACGACGCGGACGTCACTGCGTTGAGTGGCGGCAAGCGCGAACTCGTCGCCTTCTGCCGGAACCAGGGCAAGTCCTACAGCAAGGAAATCAAGGGCGGCAAGATCCTCTACACCGACGAGAACCTGGACAGCTATGTGAAATACCAGCTGCTCATGTTCCCGCCCACCGGCTCCTCCAAGGCCTGGAAGGCATCGGTCGTGGAGGTCAAGGGCAAGGCGAAGGAGTGCCAGAAGTGACGAGGCACACGCTCTCCTGGCGCTTGGTCTCGACTGCTGCCGTCGCCCTGGCGCTGGTCAGCAACGGCACCGCCCACGCCAATGACACCCCCGGGCCCACAACGCCCGCACCGCCCACCTCCGGCGGCAAGCACGGCAAGGACATCTACGCCTCCGCCACCTACTCCCACATCAAGGTCCGCCAAGTGAGCGGCCCCACCGGGGGCAAGCGCGGCAACCTGTCCTCCGTGGACGTCAACTGGAAGCCGCCGGCCTGCTGGTACGAGCCCGTCTTCACCGGCCAGGAGCTGAAGGACTTCGTCGACAAGAACGACGGCGACGGGGACGTGGGTATCCACGAGTCCTGGTATGGCAAGGAGCTCTGGACCAACCACTATCAGGACGGCAAGCCGGAGACCAACTTCGACGACGAGCAGAGCGCGGCCGAGGGTTACAAGAACTACAACATCGGCAAGGACGGCTACTTCTGGCGCAGCGTCGCGCCGGATGACTCAGCCTCCGAATCCTGGGACTGCGGCAAGATCATGTTCTGGCAGGACGCCAACGTGGTGCCCAAGGTCGCCCACGCCCCCACGCCGAAGATGCTCGCCGAGTACGCCTACAACCAGGTCAAGGTCCCCGACACCGAGATCGAGCTCAAGCCCACCACCAAGTCCACGGTGAACCTGCCCACTTGGGCCTGGCTCGACAAGGGCACCTTCCGGGAGATCAAGGTCCGCGCCGAACTCCCCCGCACCAACCTCTTCGCCGTGACGACCGCCAAGCCGGTCGCCCTCCACCTGGACCCGGGCACGGATGACGCCACGACGCACCCCTCCTCGGGCGACTGCACGATCAACGACGACGGTTCGATCGGCACGCCGTACGAAAAGGGCGACGCCAAGAAAACCCCGCCCTGCGGCATCACGTACCTCCACGCCACGAACGGCACGCCGTATCACCTGAAGGCCAGCATCACCTGGCAGATCTCATGGGAGGGCACGGACGGCGCGAAGGGCGACCTCCCCGACGGCACGTTCGACACCACCCAGGACATGAACGTCCAGGAGATCCAGGCCGTCAACCGCTGAGCCATTCCGAGCCGAAGGGCCCGTCGTGGCGTGAAGCACGGATTTCACGCCACGACGGGCCTCGTTTCTGTCCCCCCACCAACCCCCAGGAGAGATCCACCGTGCCCCGCCGCGCCCTGACCACTACCGCCGCCGCGATCACTGCCACCGCGGCGCTCATGCTCACCGCGTGCGGTGGGAGCAGCAATACGCCGACGGACGACACCAAGGCTTCGGTATCGGAGTCAGCCAGTCCGTCGGCGTCGGCTTCTGCTTCGAATTCAACGGCGTCATCCGACGTGAAGCGCCCCGTGATCACTCTCCCGAGCAACTTCCAGCTGACCTTCGAGAACTGGACGAGCAGCGACCCCGACAAGCAGGCGGTACTCAACGACGCCAAGGAGGAAGTCCGGGTCGGCTACGCGGCGATCATCGCGAACGACCCCGACAGCAAGGACATCGCCTTCTACGACACCGAAGGGATGGTCGGAATGACCAAGGAGTGGATCAAGACATACACGGACAAGAACCTCACCGTCTTCGGCAAATTGCCGGCCTTCGACCCCAAGGTCAACCTGGCCAAGAACGGTATGGGCGCGTCCCTCAGCTACTGCACGGACGAGAGCAAGGCCTACACGAGGAACCGCAAGACGAGCGAGGTCGAAGGAAATCCCGCGGGCACAGACCCCGAGGTCCTCTACGCGGTCTCTCTGGCAAAGAACGCCCAGGGCGTGTGGCAGAACACAAACGTCCACTCGCAGAGGGGCGGGTGCTCACGCTGAGGCGCCCTGCCGACGCACGGCGTTGAGCCTTTCTTCAAGCGAGCTACGTCGCGACGAGGTCACACCACACGTACTTGCCCCGGTTGCCGTTCCGGGCCAGCGGTTGCCATCCCCAGAGGTCGGCACAAGCCCGGACCAGCGCGAGCCCGCGCCCCGTCTCCAGGTCGACCAGCTGATCCAACACCCCCGGCGGCTCGGGCGGTTCAGGACTCGCATCCCACGCCCCGATCCGCAGCACGCCGGCCGACCAGCGCACGCGCAGGGCAGCGGGCCCCTTGGTATGGCGTACGGCGTTGGAGACCAGCTCCGTCGCGAGCAGCTCGGCGGTGTCGACCAGGCGGATCAGGCCATGCATGGTCAGAATCAGGCGGAGGGTGCGGCGGCAGACGGTGACGGCGCGGGGGTCGTTCGGGATGTAGAGGGAGTACTCCCAGGGGTCGGACTCGTTTTGAGGCATGGCTGAACTCCTGTTGAGGAGAGGAGGGTTGGGGGTTCTCATCGCGGTCGCAGGCGGTGGCAGTGCCGCTGCCGTCATGGCATGACGGAGTGGTGCGCTTCCGGGATCCCGAGGTTCCGCAGCGTGTGCGGTGCGTCACTGAAGGTAGAGCCACAATTTGGGACCACGCAAGTCGTTGCCGTAATCTGACCCTCGAACGAGGCACTGCCCCCAGGCAGTTGGGGGGCGAGGAGGAAGTCATGGCGCGCAGGAAACAGCCCACCGCCCGCCAGGAGCGTCTCGGCGCCGAGCTGCGGAAACTGCGCGAGGCCGCAGGACTCAAGGGACGTGAAGCTGCCGCTCTGTTGGGGACGGACTCGGCACAGATGAGTCAGATTGAGTTCGGCACGGCAGGAGTGAGCGGGGAACGCGTACGAAGACTTGCCGCGCACTACGCCTGCACAGACACGGAGTTGATCGAAGCCCTGGTGGCGATGGCAGGCGACCGGACACGCGGATGGTGGGAGGAGTACCGCAGCTTTCTACCCACTTCGTTCCTGGACCTCGCCGAGTTGGAACACCACTGCACGTATCGACTGGATGTGGAGTTCCTGCACATCCCCGGCCTCTTCCAGACGGAGGACTACGCCCGCTCCGTCTTCTCGTACCGAGTCCCCGAACTGCCCGATGACGACCTTGAGCGGCGGGTCCGCCACCGGATGGCACGCAAGGTGATCATCGAGGACCCGGCCCCCGTCCCCTACGAAGCGGTGATCCACGAAGCGGCACTACGCATCAGGGTCGGCGACCGCACTGCGACACGGGCTCAACTTGCCCGCGTCCTCGAACTGTCCGAGGCGGATCACATCACGGTGCGGGTCATCCCCTTCGACCTGGACGGCTT
>Ga0307512_10003264_pt1 | contig 19122 bp, 19 predicted proteins | sample 14_EM_MG_FD_200267 | JGI IMG/M metagenome (GOLD analysis project Ga0307512, IMG submission 200267) | Populus trichocarpa ectomycorrhiza microbial communities from riparian zone in the Pacific Northwest, United States - 14_EM | ecosystem: Host-associated > Plants > Roots > Unclassified | place... | reverse complement strand
CTACCAGTATAAATTTGCCAACCTTAGGTGGCAGCCCGTCTGCACCATCCTCTTATTCCCTCTTATCAACCCACCCACCTTTTCACTCCCAATTACAGTACCTAATGCCCTTGGAAGAGAGACCAAGTACCAGGCCTATCTTAACCAGGTTCAGGGCCTTCCCAACAACATCCACATCTAGGACCACTACTGGGACAGCGTCGACTCTACCCCAGCCAATACCCACAGACCTACCCGTGTTAACACCCCAAGTACCGGTTCAGACACCGATTACTGGGCTCCCACCAACTTCCAATTCACATCCCCAACCCCAGAAACCGGATCTACCAACTCTGCCCATCCATGTATTTGTGGCACTGACATTTGTTATTGTGATACCCAGCAGCCAGGAACACCTCTGAAGCCCACCGGTATTTTTCTCTGGAACCCAAAGTACAGTAATCAACCTATAAACGGCTTGCATTACAACCAGACATTGCAAACTGGTGCCTTGACAGCGATCAGCTCCAGCTTGAGACTGCCAGAGATCCAATTCTTCCCAAGATACATCCCAGTTCGTACCTTCTAACAAGAGAACTACCCAAAGAGGAAATCCCAACGAAAGAGGATGATCCTTAAGGAGAACTACTCCTTTTGTAACCCGCCCCGTTCCGGAACAAAGACAAACTCCCAGACCAGCTACTCCTAACCCCGCTCCACCTGTTTACCTGACTGTAATTCCCCCACCCCATATAGAACCTACCCCCAGTTACTACATATATCCTCTGCCTCTGGTTCTTCCATCTCTTTTGGATAATTACCAAGAAGCCTCTTTACCTCCTACCCCATTTGAACCTCCTGCGCCATTAGAATCAGTAGTTTCAGGAGGATCTGAATTAATTGGAAGAACTTTCCAATTGTTTTTACCAGAACACAAATATCTAGCCAATACAGTTCCAACTCGAAGCAAAAAAGAATTAAACGCTTTTCATAGTCACTGTTGGTATTTGTTACAAGGACAACCAGAACGTCACATAGAACATCTACTATCAGAATTAACCAATCTTTGCCCAGATCCTATTATCTTTTCAGGATATTTGTGGAAATACCATACTTCTGTGAATAACAACAGTATTTTAGAAGACTATCAAATTATCCAACAAACAGAAACTCGTCCACAAACAGCCCAATTAAACTGAGCTTATACAGTTTTCTATGGTTGGCATGATAACAGTTACACCATGTCTCTTGCATGATCTTTTGGGAAAAAGTTCTTCTCAAATATCCCACAAAACTTCAAGCCTCTGAAGAAGATGCTGAATACTTACCAATAGTCTTTTCTGAGTGGTTTGTTGCCTACGATCAAGGAGAACAAGTTATCTTTGCTCGACTACATGACAATTGTGTGTGGAACGTTCCACCAAGCAAAACTTGGACTGATTTTGACTCCAATAAAGACATCCTACTAGAAACCCTAACAGACTTACAGTGCCAGACAGCAAAAGTTGACAAGTTTCCTAGCATGTGAACCAAAGATTTTTTGGAAAAATAGAGTTCAGAATTGTGATCAGGGAGGCTGAAAGTGTACAAAAATGCCCTTTACAGACTCTCCCTTGTATTTTTTGGGGTGGCCAACTATTGGGGTCAGGGTTTTGACATAATATTTAGTTTACAATCAACATCATTGCTTCTGGACCAACCCTCTGGTGCGATTTCTGCTTATAGACAGCCCACTTAGCCACCTTCCTGGTCAAACCAGCATGGTAAGCATCCATCACCAAGACTTGTTGAAAATTTGTCAGATCATATCAACCAGGCAAGCATCAAGACAATCATGCATGACCTGCTTTGCCACATCAAGATGATCTTTGGGTACATTTCTATACCATTGCTTGCACCATCCCCAGTACTGTATCCAGTAGTTAGCTAATGTATGGAAATAAATCAAATGAATAAACCATTTCAATGGGATTCAACTTGCAGTGGAATTTTGGGAGGAAAATACAGTGCGTTATCCATTTAACTTATCAATTATCGGTATTTTTTTGATGTTTTTGTGCCTGTTATCATGTCATGTGGGAGCACCAAACTCATTATCATGTGGTTTCTCCCACCCTTATCAGATAGTTTTCACCCTTTTTGACATTGGCATTGAATTCCCAATCGTGAATGGAGTCGATTCATATGCCTGTCAATTGATTAACCCTAACTTTAGGGTTGGCCAACTATTAATTTTTGCAAAAAGTAAAGTAGTGTTTATTTTGCATTTTGAATGAAAATATATCATTAATATTTTTTGTTGACTTTTGCTGTCCAGCACTGTAGTGAGATCCAAATCACTCCCTGAAGGAAGACATACATGAACCAAGATAATCAAGAACAGAGAGAACATCCGCCACACCTGTTTCCGGAGGAGATGGGCTAGACCAAAAGTACCACCACCATGGCGGATTGATAACTTGAGGGGTCTAAAGTATACGAAATGAGTAGACAAAATTAGCAACTCACCCGCACGATACCTAATCCAGATCCATGTTTATGAGACACTGTGGTGAGCGGAGAGGGACGACGAACGCGATCTTAGTCACCCGCATGCCAAGTGCGACACCCGCAACGGCCTTGTTTTTGTTCCAGAATACAGACGGCAATACTAGCAGCCTCCATGAGCGCTCACTTCTGGAAGTAGTCGTAGCATAGACGAGTAGAGGTACGCAGAAGTAGACACACATGCGAAGCACAATCAATAACGAAGTGGCAACGAATGTCATGGAACCAAACGTCTACAAAAACGGAGCAATGTGCTAAGCTATCGTTAAAGTTGAAGACAGAAGCGCATTGGTGGGCCCTATGTATGGTCACGTTCCCAAATATGATACAAAAGTTGTGATAGCAATCAGTCAGGGTGCGGGTGTGATGGCACAGAGCATAAGACTCGCGGCCGCGCACCTGACATGATGGGGGTCGAAGTATCAAGACCTCCCACGTTAAGGATTACAGACACGAGAGCGGCACACGCGGGAAAGAGTCTGTAGTCCGATGCCCCAGGTAAGTAGCGGAACGCGAAAGAGCTTGTATCATCACAGACTCAAATCTGTCACCTGTAAGGGCGACACCCTCGGATGGCGTTCCATTCGTAGTCAGGAGTGGTGAAGAACACCCAACTGGAAGCAGGGGGATTGAGAGACGTGAGACTCTCCGATTGCGGAAGACCGATGGCGAGAAGATTCGCAGGAAAAAGCCGCCCACGACGCACCAAAGCTCCACCGGCAAGCGCCACTGTGACACTGGCAAGAGGGATCCGATGGGTTTTCGAAGCTCCAGAACCAGCCCGAAATAGTGAACGTACCAAAATCTGCCCCGACAACTTCGAGATCAAGAAAGTTGACCATATTGGTCGACTGATAAGCCTTGAGAAATGGAAGGAGATGTAAGTGAACATCATCTCACCGATGCTACAGTACTAGGCGAGGCGCCGGAGGCGGTGGCATCATGGCATGGTATGTGACGGCGGACACTGTCTCCCGGGCCTCTGCGCCCGCTGTCAGGGCTATTCTTGGTGGTCATTGATGGGACCAGCCCGGACTGGGCGCCAGCATTCTTCGCACCAATGGTTCCTGATGTTGTCCCTGCTTTGATCACGGTTCAAAGTGCTCCACATTAATAGAGTGCAAAGCAATGCCTGCGCGCGTGATGCAACACGGGCGGTTTGTGTCATGCCATAACTAAATGAGCCTACGGAGTGACTTGTCATCGGAACGAAGCTATCACGCCGCAATTACTGAGTCACCAGGTCTGACTGGATGAACACCACATGCAGGCGCCGGTTCACGCACAGCCCTTCAATAAGCTTCAATTGCTTTTGCCTCACGTAATGGCCACGTGACAGTTTTCTATTGCGTGAGCACGGCATCACGCATCTTACCCTACCCCACATCTTGTACCACATACTGTATGAGTATAACTAGCGCATAAAAATATAATGAACCAAGCACTCTGAGACCTGACATCTGATCCCAGGCGATCGACAAGCCTATCCAGTCTGATGCAAACAAAAGAGTCATGGGATGTGAGTGCGTGCGAGTGCGAGCAGGTTTGTGGCCTGTACAAAGGACACAAAGACAAAGTAACTCAGTATCACATGCGGGAAAGCACAAACTGGGGGGAGTATCAAGTGGTAGACTACAAGTGTATAAAAGGATGAGCAGGGCTCTGAGATCAAAGATACACAAGGTAAAAGAGGGAACTTGACAGAACAAAAACAAGGGTGGTATGAAGGTGTCAATCCTAGTGCGACATGCACTGTAAACTAATCTACTCAAATGATCGTATGCTTGTGTCTATCTACGTGATGTCCATGTGGTACAGTGCTCGAGGCCTACGCCTCCGCGACACAGTCTGTGCTATCAATTCCACTAGTGTCCATGAATATACTAGTACAAGATCAATACATGATTACAAATTCTAAGGACTTTCGCAATTTTGGAAGGGGTGTAAGTAAATGATTTCCAATTGACGATGACCTCACACGACTCACTTGTCCGATCCGCTCTCTATGTCATTCCTAGGATCGATCGCCAGTCCATGCATTTTCCCGTCCGTGCTTGTGTACGTACCATAGTCATTCGTCTGTGATGTCGGATACTGCTCGCGGGTCGTGTGTACAGTCACCTGCACACTGGTGAATGAATTGGGTACCGCAGGGACAGCCATGGCCACTGGGATGTTTCGACCATTTGAGTGAGCGTTACAGTATACGCTACAATGACGTTAAGTACAGTAGGCACAGAGAAGATAGGAAAAGAATATCGTACACGTCGGGGGATAAGAAGTCAGACAAAGAGCGATACATCCGTGTTGCAGCAATTGACATGGTGACCAGCCAGGGCATCTGAAACATCTGTGTTGCAGAACGCTGTAAGGAACCACGTCCTGTCCTCCACCGGAGACAACGAAGACATACAAGGCTGAGCGGATCTGGAATTCTGATCAGCCGAACTCTATCAGTTTCATGACAAAAAAAATACCATTCAAATGCAAACAAATGAATACCTACATGAAAAGTGAGGGTGAGTAAAAGGGCGAGGTGAAAGAAATGAGATAGATTTACCGCTGGGGTGACCCCTGCAGCGGTGGCAAGCAGGAGCCAGATGATACCCTTATGAACGGACACACATCAACGAATTGAGAGTAAGGCGGTCAAAAAGAAGTGCCACAAACCTACCTGGTTCCAAAGATGGCGTCCCAGAGCCATGATACCACCTCCACAACGACGCAGGCGGGACAGGCCCAGGAGCATGATGAGGATCAAGCCAATGTCGGTAGCGAGCGCAACAATGGTGCTAATTTTGATGCTCTCCATGTGGATCATCACGCAGGTCTCTTGACCTGGTACCCACTCAGCGCGGAACTGCAGATGGGTCAGCCCTGCGGTTTCAAAACAGCCGATAAGGACCATTCACCCGCCAGATACCTGAAAACAAGGTCTGTTCGAATGGTGCTCTCCACTGTCGACAGGTTGGACTCACCTTGGATGAGGAAAGACACGTTGGTCACCCACATACTAGCGGCGATAGTCATCATTATTCTATCCCTGTTCCAAATCGCGATGCTGATGGCCACTGTGGGTGTCTGCTCGAGGGAATCCGTCATGGTGAGAACGTACATGCGGAGAACAATCAACAGCGAAGATGCAGCAAGGGCCATGTATGAGAAGATCTGGAAGAAAAGGAACGGGGATTTCATAAGGGTGCTGCCCTTGAAAAGCGGTTCGATTGGATGGCGTGCTCACGAATTGGAAAAAAATCACGACCTTGGGATCATGCCTGTCAGGGAGGCTACGAAAGGACGCAAATGCATCATGCAGCACTCACTTGACAGTTGCTGGCTTGGAGCTTAACGTTGTTGGTAAAGACATTTACTGTTACGGCCGCAAGAGTAGCCACCCGTGTAAAGGAGTAAATCTACCAAACTTGCATGTGAATTTGTCGCCCACCGAGGTGGCCAGAACCAGAGCGAAGGGAGTTATCATCACGAACCCATATGGACCACCTGTATGGGCGACGCCCTCGAATGATGCTCCACTCGTAGTCAAGTGTCGTCAGAAATTCCCAACTGGCAGTGGGAAGTAGAGATAAGGGGCATATCATGACCGCAACAGGACGGTGCCAGGCAGACTCACATGAAGAGACCATCCACCACGCTCCAGAACCTGATAACATCCACTGCAAAGACATGGAGTCAGCGAGACTTCCGAGCTCGAGAATGGGACTGTAAAAGCCGACGAACAGGTTTCCTTAGCGACTATAGCAGGGTCACGGAAGTTGACCATTTTGGTAGAGAGGCAGGGGGATGGGCAGGAGGAGTGGGTTCTGAAGAACGGACACTTATATAACACTTAGACCCGATGGCATTGAACAGCTATCACATTACATACCTTGGGCAACAGCGAATATCAAAATCTCTCCCAAGTAGGCAAGGCTGTGATCGTCTGCGCGTTATTCGAAATCATTCAACCCGACATCACGGTAGTGGCGCTGGAAGGATATCCATGTTCGGCGGCTTTGTAAGTCGTTTAGTTGCGTGATTGCGTCATGCACTGACACCAAGACTGCGGGCCAGGGCCTTGAACTCAGTTCACAGTCATTGAGACGGAACGAGCGGACAGAGCACAAGGTATCCAGTACTTCTTTCTTCATTGAAACGATGGGACTTTTCGAAGCCTTGATGCAGTACCAACATAGACTTATTAGAACGAAGTTTGAAATAATGACACGGCTCTGTGGTGTTGATATCTTGGTCGGTATTTGCAGAGTGATGGCCGATGAAAAATCGATGAAAGAGGGAGAACTAACTTGAAGTAGATGTGTTGACAGGATGTTAGACACGATGTAAACGTAAGCAAACGGGGAAATCAGCCGGCCCGGTCCTCCCGCTACATGTGTTGGCCGTTAGCCGTGTTGGCCCCATTTTGTTCCGTGTGGCGTTTTGACAGTGGTATGGACCCGAGATTCTGACATGCTTCGAAAAAACAATTGGCGTTGACCAGCTCCAGGTTCATGTGGTCTCACGTCTCCAACTGACCGAACGACAATGGTGGTTGTTAAATACGTTGAGGTCGTTAATGTAAGTTTTAATAGATATAGCAACAGCTACAGAACTGCCATAGTGACGCGGGGTAACTGAAAGGCCCTCCAAGTCTCTAGCCAACGCATATGTATACTGAAGATAGTCAAAGTTGGTCCCCGTACCCATTCTCGCCCCGATAACGATCAAATCGTGCCCTCAAAAGCGGAGCTTTCTTGTTCCACCTTCTGGATCACGACGACCCTTACATGTACCAAACCCATGTAGGGACGAGTAAAGTAGCAGCACCCAAGCGGCATTTCCTAGTTGGTTACCGAGAACTCGGATTCCTCTCTACTTGCCACGCTCCAAATCTTCACCTGGGCTCATCTCATTACGTTTCTCAGGCACCCCATCGTCGATGTCAATTGATGGGTCGCAATCACCCAACTGGGGAGTCAGGTGTTGCTCCAAGACAGTGTGGACGGTTGTCCCCATCAGACTGAGCGGAGTCGGTGTGGCGCGAGACTGCTTAGGCGTTGCGAACTTGAACTTGCTCACTTGGAAGCTCTCCTGCACACTAAATTGACCTCGATCAGGGTAAGCGGGAGAAGAATTAACTGAAGGATAGCGTACACATCCGAGGACGAGGCAGAATCCACCAGTGAGCGATGCATTCGCGTGGAAGCGATTGTCATTGTGACCACAGCTGGAGCCTGGAACATCTGTGTTGCGGCGTAAGAAATGAAGAGCCTCTTCTCATTGAAAATGGGGACGTTACTATGTTGAGCCGATCTAGTATTCGGGGCGGAGATGAGTTCATCTATATTTATCGTTGAAGGACAGGGGAGGGTGTTACCGTTCAAATCGAAAATAAGTAAGATCTGGAACAATGAGGTGATTGGATCGAAGAGCATCATAATATCAGCCAAACTCACTGCTGGCGGAATTTCAACGACAGTCGCGAGCAAGATCCAAATAACACCCTAAAGAAAGACACATCCATAAACCGACATAATCACGACCACAGAGAACAGCCACCATACCTGTTTCAAGACAAGACGGGCCAGACCAAAAGTGCCACTGCTGTGAAAGCGCAGGCGGAGCAAGCCACCGAGCATTATGAGAAGCAAGACGATATCGGTAACAGCCATAGAGATGAGGGAGGCTGTGTTGCCTGGGGTGTTGACGACCATACAAGAAGATTCATCAGACAACCATTTAGAACGCAACTACGGACAAAATAAGTTGGGACCCAAAACAAATGAAACCCATGGCTTACCCGCGCAGTACCTTTACCAAAACGCGTTATTAAACCCTACATGACCTACAGCACGATGGAGGGATAAGGACACACCTTGGATGAGAAACGCAACGTTGATTCCCCATGTACCAATTGCCATCGCCGTAGCAACCTTATGTCTATTCCAAATGGCAATTCTGGTATTATGGCCTCAATAAGCGCCCAATTGCGAACGGGGAGATGATTGTAAAACGGAAGCAGTGAAGACATACATGCGTAGAACAATTAACAGCGAAGCAGCAGCCAAAGAAAGGTAGGAAGAGATCTAGTAAAGAGATGATAAGCAGGTGCTAGGCGCTGTCTCAAGTAGATGGGCATGTATCGGACGAGGACTCACGAGAAGGAAAGTGATCCAGGGCTTGGGACCGCCGTCCGTAAGAATAGAGGCGTGTGTCAATGCGATATGGGACCGAGACGCACCTGACAGTGAATCGGCGTTGTAACGTCCATACCAAAAATGCAGAGTACCGCACCCACAAGGCCAGCCACTCGCGTGATGGAGTAAACCTATCGAGCGAGCAAGTCAGCCCAAGTGGGACAGGGAACCAAGGCGAAGGGACGACGGCCACGGACCCATATCGTCCATCGGTAAGGGATATGGCCCCGAAAGACCTTCCATTCGTAGTCAAGCGTAGTGAAGAACTCCCACCTGCCCACGGTTGGTTGTGATGCGTTACGTGAGAGAAAAATCTGGGGACTCACAGGAAAAGACCATAGACGGTGTGCCAGAACTTCACCTGAGTCACTATTGAAAGAACGAGATATTTAGTTTGTCTTGTCTCCGAAATATGGGCCACAGGAACCCACACACATGCATCCTGCGCGACGACAGCGGGATCGCGGAGATTGGCCATCCTGGAAGCCAACAAGTAGTGTGGCGACGGCGGGAGGTCGACTGGGCGTAATTGTCGCTCCTCCTAGCACTCCATATTACGCATTTATTGATCCTTCATGAGTTGTAGGCAGTGTCAATGGAACATCGCTACACCAGTAACTTGACCGTAATAGGCTGCCATCCCACAGATGATCAAATGTTGAATACCACGGATCACTCACTGGGCGTTGTTCTTATCACGGATCGAGGGCCTCTCATGCGCGGTACGAATCTCACGGACGATGACAGTATATTGATGCCAGTGAGTGTTCAGAAAACGTTCAGAGTCCGCTTAGTCACCGCCGAGCATCGCATAATTGGGATTCTCGGCCCGAGTTCGCCGCCTCAAGCATATTCTGTGCCACCAGCACGTCTGGCCTTGTCTAATAGCTGCGTGGCCCGTAGGCCTATATCATTCTGTAGAGCGACGAAAAAGAGGGAAAGTGTTCATTCTGAGGAATCATAATCCCCCTCCGGCTCCACTGCCACACAGAATCATGTACGAATTTCACGTCTATCAGACCTCGAGCCTCCGGCTGATCGGATCTCAATGATAACTATATCAGTATTTGAACTCAAATGGGCGCATTCCCGTACGGTATACTGTATGTAAAAGCACGATTGAGTATTTCTGTAGTGCAAATTAACTCGAGGCCAGGTCGTTCCTGGGACTCGGCGTTCTCCGAGTCAGCTATGACGCCACCTGCCCAGGGTGGTAGATCCTTCAAGTTGCGTATACTGTACCAGTTTGACGCGTCGAGAGGTCGCTTGACCGTGTCATCGGAATTCTTGCTTTCAAGGGCGCGTATTGTTAGTCAATGTGCCATGTCACATGTCGCGATACCTTACCACAGAGAAATTCCAACCGCCCTCTCGCGTATGTGGTGCCTCTCAGGCTGGTCTGCTTGGGTGATTGCGCAGTCAAAGGTTTCTAGGGATTCCGCGCTATCCTCAGGTGGCGGCATGTCATAGGGCATTTATATCAGTAAGTCTGCTTCTCCGTTCGTATCTTAGTTAGCCAGCGTCCCTGCTCCAGTAACCCGTGAGCACTACTTTCTAGCCGCTTCCAAGATGGCAAGAACACTAGCGAAGAAAGCTCGGTTTTGATGGGCGTGGCGCGCGGACCCTTGCCCTCTTCGATGAGAATGATCTCCTAGGTGGTTTTCCGTATCCCAAAGATAAAATCTTCCATGACATCCATAAGGATCTGCTGCTTGGCGCGTCTTAGTTGAGGATTTGGTCCGGCTCTGTGCTAGCAGGCTACTCGTGAGCTTCCGCATTTGGGTCACAGAGTTCGCCCAGTCTCAGTACTGGCTCCACGCCATCCCAGTTTCGTCACTCTGGTGCTCTCATTTGTCTCCTATTGTATTACCCCGAGTCTCTGGTAGTTACGTAAATGAACTTAAGCGGTAATTGGGGTCGTTTTCACTACCTGCTCTCATGACGATGGTTTAATGTGCCCACAAAAGCCGATGGACTCATTCTTTTTCCTTCCTGATACCGTTTTGGTATTCTCACTGACGCCATGATTCGAATGACCTTGGCATTCTTTAAGCGCCCATGAATTAGCTACTACAGTACAAGTCTACAACAGGTATGAAATCGTAACTGTGCCATAAACACTACCCGGTATCCAATAATCACATAAAGTACAAATAGTTTTCAGGCGGACAGTCGTTAAATAGTACTTAAAGAGTATTTTTTACTCACAACACTCTACATCTCGATGCAGCCCCGGCCAGTTCGGTTTCTCACGCACCCCCTCGTCGGTATTGATTGACGGGTCATGACGGCCCAATCGAGGAGTCTGATGCTGTTCGAAGACAGTGCATACGGTTATCTCCATCGGACTAAGCGGAGTCTGTGTAGAGCGGGGCTGGTTAGGCGTTGCGAAGTTGAGCCTATGTGTCGAAGGGTTCACACGCATGCTAAAATGATCGATGGGTAGGAGAAGAGTGAAATGACGAATGGCGCACATGTCAGGGGACGGGGTATAATCTGTTAGAGAGCGGTGCATTCGCGTGGCAGCGATTGTCATTGTAATCACAGCGGGAGCCTGGAACATCTGTGTTGCGAGGGAGGTGTAAGCAATCATGAGTCAGATCCCATTGGGAACGGAGGAGTTACTATATTGAGCCGATCTGGTATTTGGAGCGGAGATGAGTTCATTCATCACCAGTAGCCGGGAAAGAGGAACTTACCACTCAAATTCAAAGAAAGGAATATCTACGGAAAAGATATGAACGGAAAGGAGAGGATGCTCAAATTTAAGCGAACATACTGCGGGCGGAACCTCAGCGATAGTAGCTAGTGAGATCCAAATCACTCCCTGAGGAAGAAATCCATAAACCAAAGTAGCCACGGATCAGAGAGAACAGCCACCATACCTGTTTCCATAGTAGACGGGCCAGACCAAAGGTGCCACCACCGTGGCGACCCAGGCGGAGTAGGCCAATCAACATAATGAGAAGCAAAATGATGTCGGTGACAGCCATAGAGATGAGGGCTGCCGTGTTGCTCGGGGTGTTGATGGTCACGCAGGGGAACTCGCTAGCCATCCATTTAGAGCGCAGCTACGGATGAGTTGAGGCGAGAGGATCCAAAATAATCGAGATTTATCACGTACCCGCGCGGCACCTGTTACGAACACACCCTTGCATGATTCAACATGACCTGCAGTACGATGGAGGGGAAAGGGACATGCCTTGGATGAGGAATAGAAGGTAGACCCCCCATGTACCAACTGCTATCCCCACAGCAACCCTATGTCTGTTCCAAATAGCAACACTAGCAGGCCCAATAAACGCCAAATTGGGGGAGATGATTGTAGAGTAGAACAGTGGATGAAGACGTACATGCGAATAACGATCAACAGCGAAGCAGAGGCCAAAGAGATATACGAAAATATCTGATGACAAGCAGGTGCTGGGTATTCCTCCTCGCACATGGGCACGCATTGGATGAGGACTCACAAGTAGGGAAGATATCCAGGCCTCAAAATCATGGACAGTCAAAACTGCGATGCATACCAATGCCACATGGGACCCACCTGACAGTTGATTGGTGTCGTAACGTCCATACCAATGAAACAGAGTATCGCGCCAACAAGGCCAGCAAGGCGCGTCGTAGAGTAAATCTATCGAGCGAGGAAATCAGCCCAGATGGAAGAGGCAATTAAAGTGAAGAGCTGATAGCCACGGACCCATATCGTCCACCGGTAGGGGATTTGGCCCCGAAAGACCTTCCATTCGTAGTCGAGGGTAGTGAAGAACTCCCACCTGCTCGTGGTTGGTTGTATTACGTTTCCAAAAAATGTTGAAGACTCACAGGAAAAGACCATAGACGGTGTGCCAGAGCTTCACCTGAGTCCCTACAGAAAGAACCAGATTATTGGTTGTCCTTAACTCGGACCATGGCACCGTGAACCCACGCACATTCACCCTTCGTTATGACAGTGGGACCGGGGGAGTTGACCATCCGGGAAGGTAACGGCCAATACGGCTAAGCAAGGGAGGTGGTAGGGAGCTTTGTTGCACCTCCCAACGCTTGATGGTTTGCATTTATAGATACCGGATGGGTTCCAGAGCGTGTCACATCATGGCACAGGAGGGGTAAGGCCGTAACACCACACCACCGCCGATATCATGTAAGTGTTGATCGTAACTGACCACTCGCTAGGCGGTATTTTCTTATCGTAGATTGAGAGGCTGTGTAACGCTTGATGAACTGCTCGTGGGGCTGGAATGCTGGCAACTTGAAGGTCACTTGCTTTGCGGTTCCAGGGAATTTCCACACAAGTATCGACACTCATTGCAGGATGAAATAGGTTGTGGTGAGGGTGAAATGTCATAAGCCTGTAATTTGGTTGCGTCTTGTCTTGATGAGACGGAGCGGCTCGCGGATTGTACGGAACATTTCCCCAGGTTGCATTGGAGGCCGTCGTCCGCCGTCCAGTGCCGAGCGGCCCGGGATTAGTCATCACTGCCAGCCATCTGCCAACCAATAAATCCACAATCCACATAAGTCCGCCCGCCATCAGCGCTCAGCACTAGAAGAATACCAGTGCGTTCCATTACAACTCCGAGGCTGGCACCTGATCGGAGTCGTGGGCTCGGAAAGGTTGACTTGTAGGGTTTTGTGCGAACGACACATCTCACCTCTGACGTAACAGCTTCGCCACATCATACTATGGGATTCACCCGGGACAAAAAAAGCGATGAAAAGTGGCTATTCTTCAGCAGGCGCGGCATTCTCCAGCTCACCCGTTGTGATGGCAGCGCGACCAGCGCCCATCCATGGTATAAAATTCTGATCTGATGACAGTGTCACAGTGACTGTAAAACGGGCCGATTAATATAACCAGTGTTTTAAAGGGGTCGGCTCGGCTCGGCGCAAAGGCTCGCCTTGGTGGGGCTCGGGCTCCTAAAAGCTTAGAGCCCGGTTCTGGTCGACGGCTCGGGCTTCAGAGTAAGAACTGATCAAAAGTGTCCCTACACAATAGTCTGAACGAAAACATCATCAACACCAACTTGACAACACCCTGAACGCCCGCATTATCCTGAGGGTCACCAACAAGGCCACCCCAACCACTTTCTCCCTCCGCACCTCGTTCACCCCTCACGGCATCACTAATACCCTCAAAAAAGTGAAACAACTCCTCCGCAGCCTCGAGTGCAGTGCTTGGCTCGTGATGGAAAAGGAGTTCTCGGCGGTAGGTGCACTTCATGAATTGTAAGGTTCCAACGATGTCCAGCCTGAGTCGGCTATGGTGTTTGCCGATGGTGATACCTGCGGATGAGGACGCACGCTCAATCGAGACTGACGAGGCCATAACAGGAAGGTAGTCCCGAGCCAGAGACACCCAGACGGGATATCGATTTTCATTGCAAGTCAGTGTGAGTAGGGCATTCGTTTTGCGTACGTACACCCCATAACTTAACAATACTCATCACTCCAAGTTGTTCCCTTGAATTCAGGTAGCCGTGGAAGGCATCGTGCCATGGGACATGCAGTCTGCTGGATACATCCCCAACAACTGAGGTCTACGGCAACGCGTCCACATTCGAGTCTCTGTTCTCATGTCAGACTTTCTCAGCTGCAACCCGGTATACCCGCAACAGTTTCGACCGCGGGCGCGCGAGGTGGTGTGCCCCATCATCTTCATCCACATCTGGATCTACCTCGGAAACTTACTCGATGTCGGGTAGCGTGAGACGCTCCATCCAGACAACAAACACGCCATCTTCTTCATCTTGTCGTTGCTACTACTCCTCTTGAATGAGCAACGCATTTTTCTGATGGCAGACTTTCGTACCCCATAGGTACTGAACGTCCGGGCTTGCAGTCCAGGCTCGGCTCAGGCTTGAAGAATCTTTGGGTCCTCCAAAGCCGTCACAAGGACTCGGCTCGGCCGGGGCTTTCAGGATTTGAGCCGGGCCTTGCAAATCACTATCCACAGAGGCAGGATACATAGCACTCTCCGAGGCAGTACAAGAACCGTGCAGGGTCAGGAGCCTGTATGCAAAACTCGGCTACCCATAAGATGTGCCAGCTCTGATCCATGGTGACGATTATGAAACAAGAGCGATGGCCCAGGATCCCAGGTTCCACGCCAGATCCAAGCAAGCACATTGCCATTTAGTGGAATTGGGTGCAAGATTTAGTACAGGCAGGAACGATTTGCATCCAGACTAACAGGAACACGAAGCAAACCCTGACCATGGACATAATGACAAAGGCACTCCCATGCCCTAATCATCAACAGCACACAGGCGAGATGGGATTCCGATCTCAGGATTTGTTTGTCATTAGGTATTCTAGCATTGCTTATAAATACATGGCACACCGTCGTTCCCCCACATCTATATTCACCCGGCCCCAGAGCCGTTAAGTCTCCATTAAGTAGTCACTGCAATATACATTAAACCGTAGCCATACTACAAATACTGCCCGGTACCGAAACGACCACACCCGACAATCACGTGTAGAGGCTTGCTATTAGTCGGTGACGAGAACTAGAAGTTCAACGTAACAGTGGCTGGTACTGAGGGGTCCTTCCCACTCGCCGTGCTCTACGTCTTCATCGAGGCTCAATTAGGTATATTCTGTTTCACCTCCATCTCATCAGAGTCTATCGAAGGATCATGATTCATCGCCCGTGGAATCGGGTGCTGCTCGAAGACAGTACGGACGGATATCTTCATCGGATTGAGCGAAGTTGGGGTGGGGTGGGTGTGCTGGGTCCTCATGGATCTGGGGCCATTTACCTGGAGATTCTCTTGCACGCTAAAGTGACATCGGTCATGGTCAATGGTGGACCTGATGAGCGAGATGAAAAGTAATTGAAAAATGACGCACACATCGAAGGACCCGGAGTTGAAATCCACCAGAGAGCGGTACATCCGCGTGGCAGCGATTGTCATTGTGACTACAGCAGGGGCTTGGAGCATCTGTGTTGTAGAATGTAGGTAAGCGAGAGCTTCTTCCCGGTGAGAATAATATCGTTACGAAGTTGAGCCGATCTAGTATTTCGAGTTGAGTTCAGTTCATTGGACACTCATAACCGACAGACGGGAGAGAGAATTACCACTCAAATTCAAAACAACAAACACCTAGGACATACCAGGGATGAATAAAACAAAGAGAGGTGCGCAAGTAACAGGCCTTACTGCTGGCGGAACCTCGGCGGCAGTGGCAACTATGGCCCAAACGAGTCCCTTACAAAAAGGAAACATATTAGTGAACTGATAGAGTCACGGTTACCGAGAACTGCCACCAGACCTGTTTCCAGAGGAGGTTACTCAAACCAAAAGTTCTACCACCATGATGCCGCAGGCGAAGCAAGCCAATGAGCAAAATGAGAAGCAAGGTAATGTCAGTAACGGCCATGGAGATGAATATCATTGCACTATCTGCGTTCTTGTCAACCACACAGGTGAACTTGGCAGGTACCCATGTAGACCGCAGCTACCGATTATTTATGACGAAAACCATGAATAAAGGTGGGAGGGAACAAAAGGATTGAAGTTCATAACTCACCCGCGCTACATCTGTTACCAAACGGCAGTTGTATGGTTGCATATATCATCTGTGTCAAATATGGGTAGAGGGGACTGACCTTGTATGTGCAGAATAATGTTGATCCCCCATATACCAATTGCCATCCCCATAGCGATCCTATGTCTGTTCCAAACTGCAATACTTATGGCCCCAATAAGCACCGGATTTTAGGAGATGATCGTACAGACGAGATATGGATGAGGACATACACGCGAAGTACGATCAATAGTGAAGCAGCAGCCAAAGACAGAGAGGCGAATGTCTGAGGAAAGAGACAATGGCCAATTGATGGGTGATTCCCCCTAAATGCATTAGGGCAGTGCTCACGCGCTCGAAAATAATCCAGAGCTTAAAATCGCGACCGGTGAAAACTCGGGAGTGTACAAGCTCAGAAAATAGACTCACCTGGCAGTTGATTGGCGTCGTAGTATCCATACAGACCATGCTAAGTATCGCAACCATAAGACAGGCTACACGCGTGATGGAATAAATCTATCAAGAGAACAAATCAGCTCGGTCTGGGAGAGGAAATCAAGGCAAGAGCCGATCACCACTGACCCATATCGTCCAACGGTAGGGTCGATAACCTTGGAAGACACTCCATTCGTAGTTAATAGTAGCGAAGAATTCCCAGCTGCACATTGTGGATTACATTGCAGTATATGGGGAAAAGCGAAGACTCACAAGAAGACGCCATATATGGTGTGCCAGACCAGCACCTGGCTCCCTGTCAAAAGAACCAGATGGCCGAGAATTAGTTATATTTTTCTCCGGCACATAGCTACAAGAATCTTAGTTTGAATCTACGCACTTCCATCCTGTGAGAGTTCGGTGGGATAGAGGAGGTTGATCATCTGGTGAGGAAACAAGTAGTGCGGCTACTAGTATCAGGTGAGAAATTAGGCATGGGTAACGTCACTCCTCCCGCTACTTAACGGATTATACACATGCATAGATACCTCATGTGTTGTAGGAATGCCACATCATCGTCCGATGACGCCGTAACGCCACACCACTGCTCATATCATCAAAGATTGTCACGGTGCTTTTCTGTCTTTGGATAAAGGGAGACGCCTGATCTGATGGACCACTTACAGCCCCTATATGCTTCCAAAGTACAGTGTGGTGGAATGATATGACATCCAACACCGCAGAAATGCTTCACGACTGTGTCCTTGGTGAAATGAATTGCGAATTGTGCGGAAGATGACGATGTGAATGTGCAACGAGTTAGCTTAGTCAGCCGCTGTCAGGTAAGACATGACGAAAATGTCAAGCTCGCACTTGACCGCATATAGGCGCCCAATGTGCGTGATAACACAACATGCCCGTGCGAACTGGCTCCACCCACCCATTATTACACAGTTGAACATGTCTTATTACGCTGACCCCTTCGCAACGCCATCCGCCAGCGGATCTTTGGTCCCAACATTCATCTCATCCACCATCACCTCTCGTTTATCCTTGGGAGCGAAGAAGGCAGAAGGAAGCTGTGCGAATTCCTTCACGCGACACAAGCCCTCCTACGCCCTCTACCCCCCTGAGGTAAGCTCAACTGGTAACCAGAGTTACCGCGCCTTTTTACCTGCCTCACTACTTTCTACACACCTTTTAAGGTTCCCTTCTTACGACTCCTTCACATTTCTCCTACTATATTAACCGCTTGGCAGCTGAGTATTTACGGTACGATGACTTTGTTAGCATGTCTCGTAGCACTGCGCTGAAACCCCAATTCCAAAAAAAAAAAAAAAAAGACCGCATATGGACATATTATGCTGACATCCCACCAACACGAGCATGTGCGGAGACAGTGCCAAGAAAAATCAATCTGAGAACGTCTCATATCTAAATGAGCTCCAGTGTGGATGCGGATGATGACAACGACTAGTATGCCGGGAAAAACCTCTTCCATGGCACAAGCCACCAGTCCTAGTGGATGGATAAGATGAACTCGGTTGTTCCTTGTCCCAGTTGATGAAGTCTGATGACGGGTGAGGGAGCTGACATGCAGGCAGTGCCAGGCACTAGGGGTAATGAAAGGAACTTTGCTTGTGTAGGCCTAGCACTGGCAGTGAGTCGGAAGGAAGGAAAAAGAGAGAGCAACCGAGGAATCGAGAGCGCGCGAAAGGAAACCGTAAAGGGGCGTAAGATACTTGAGACGAAAGAGTGGCGAAACAACGGCGAGAGAGAGAGCGAGACCCGATAGACGAACGACGGGATGGTAGCTTGGTTTGTTGTCAAGCGGTCGGGCGAGGACCAAAGCACACAAACATGAAAGAGGAGGGGTAAAGTGGGGCTCGATTACCTGCCTTTGACGAAGCCATGTGAGGGGGTTTAAATATGCCAGTCCAAGGCAATAGGGACAAGTATTCTACGTGCCAGTCGAGTAGGGGTAAAAAGGAGAAAAGGGAAGGGAAGGCGATTGCGGTCCTGCTGGCGCAGACCGGCGCGGCGACGATGACGAAGGAAAGTGGTGTCTAAGGAAATTTACTGAATCGTCTCCAAGCGTGCGACAGCGAGCACGCAGTCGACAAGGGTGAGGGAGGTGCGGTGACGTTTGATGGTAAAAAGGCTAACGTAAAAGATAAAACACTGGAATGGAGAGCGGAAGGTCCAATACGAAAAGAAAACAAGGGAACGTACGAAGAGAGGGCTTGATCAATCCTGTGTACAGTCAGAGTCCTTCCCAGCAGAGACATGGTCCAAACTTGTGAGGGGCCGTGTACGATGTGTGCGATGTGGAACGATGGGGTTATCAAGGTGGCGCACACTTGTGGCGTTAGCCAACGATGCGTGGGCGATCAGCGTGTCTTCAGCCGGGAAATTTGGGGTGCCACAGAGGGCG
>Ga0307512_10003263_pt1 | contig 19123 bp, 26 predicted proteins | sample 14_EM_MG_FD_200267 | JGI IMG/M metagenome (GOLD analysis project Ga0307512, IMG submission 200267) | Populus trichocarpa ectomycorrhiza microbial communities from riparian zone in the Pacific Northwest, United States - 14_EM | ecosystem: Host-associated > Plants > Roots > Unclassified | place... | reverse complement strand
TGAAGCAATAATTAATACTTTTTATTTATAGCAATTTGATGGCAGGTTCAAGGTACATCTTTTACCTTTAGACTTCGGCTCAGTTCGAGTAGTGGTAGCTATTTACGACGGGTGAGATTCAGTGATTTTGATTAAGCTAGGTAGGTTTAGCCTCAAAGTGACGTATGCGCCAAGTGGCCTGTGCAACAAACAAGGCAACCGCATCATCAAATCACCACAACACCTCTCCTCTCCCACAAATCCCCTCTATCTTTCCCATATATCACGATCCAAACCTTTTTCCAACCGCAGTATCTTTACTTTCACCAACACACCACCTATCGATACGACAACAACTACCGAACATCATTTAAGATGACTTTATACTACTCTCTTGTGCGTTGGGAATTGATTCACTGTCCCCGTTGATTTAACCCGATCGACTATTGTCACAATTGTCTCTCTTTATGGGAACCCTTGTTGAATAGGTTGCTAATATTGGTCGTATATTAGGTGTTTGCCCTTCTCGTGTTGGAGATGTCTATCTTCCTGCTCTTGGTGTTCCCTTTGCCGTTTACGTGGCGAAAGAAAACTTTCGAGTTCATCTCAAACAGTCCCGTAATAGCGAAGCTACAATATGGCATGAAGGTTGTTTTTCGGCTTGACGACAAGCTATCCGGCAGCGGGAGTGCTTACTATCCGTGTCATAGATAACATTCATCTTCATCTTGATCCTCTTCGTGGACTCCGTCAACCGCGTATACCGTGTGCAACGTGAGCTCTCCGAGTCTGCTAATGCGGGACCATACGGGCAGGCCGCAATAGGAGGCGATAGAATGGAGGTTCAGGCACGCAAGTTCTACTCGCAGCGCAACATGTATGTCATTCCCCTTGCCTATTTCGGTTCAGTAGTTCTAATCACGTTTACTGTACTAGGTACCTGTGCGGCTTTACTCTCTTCCTTTCCTTAATCCTCAACCGTACCCACCACTTCATTCTCGATATCTTGAGACTTGAGCAGACCGTCAAGGACCTCCGTGCTGCCAACAACGACGGCGCCAAAGATGATGCTGTTGCCAAAGCCTTAGAAGCAAAGAACAAGGAAATCTCAGCTATTAAGTCTCAGGCAGAGGGTCTTCAGAGAGAATATACGCAGTTGGCGGATCAGTATGAGGCGCTTCAGAAGTCGGCTTCGGGATTTATTCAGGTTCCCAAGAAGGAGTTGTGAGGCGTGGGCTGTGTGGATGATGTTACTAGACAGAATACGTTAGGGATGAGGTGTTGGTGGTTGGTGAGTTGGATGGGCGGGAAATCTGGACGCTGTTTTCCTTTTTCGATTGAATTTTCTGGCAGCTGAACGATCTAACTACTGTACGAAGTCGTTTTACTGTTTCTAAGGAATCGATTCACGCTTATGGAACAAATGTTCAATAGTTTTTTCAGATATGACATTAGTGACTTGGCGCACATGGTATATAGTGTTAGAGGCGGGCGCGATGGTATATACCAATGACGAATGTAGGCGTCAACAACCGTACAACCACAATAGCTCTTCCACTCCAGTCTCGATATATACTCAGGAATTCTACACGCAATATCCAAATGTGCACACTTTTGCTCAACGAAATGGACCAGTCGGCTCACATTGTTGCATCCACAGGAAGCTCGCTCTCGTCACTTCACCCAGCAATTCGTCAACCGCCGAATGCTCTCCAACGCTTGATTTATTGCGAGGTCATCCATCTACCAGTCTGCTTCCCACTACAGCCATCTACGAAGCTGCCAGTGTAGCCCTTAACTCTCCATCGCTACTGCCGCACGACTCGTACGATGAGACAAGGCATCCATTACACTATGGTCCCGACCAAGGCAATCGAATTGTGAGAGAGGAGATTGGAAGGTGGGCTGCCGAGCGGTACCGGTTGAGACAAATGATTGCGCCGTAAGGCCCTTATTTCTTCACGAGAACTCGGAACTGAGTATTAAGCGACCACATTTATCTCACCAACGGTGCGAGCTATGGCTTGCAGATGTCCTTGTCGCTTTTCACATCTCCAGGGTCTGGATACACGAAGCGCGCCTTCATCATCTCGCCGACCTACTTTCTTGCATCTCGTACTTTTGAGGATGCCGGATTTGCAGACAAGATGATTGCAATCAAGTCTACGAAAACGTCGATTGACTTCGATGCATTACTACAACATCTGCAAGAGGTTGAAAAAGAAACACCGGATGTATCGCTCGAGGAGGGACTTAAACCTGTGTTACGATCCGGTGCAAAGAAAGAGCAAAAGCGGATTTACAAGTATGTGATGTATGGCGTCCCAACATATTCGAATCCCACTGGTGAAACATGGGATCTAGAGACCAGAAGTCGGGTGGTCGACATTGCGAGGGAGTGGGATATTCTGGTGATCACGGATGATGTATACGACCTTTTGAGTAATGATGACCAAAAGGGACCAATATACCCCAGACTTGTTACGCTTGATGCTGGGACCTTGCAGAGTCCTACTAGCACTGGGAACACTTTAAGCAATTCCTCGTTCTCTAAGCTTATAGGGCCAGGTCTGAGAGTTGGGTGGTTAGAGAGTGCAACCAGCGTGCTGGCGAAGCAGCTGGGCGATGGTGGCGCCAACCATAGTGTAAGTTGCGCACATCTTAAGGCGAGTTGCGTTGTGCTAATAGTACCCGAAGGGCGGATGTCCATGTCAATTACAATCCATGATTCTCTACCCGATCCTGCTTCCTGTGTCTCCACGTAATCCTCTTCGCAAGATTGATACTATCATCTCCACACTCACTGCTGCATACACTTCACGTTGCCGCATCCTCATCGACGCAATAAAAGAGTACCTGCCAGAAAACACTGAGATTTGGGGTGGACGAGGAGGCTTCTTCGTGTGGATAGGCTTGCCAGATGCCATCAATGCCAAAGAGGTGGTTACATTGGCAGCAGCAAAGGAGGGTGTGATTGTGGCCAGCGGAGAAATGAGTGAATGTCCCGGTGAAGGAAATAAGATGGGATGGGGGGATAAGTGGATTAGGATTGCGATCAGCTACTGCGATGGAGATGAATTGGTGGAGGGGGTGAAGAGGTTAGGGAGAGCCCTGGAGAGGTGGAATGTTGGTGAAAGGGTGGAGGGGGATGAAGGGCCGGAGGTGAAGTAGACAACATGTACCACTTGATGGCTGATTCCTTGGGATAGATATTATTCTACAATAGAAACCGATCTTTCTTTTAGCACCTCTCTTAACTGAAGTTGTCATGATTTATGATCCATGGAACTATTCAATGTAGTAAGTCATGGCGGGTGTAGATTTCAGGGTTTGGCATGCCGCATAAGGTATCACTCAGATGAAGGATGAACGAAATGCATGTGTATCTCCGAGCCCTAGTAGCGTGTTTTGGCGATGCTCATTTATACCTACCTCTTCTCACGCATACGGTCACCAGAAAAACTTGCTCAGCAGCTCTCCTAATAATGGGCGATATACCGTCGGACTTCGACTATTCTCTTCTACTCAGCGACAATCCTCCTTTATCCGACTTTGCAGATTTCACCAACGAAGATTCATTACCGACTCTTCCGCCTGACTCGTTTTTGGACGACATCGAGGCTATCAACAAGGTCACCGAAGAGAGGAAGGAGATCTTGAATAAGAAAGGAGTTGTGATTCAACATAGATTGTGGGACAACAAAGCTGTTTTTCGGTCAAGCTCTTTACCTCCTGGTGCGTGGTGGTTGCTGATTTATTTTGGTGGCAAGTGTGGACGCGTAGAGTGGTTGCCAGAGCGTGTTTTTTCGTGTTGTTGCTAACATTGCGAAGACTCTCCTACTCCAAAAAGAAACGTTTATGATCCCCAAACATTCTTTCTAGATACAACATCAACGTCGCCAACTCAAAGGCCTTCTCTGAATACTAGAGCCCCATTTCGATCCTCACCCCCTCCCATGGGTACTGATGAAATGCCGGAAACTTTACAAGCCAGTCAATTGAACGACACCCCAGAGGCCACAGAGACGTCGAAGCCCTCAACCCCCTCACGACCGTTTGTTCCGAACTTTACTCTGCCGTTGACCGGAGGAGGGCTATTCAGTAAGAAGATCACGGTCTCCAGAAAACCCGATGAAAACAAAGAAAATGAGTCAATTGACACAGCAACACCTTTGACGCCAACGTCCCCTGTCTTTAAGCAACCTACAGCGACCAAGCTCATTAATTCTATATTTAAGCAGCAAACTTCCCCAAAACCAGCGACAGAGGCCATCGCGTTTGTAACTTCGCTACACACTCTGTCGGCACCACGAGAGATTACGATTGTTACATCAGCGGGCGAGTCCTTTCAAGTACGCCGGAATGAGCGTGCATTGAATCGCGAAACTACTGCTTCAGCCGAGAAAGACGCGCCAACAGGATTAAACTATTACGGCATCGATATCCATGGCATTTTGGACGCAATCAGTAACCAAAAATCCTCGCAAAAGGCTGTGATACCTGTCGAAACATCGGTAGACACTGGGGTCAAAGGCAAACCGCAGTTACTATGGACTGAGAAATATCGCGCAAAAAAATTCACAGATTTAGTAGGCGACGAACGGACTCATCGAGATGTATTGCGCTGGATGAAACGCTGGGATCGAATTGTTTTCCCCGCGCAACACAGGGCGACGCAGAAAAGAAAAGCAAGTTTGATGGAAGAAGAGCCAGAACATCAGAAGATACTGCTTTTGCACGGACCTCCTGGGTTAGGGAAGACAACACTGGCTCATGTAGCGGCTAGACAGGCTGGTTATGAGCCATTGGAAATCAACGCTTCGGATGACCGTTCAGGTGGGGTGGTAAAGGGGAAAATTAAAGACATGTTGACAATCGAAGGCGTAAAGTCATGCGGGTTAATGAGTGGAAAGAAGAAGCAGGCAAATGCTGGTAAGCCTGTCTGTCTGGTTATTGACGAAATTGATGGTGTCACTGGAGGCGGTGCGGGTGGCGGCAGCGGAGGGTCTGGAGGAGGAAGTGAAGCAGGCTTTATCAAGGCACTCATCGACCTCATCATGGAAGATCGAAGGTCATGTGAGAATGGGTCTAATCTAGGCCCAAACAAACGGAGATCAAAGAAGGAAAGCTTTAAATTACGACGGCCTATCATTGCGGTATGCAACGATCTCTATGCACCTATCCTTAAACCGTTGCGACAGTTTGCAGAAGTTGTACAGATGCGGGTTCCACCTGTGAATTTAATCGTTGAAAGGTTAGAATGGATATTTCAAAAGGAGGGATACGCTACTGAGGATGGGGCAGTGCGAAAGATAGTTGAGCTGTCCTCAATGGCGGGCTCAATGCGGAAAGGAGACATGAGAGGTGCACTCGTCAATGGCGAATGGATTGCAGCAAAGATGAAGCTCGACCAAGCAGTGTCGGCAAAGAATTCTCGAGGACGGAAAATCTTGACGCGGAAAGCTGTAGAGGACGAGCTGGTTGGAAGTAGGATTGGTGATTCGGACGGGAAAGGCTCCAACGGTGGGAGAATGGTTATGAGAGATGCACTTGAATCTGTTTTCTATATCAAAAGGGAGCCGCCAGTACGAGGCGCAGCGGCGAAGATGCAGAAGAAGTCACCGACTACCAATCTCCAGGAACTTGTTGAGGGGCTTGGAGAGTTTGGTAAACTCACAATGGGTAAAAATTGTTCCTTGTGCCATGTAGGTATATTGCTTACACTATTACCAGATTGTTTCGCCACATATCCAACCAAAAATTTCAACGATGACTCTATCCTAACTAAACCTAATACTGCATATGAATGGCTTTTTTTCTCGGATATAATGTCGCCCCGGGTTCAAAGTGAGGCAGCAGCATCTTCATACCTGACATATCCCATCCTTGCATTTCACCACCTGTTCGCATCAGGTGCAGGCCCATCTAGTGCAAACAATCCTAGAGACAGGGAGGATAATGAGGAACAACTACCTTTCTCCGGCGCTGGAGCGGATTGGGAGGCCTATGAAGCTCAGAAAGAGCATACGTCGATTCTCAACACCATTCATTCTTCACTAGTGACCCCTCAGCTATCGCAGACTTTCAAGAACCCCGCATCCATCGTTATGGAGCTAGCACCATTCGTTAATCGGATGCTGTCACCGCAGATCAACCCAGTTTTGGTCAGTGGTTCTGGATACGCGGTAGCAAGTGTCCGCCGCGACAGCGAGAAAAAGTTGGTGGCGAGAGCAGTAAATGCTATGGAAGCAGCAGGCGTTAAATTTGAGAAAGTGCGTGTTGAAGTTGCACCAGGCGTTGTGGCTGGATCCGGGTGGGCTTACCGTATGGATCCTCCACTCGATGCAATGGGGATATTTCCCACCTTCAACGTTGGGGGTGAGGCGGTTAGGTATGCGGTACGACAGGTGTTGGATCAAGAATGGAGAAAGTTGAGGCTTTCAAAAAATAAGGAGGCTCGAGAAGCTAGGATGGGAACACTACCATCTAAAACTGGTCCCTCCTCTGGAAAGGAGGATACGAAGGATATAGATGTGCGGCCCACGACCAAGGTGAAGAGAGACTTCTTTGGGAGGATTGTGGTGCAGTGCGATGATGAGGCGCCCGGCGAGGGGCCTAGAAAGAAGAGGAAAGTAGTAGAGAAGAAAAGGGATGTGTGGGTCAGTTACAATGAGGGATTTTCGAATGCGGTGAGGAAGGACATTACGCTTGATGAATTGATGGCGGAATTGATCTGAGATAGAGAAGCGCAATTGTATTGTAAGAGTGGCGTAATGGTGTTCATTTTTTTGCATTTGTTATTGTTAGCGCATGATGAGTCGTAGATTCTCAGTTTTCAGTCTCTTTGGTTAGGATGGGGTATCCGTATCATATGGTGCCATAAGATAAGTTCGTATTGAGATATTCGATACAACGACCTGAATCCTTACGAAGGAAGTGGGAATGTTATTCACCCCATGAATTTTAGTCATGGCCAATCCCCAGGGTTTCAACAGCCACAGCTTAGAGAGTGGAACTCGAGAATATCTGCAAGGTACATTAACTATCGTTATTGCATGTTTTCTTGTTTTGACTGCAAACATTGTCGAGATGGTACGAGAAAAGTCTAAAGCTATGTATGATACAGTCCCAATTGGAGGCTCAGCGCGCCTCATGGACATATACACAAATCTTTGCCAAACTCAAGCTTGGTATCAGCAGCAACTGCTCTCGTGCCCAGACTTTTTCACCTCGCTCGCAAGCTCGTTCGCTGCGAAGCGAAAAAGAAAGTCTAGTATACGATAGCAAGCAGCAGCAACCATACAGAATCTCCCCTTCTAATCACCAAACGCTACCCCGATAGAGGCAATATACAAAATGTCCTCTAATCTAAAGTCCCAATGAATCATGAACAATCACCCCCAATCTTTCTAAGAACACCACAGTATACCTAGCCCCGTCCCTGTCCGCACTCAGACCTCTCCCGGGTGCCAGAACCCCCACCTTCCCCCCAAGACAACAAACACAGTCCTGCCCACTGGCAATGGAATTCCATACCCTTATCCTTGCCAAAGTGAGAGTCCCGCAACACCATCAAGTCACCTGGGTAAAACCCCCGGCTTCACCAGGTGTAAAGGTGACTTTTCATGATCCTCTAAGTATACCATACCTTTCTTCCACGTCATCAGCATCAACCTAACAATCTCCTCCGCCTCAATCCTCTCACTAGCATGATACTTCAGTATCTTCCCGAAAAGCACACCCAAGACGTCTAATTCCTTGGATCCAAACTCTGACTCCTTCCACCCGATTCTTATCCTCACGAGTCGGTCCCTCAGTGACACTTGCGCTGGCTCGTCCGGATAATCAGGACCAGGCTTGACCATCTTCAAACTCCTCATTGCGCCTTTCCCACGTGCTCTACCAATCGTCCGGAAGCTTACCAAGGGTCCACACCCACTGGAAAAGAAATATATCTTTATCGCCCGAGGTACCTAGTCTGGAATGAAACAATAAACCATCGCCAATATTATGCGATGTACATGCGAAGGCCCAAACATCGATTCCTGGTCCCAGGCTGTCTAGAGCTTCAAAAATAACTTCAGGGGCAGAAACCGGAAAAGTTATTCTGAAGTTTGTATCCACACATTGGCCGATGGAGTAAATTATTGATTTCCCAAGTCTGCAATCTTGATGGGATAGTCTTCTTCGGTAAGACAATGTTCGGGGGTGGGGTTCGGCTGGTGATGGGCTCAACGAGGTAGTTCGGAGCAGATGCAGATTTGCCGGTGGTATTTGTAACCTTGACAGGTTCGCCAAAACGTCGATATACGTTGTAGACCGTCCAAGAGCTGATACCGAGAATACAATGAAGTACGTTCCCTGGGGAAAGGTCTATCGTACTGTGAGCAATGACATCACACTTTTACAGAGCGCCATGCACATACCTCTATGGATAGCACCACGCGAATGAATCTATTCTGCCCTCTTTACAAACTGAACAGCAAGATTGCTTGCAACCGGCAACGGCAATCTTGCATAATCAAACGATGCTACATCTTGCAGTTTGAGCCCAAGAACTCCTGTAACAATTGCACCGATGGGTCCCATTGGGACCCAGAATCTCAAAGTCGTCCAACATCGCCAACACGAAATCTTAGCCCAAATACTTCTTGTTCCAGGAATATCTCAAGCAACTCGAGTCAGATGGAGATAGTGCAAGATATATACTTCCGTACTCGACCACGAAGCATCTGCGGTAAGAATCTTCAACGAGACAAGCATACCGCGTTGATGGTCTCATGCAAGCCAGGCGGTGGATAAGGAACCGTGATCGAGCTTATGAACGATCTGAAAGCGGCCATGAAGTTCATCAGAGATCTTCACAGGATGGAAACCAGCCGATATTTCTCAAGTCGATCTGTTCTGTGAATAAAGTCCATGTGAAGAACTAAAGGGAGCGCGCTACTGGATGCTACTGTGCAGTAAAACGAGTGAAGGTGATGATCCACGCTTTGGGTGAGATCACCAAGGGAAAAAAAGTGAAGGAAATGTCCTTCAGGTGACGATTTCGATGACGATCACGATGCGGGGTCGATGAAGAAGAGACGAGGGTGTAGCGACAAACCTATAAGGCTCTGAAAGCCAAGGTTTCAAACTGTCCTACCTATTGTATCCATACCACATAGTATAAACTCTATTTAGAATTACACGATAACATCCTGTATCACTACCGGTTCTTGATAGAATAGATATGGTTTGCGGGGCGGTTGCGAGGCGGTGACGACGTCAATACTGCCCACGCCTCAGGCCATGACTTCTAAGTTGCTACAACTTTGCTCGCATCAATCAGTCATCACGGATGACCTTCGAGTCCACATATACTCATACCTTTTAAGCTCAGAGGCAGCGTCTTTTCATCCTGTTACTGTTAAATTTTTATCCAGTGTCTTCGCTGCATTCGTAACCACACACCTATACATTACGTTCCTGACTCAAGAAGGAAAGCGTTGCAGAGTGGCAACCACCAGTGTGAAAGTTGGTAGGAAAGTTATAGCCGTCACTCTAGAAACTTTGCCATCGTAAAGGGTGGTGGGCACAAGCAGGCCTTGTGCCTGAGCGTTGGTATGACCGAGTCCGCAGAATTGGTGCTATGGCACACTTTGCGCAGATACTCTTTGAAGTCGGAAGCCTGGATCAACCAATTTGAGACTATCGTTCATCAACCTGTCGCGAAAGAACGCTACAAAAACAAACATGACTTTTCCATGCCCATCCTAACAGAGAAGACGAGGCCTAGAAATCTACTCTCAGATTACTCGCCTAACCAACATTTTATTCTATTCTAATCACTGTTGCAAAAATCGTTCAGCAACGGACGATTTACTTCTTTAAGCTGGTGAATCTCAAGTATCTGCGACTTATCAGGACTGGATACTACAACCCACAGGAGGCCGCAGGACTCACGGCTTCAGCTCCTTCACGTTCTCTGCGCCAAACTTCTTCTTCGCGTCGGCGGTGCTCACGGTTGGTGGCACAATGACGTCCTCACCAACAGTCCAGTTGACTGGAGTGGCGATGCCCGCTTTATCCGCTGTCTGCAAGCTGTCGATAACTCTGAGCACCTCGCTGGTATTCCTCCCCGTAGACGCCGGGTAGGTCATGATGAGTCTGATCTTCTTCTGCGGGTCCACAATGAAGACACTTCGAATCGTGAACGCGGTAGCCAAACTCTCGATCTGAGACTGCTCAACCATATCATAGAGGTATGCAATCTCTCTGCTCTCATCCGCGATCACGGGGAAAGAACCTTCGGACCCAGCATGCATGGAAGATCCCGTTACTTCGTCAATGTCCTTGATCCAGTCGTCATGCTGGGCCAGCCCGTTGGCAGATAGACCGATGAGCTTCACATTCCGAACATCAAATTCAGGTCGCATTTTTGCGAATGCGCCAAGTTCAGTGGTACAGACGGGGGTAAAATCGGCGGGGTGCGAGAACAAGATACACCAAGAATTGCCGATGTACCTGTCCGTCGCGTATAAGCATCTACTGTGCGTACCGTGCGACAAGAGGGCTCACTCATGGAAGTCAATCTTGCCATGTGTTGTCTCTGCAGTGAAATTGGGAGCACTAGATCCTAAACGCAGACGTGGCTGCTCCTTCTCAAGGAACTTAGGGCGTGCTGCGAAGACCCGCGGAGTGGAGACGAAGGTTGCGCGCGGGGCAGCGCTGAGGGGCCTCGTAACGAAACGGCTAGCAATATTGGGGCGGAGAAGGCAGCGAAAGACAGGGGTGAAGGATGCCATTTTGTATGAATGTCTTATGGGAGGATGTTGTGGAGGCGTTGTATTTGGTGGGGGATCTTCAGGTACTGCTCTATGGATGCTGAACTTGGCACGGCGTCGCCTCAATTTTTCGACAGGTGCCTTCACTGCGCATCACTCGCCAGTTGTTTTCGATTGCCGTTTCCTTGTGGTAGTCATTCATCTTAGTCATTACTTGTTCCAAGTACTTTTAGTAAACTTAGGCAGTGCCAAATTCAAAGTCAGTCCATGCTGTTCTCTTGTGATCCGATAGATGATGCAATGCACCCAACCCTACGTACATATTTACTAAGTAAAGAGCTTGGAATGATTCCAAGACCATATACATACGTCGAGTGACGACCGAGCCTTAAAATAGGTAAACTTGGTGCTGATGTGTTGTACGAAGGATTTCAGCGTGTTTCTTGATGCCAGCGAGAGCAGATGGAGAGCTTCAGATGAATATATACAACCTGTGTGACTTCAACCGTACTGTATGTTTGCAATTTCGCAACACTCATTTGTGCCGCCATTCTCATGTGAAAGCAAAGTGGAGCAAGTCGTGCCAGAGCCATCATCATGTACGACCTATCCTCCCGCTTGAACATCTTCATTCCTCGTTCGGCCACCTCACTTAATTTGGTGTGTCGAGGCGCGAGCAACGAATGGCAACTGATATTGTCGGAATTCTCCAGAAACGTGGGGTAGTACCTGCGTCGTAGTAGCTGCATATGTACCTACATTATCCAATCCTTGCGCCATAGTCGTGGTCACGGCTGAGTGGACAGCGAACAAGAACACTTTTTGCACTCTGGAAGCATTGAGATGCCAGCCGAGATGACAGAAAGAAGAAACACCTCACTCACCATCGGTTCTTCATACATACAACTCACGCCTTGGTTCACATGGTTGGAGCTATACCAACTCCCAAGCTCGATCGGATTTTCACTCGGATAAACCCTCTGCAGTCGGCGCCCTATTCTCATGCCGTCTCGCTGTCGTTGCCAATCCTCAATCCAGAACCTAACATCAAGAATGAAGGGGTGGCCATGCATTCATGTACACGTAGGGTGTACTTGCCTCGGAACCAGAAGTCCTACCCTTTCTGCAATTGCGATGTGTGGACGTACGTGGAATATGGCAAGCCTAATATACAAGCAAGGGAGTGGTGTTAGATAAGTCAAGATAATATGTAAACAGGCTCGTTTCGCCCTGAACCGAACCATTGACTACTACTTGGTCACCTACCTTCATTTCTTCGCGTTTACTACCAGGGAACGCTCCACGTTGCCGACCGCCCTGTGGGATTGGAAGGGAAACGGCGGATAACACCTGAGGCAGCGCTGGAGGACATGATATAGAAGGGAAGGAGAAGGGTTAGAAGCTCAGCAACTTCGTTCGATTGAGGCTTATATCCAGATTCGTCAGCTGTCGAACCACTCCTGTGCTGCGCCAATCCACCAATAGATATATTTGCTCTCGGAAGAGAGGTTCGCCGAAATATGGTAGGTTTTCTGTCCAATGTCTCATACCTTTGCAGTTTCTAAGCTCCTTAGCCCGAGGTCGACAGAGATGTCCTGAACTATCAACAAAATCATGTAAGCTTGCCTTATCCTATTCTTTGCATGTATCAAAGCTAAAGCTGATGAATGAATGCGAAGGTTTTGGGGTCTGTCCGCCACTGCTTTTCTACTGGAGTTTCATGGTTCTGAATTAGGCACCAGGAACATCCTTTACATTTTTGTCGGCATAATACTCTTTCTTGGCCTTACAACCAGCGTTGTTATTTCTGTTCGCGCTACAGACGTCGAATCCCAAACACAAACCGTTCTCAGGCGACCTAGCCATTGGAGGACATGGTTTCGTCGAAAGTTGCTGCTCCCGGCGCTGTTCGGCCGCAAACATATTGAGCCTATTGGCTACTACTTACTTCCTACTCGAGGCCAATCTCTGATGATAGCGGGTTATGTGCTTTTGAACGTATTATTTTTGGCGACCGACTATAAGATTGACGGCAGGACGGTTAACGCTGTCGGAAACAGAGCTGGCCATCTATCTATCTGCCAAATGCCCATATTTTTCCTGTTTGCAGGCAGGAACAACTTTTTCATATGGGTTACTGGTTGGCCATATAACGACTTTCAGGTGTTTCACAAGTGGATTGCAAGAGTTGCCACGATGGAGGCAATTGTGCACTCAGCCTGTTATGGGTATTATGCTGCGCAGAACCGTGAGTAAGATTCAGTGATGGTTTTCTAATAGCATAGACTAAATATTGCTACAGACTGGAAGAACTCGGATGAAATTCACAGGTCGGTTTGGTTTAATGGGATTGCGGTGGGTTCTCTACAACTGATGGAAAATCTAATGTATGATGCTAATTTATTGCATCTACTCAGGCCACAGGCGTCATGTCTTCGATGCTGCTCCTCAGCGTCATGACTATCCGTCGAAGATGGTACGAGTTATTCCTCATATTGCATATACTGGGTGCCATCTTATTTCTTGCTTTCCTCCACCAGTAAGTTCGGATATCATAGTTGTGAGGTATCACTCTGATGCAGAAGAAGCCATGTTTTATACTCGACGCACCCATATAGTGTCTATATATGGGTATGCATATCGATATGGCTCCTTGACCGAAGTCTTCGATTGATTCGCCTGGTCATATTCAACTTTCAAGGTCGCCATACTGCAAAAGTGAAACTAGTAGGGAAATCAACACTTCGCCTCACTGTCTATCCTGCGATTAAAGATATTGGTTTTGCACCCGGCGCACACTACTTTCTCTACATTCCAGACCGCTGGTGCTTTTGGGAGAGTCACCCATTCACAGCAGCTAGCTGGCGCCCAGCAGGACCGAACTTAACACAGGCTCCGGAGAAAGTGATAGTCGCATTGCGAAAGACGACCCCTAATTCTCCCCAGACCAGTAGCGACGAAGAAGACATCAAGAAGATACGCTCCAACGAGAAGAGGAAGTCGTATCGTAGGGACACTATCATCATCACCACATCTACTCAACGAAAGCCTCAGAGAGCTAAATTGACGTTTCTGATAAACGCCCGGCGTGGCATGACACGGTCTCTCCTGGAGCGCATTACCCCAGGGAGCTCGATCGAGGTGCCATGTCTCCTTGAAGGACCATATGGAATTGCTCGACCAGTGCCTTCATTCCCTACTGTCGTGATTATTGCAGGAGGGGTTGGTGTTTCGACTGCGCTCCCCTACCTGATGCAACACTTATCCACGAGGGTCGAAATAACCAAGCGTTTTGTACTAATATGGAGTGTGCGGGAGGGTTCTATGGCAGAGAAGATTCTGAAGGGGGTTAAAGGATTAGGTTTTCGTCAAGATGTGGTTGTTAAGGTGTATATCACACGATCGGAGGAGAAGGATTCCTGGAGACTACCAATTGGAGTTAAGGTTAGATATCGACGACCGAGAATTGAGGAGTCAATTATAAAAGAAGCAAAAGGAAGGGTCCCTGGGACGCCAATGGCTGTGATTGCGTGCGGAGGTGCTGCGGTAGTGGATTGTGCCAGGAAAGGAACTGTGGAGGCTCTCGAGGATGCTGCTGGAAAGAATGGCTCTGGAGAAATTGTGTATTGGGAAGAGGGGTATGGGTGGTGATGTTGTGGCTATGGATACTGATGGAAAGGAAATAGACTGTAAGTGCGGAACGGGAAGGAGTTGAAATGGGAAACGGCTCTTTCGGACTTATTTACTTACAGTAAGTGCATATTCGGTTATAATTATTTTCCATCCCGATTGATATTGCTCTGTGTACCCGAATTTGAAAAATGGGGTATGTGCTTCTCAAATATGTTACTACTCGGCTGTGTCATGGAGATTCGGCTGTGTACCAGCACTACTGAGTCATCCCGTACTATAGAATGGGTCGTGACGAGACGAGTGTACATTCGTCGTAAGCGAGCGAACGAGATCATGGAGGACAAAGGCCAATTCACAATGCCCTTAGATAAGTGATACTGCATCCATATTCCCGTGTGACTGCGCGTAGTAGCTTATGACCTACGTTATACTGTTGAATTCTACATATATCCATAGCGTTTGTAAGTTTGGCGTAGTATATCGAGCATAAAGGTCCGAAAGTCAGCACTAGCCAGAGAGATCCTCGGTAAAAGAATTCACATAAACTGAGTTCCACGTGGGCGGGAGACACCAATACTGTACTGGCTAAAAAAGAACCGCTCAATGGCCGAATTATTTTGCTACCACGGGTCTGGCTCACACTTCGAAGTTGTTGCTCTGGAGAGACGTTTAGTACATTTATGCCCGCCACAGTAGAGGGTTGCGATGAAATGGTGGCGGGCATGCACCGTCACTCGGGTGTCGGCGGTTGGTAGTTAGATTAAGGTGCGGCTCTAGACCTGTAAGCCGCACGTGTCATGACTTGATCTGTGCGCAAACGCTAGCAGAATAGATTGTCCCTAGTGTTTGATATTGTGGATTTGCTGGGGGTGGTGGCAATATGCACAGGCGCCTCAGCACATACTCCCAAGAGCGGGACCACAACATCCTTCGCAGGGCAATCGTCGAGGGTCTATCCGCTAGCTTCGACTTTATTTGCGTGTTGTAAACTCAAACCTAGTAAGTTTCAGCTCAGAACCGAGAGCGGGGCTTGCTGTAGGGCTATCATATATTCGGGGAAAGCATGCCATACTGAAGAGGTTAACTAATTTCAGCTCTCGTTACTAAACTTGCTTACCTTTGATTTCCTCTGAAGTAAGGGTAGGTGCAATTGAATGGTGAATAAGTACATGAAGATTCCCTGGTGTGAGTAGTCTTTAAGGGAAATTGTGTGCACCCGGAACTTTTGACCTCTTGGGGCGGGCGATAAGATGAATCCCTTTCCATTTAAAGCTGATATTGAGGACCTCCTGAGGCTTGAGTGGATATGTTTCACGAATTTGAAGGGTACCAAGGAAGTAGACGAATGTCTCGCAATTTTTCGGTGTCGGGTCCGAAATCATAGAGAATAAATTCCAAAATTCACCCCGAAGCAGAGTGTATTCCGAGTCTATTCATATACAAACCATGAACTGAACATCACCACCAAGGTCTCTTATAGACCGCTTACAGCCACGTCAGAATTTGGCCAAAATTACTGCTGATCCAACCCCGCAGCACACTGCACGTCTGTCAGAGCTTGATATGCCACGGGGGGTTTCCCTCTCTCTCTTTCATGCACGACTATATATAACCGGAATTTGCATGGCTTTCTATTACTCTTGTGTCTTTATTGGATACCATATAGTGACCAGCCATGACCGCATCCGAGCAACCTTCGCAGTCTACAATAACTCCTCGCCCCTCATCCCAACATACTACAGCCCTTGTTGGTTTTGTGCATTCTGATTGCATCGGGTATCTACCCGACATGGAATGAGAATGCACCATTAGCTGTCACAACAATTACTTAATTGAGCATTCACTGCAAATGTATCAGATCGTTGGGCATCGGGCTCATCACCATCGGCTGGAAAGTATGTATCCTTCTGCGCTTATTGAATTCCGTCGTTTGTCGCACTACCATTTGCTAGACTTGCGAGAATGTCGGTCATCCGTATTGCAAATGGTGCCACGACTTCACTATCTCCCATATTGATGACACCGCGATGATGTCCAACGAGGTGCGGTGGATAACCGAGGTCTGCTTCGAGTGGTTTCATGTCGGTAGATATAGATACAGGCTTGTGGGCTGTAGCTTAGATTCCATAGGTTGTAGGAGAGTCTTCTCATTCCCTGCAGTGAAGATGGGAAAATGACGTTTGAGGTCTTGTTGAGTGCCCCAGCCAATCCGATTGTCTGGCAATGGAAGGTGATCGAAAGTGTAATTTAATCTGCCGTATCTTGATTAGATGGGCCCAGAAATCATTGGTAAAACGGGATTTCCATCCACGACCGTAGTAATACACCTTTAGCTACTCTCGTAAACTTGATGTTTGCCATAGATCCACTGGGAAACGAGAGCAACCTGTGGCCTTGGCCCATTGTATATCTGTCCGCTCTTTAACAGCATACTGGTAGTTACCTAAAGGATACCGGTAAGAGTTCACTAGACAGTCGAATGCTCCGGCGTGAGCACTATCTTTGATTGCCAGAAGTCGACGACACGGCAGTAGAATCGCATACAAGCCACCCGGACAGACTAGCCGACCCCCCGGACGACTTCTGATTCGCTGGATTATGGGAATCTACCAACGCTAATTGAACGATCTGTGTGAAACATCGGTTGCGGCGCATTTAACGATCACGTTTCCATTTTCATCGATTTCGCTCCTCAACTCTGTTGTCGACCAATAGCATCCGAAGATCATACAATTATACACCAATCAGAAGGTATCCGACTGGGGCAGACTGTCTGGATCTGAGTGGCTTCCCTGCGATTCAAATGGCTGTGTAAAACCCTTGTCTTGTTTTGTGCTAATCTCAGCTTTCTACCAATAAGAGGGTTGCCGAATGAGAGGGTCTTCCGATGTTCAAAGCTGATGGAGAGGGTGTCCAGGTACGTCAGCAACTGAAGGGGTGCAGCAAGTGCCTGCAGTCGCGTAGGAGAGTGATGAAACATGACCCACCCTGTAGAACTTAGTACCAATCTGGGTAATAGTAATTGGCAATAAGTGTAGCGAAGCATAACCAACCGAAAATATGGCAGGCTACGAGGGACAAAGTTAGAATGTGTGTTGCATTGCAGTATTATAGCCGTCACATAAGTGTTTTGAGGCGCAAACATGACACAAAGTACAAGTACGCTATTGCAAGTGAAGCCATATGTATACGTATAAACGCATATGATTGTATATTTGGAACTCCACTTGCACTTTGCATACTCTTTGTGTCAGATCGCGCCACAATAATCATAACAGGAAACAAACACATTTGGCTTCAACCATTAAAACAACCATTTGGGACCGCGTTCTGAAGGCGGGAAATTGGTTCTTTTCAGTTCTTATTAGAGCATGCCTGGTTCTCGGCTGGTTGGAATTTCTGTACGATATGCTTTTTAGCCACCAATCAAATTATCAAATTATCACCAAGTCCCCTTGATTCGGGATGAGGCTGTAATTGTCACTCTGAATCACTCAACGATACCTAGATTCTTCCAGGATCACTTCTACGCTGTTTTCCCCAGAAAGGGTTTCTCTCGCGGGTATATTGTCTATCTATTGGCGTCACAGCTGGAATCGTCTACCACGGGCTATCGTTGGTTGAATTATACTGCATTTCTGTTTACTATGTACCGCCTAGTTTCAATCGTGAGTGCACAGGCAATACAACATCAGAACACATCTCAGACCGAGCCGCAGTGAGGATTTAAAGGAACAGATGACGTTATCGGCCTCGCAGTCCGGGTCGGCGTCAGTTTGACCGCGATTGTATCCGAGTCCTGCGACTAGGAGTCTGCCAATGGAATAACATTCTCGAACCTCTTCTTCAAGTTCACGATAATCATTGCCTTGTTCTTCCTTACCATGACTAACGTCGACTTCGAGGCGTTGGAAGCCTTGATCGTCACTACGTTTGCACGTTGCTCTGTTACGAGCGGAAACTACGAGTAGTGAGATGAAGCCTCGTCATTGATGGGGCGTCAAATCGCAGTGCCAGGAGAGACTCATTAAAGCCTGCTCGTTTGTCTTAACTGCCAGACGCGATGGTTTTGCAGCGTGGTAAGATGCTCAGTATTGCGCTCATCCGGTGTTTAAGTTTATCTAAGAACATATATTGGGTTTACGGTACCGAGAAGCTGGCACTCACTCTTTACACCGGCTATGGGTTCTTCTTTGCCCGCGTCAACCTCTTCGGATGTTGAAATAAATTACTGCAGTCTGTCATCTTCTTGGGCTTGGGGGGGTGGCGAGGGTTCTCGTCGCTGGTCTTACTTTTTTCATCAGGATATGGAGTGCTTGGGGTAAGCTGGCGAAGATTGTGGCCATCTGCTATTATTACTGGAAGGAAATGTGTGGTAATCTGTTGTACAGTAGCATTCTGAGGTGGGTGAGAGGGAACCGTGTTCCAATGTTGTAGAAGTGGACATCTTACGTAGTCGGGGCTTTGGCGTTCCGGCGTATTTGTTTGTTTGTAATCATATTGCATTCGGCCGCTGGCGGCCATGGCATATCCCGTACATATTTCCTCCCCGCTTCTTCCGTAACGTAAAGAAACAAAAGCAAAGTCGCGAGTCCTCATCTCCCAAAACAAAAGAAAGAACCGCCAAAAAACAACATCAACTTTTACACCCCCCCATCACTCGACTCCTCGTGATCTGAGTTCTCCGCCTCCTCCACCACTCCGCTAATTCTGCCGACATCTGTACAAGATAAAAAATCCATCAG
>Ga0307512_10003261_pt1 | contig 19129 bp, 18 predicted proteins | sample 14_EM_MG_FD_200267 | JGI IMG/M metagenome (GOLD analysis project Ga0307512, IMG submission 200267) | Populus trichocarpa ectomycorrhiza microbial communities from riparian zone in the Pacific Northwest, United States - 14_EM | ecosystem: Host-associated > Plants > Roots > Unclassified | place... | reverse complement strand
CAGGGTCATTTTTGTACGCGATCAGCGCCGGACGAAGACGGCGGTCACGGTCAGGACGTTCTTCATCGACGCCATGCCCAGCTGATTCCAGGTAATGCCGAAGTCGGAGCGGTCGACGTGCACCTCGGCCTCGATCCGGACCTCGTCGTCGCCGGACGCGGTCACCGTGACCGGGATGGACAACCGCTTGGTGCGATCGCGCACCCGCAGCGTCCCGGCCACTATCACCTCGTCGCCGGCCGGCGTGAGCTCGTCGGCCGTGAACACGATGTGCGGATACTTCTCACTGTCGAAGAGCTCGGCCGAGCGCAGGTGCTCGTCCCGCTTCTTGATCTTGGTGTCGATCGAGGCAGTGGCGACGGTGATCGTGCCGCTCGCCTTCCCCTCGGCCGACAAGCTGCCCTCGCCGGCGACCTCGCCGAACACGCCCTTAACCGGGGCGAGCCCCCACATGCTGCGGCTGCGCAGGTGGACGCTCGACTGCGCCGGATCCAGCTGCCACGCCCCGGTCAGCGAGCCGTCCGCCAGCCTGGCCCGCAGCCTCGGCTCGGTCATCCGCACCGACATCGCCATCTCGACCTCCGCAACTATTTGGTTTGTGTATCCGAATGATTTTGCTGTCCGAACCGTAGAACTCGTGGATGGTGGAGTCAAGAGAAGATCACCAGTGACGCCGCACACTCCCCCGTCCGAACGGGTGACCGGCGGAGCGTCCATGAACTGACTGTGCGGCGGGCTGCGGCGGCCGAGAATGGCCACACCGGTCACTCGGCCGCAAGCGAGGGAGCGCCATGCCCCGGTCCGCTCAATTCCTGCCGTCCCAGCATGGCTTCGCGTTCACCAACTCCTGGCCGGCGCAGCCCGCGGTGGTCCGGTCGACCCCGTTCGGCCGGATCGAGATCGGCAACGCCGCGGGCGGCCTGTGCGGCGGGATGGTCTTCGCCGCCCTGGACTACTGGTACGCGGGCCTCGACCCGCCCGGGCAACGGCCCGAACAGGGCGAGCCGCTGCGCGCGTACGTCGTCAAGCGGTTGGTCGACTCGTGGCATCTGCCGGGCGGCGTCCTGCAGTACTTCCAGTGGATGAACCTGCCGGACGGCGACCGGGGCTTCGAGGCGTTCGGCCGCCAGGTGCTCACCGAGCGAGGGCTGGCGTGGCGCACGATCTCGGTGCAGTGGCCGCAGATCCGGGCCGACCTCGACCACGGCATCCCGGTCCCGCTCGGCCTGGTGACCGTCGCCTCGGCCAAGCCCCGCGATCTCGCGCTCAACCACCAGGTGCTGGCGGTGAGTTACCACAGCGCCGGCGACAACATCACGCTGCTCGTGTACGACCCGAACCACGGCCGGCGAGACGACATCGCCATCCGGTTCCCGGCCGGCGCGCCCACGGCACCCACGGCTTTCAAGCACAACCTCGGGATCGGGCATCCGGTGCGGGGCTTCTTCCGCGCCCCCTACACGCGCGCCACTCCGCCGGCGCGCTGAAGCCGGCTGCCGGGAACGACAACTCCCGGCAGCCGGTGTCCGCGGTCGGTTACCGGGTCGCGCGCGCGACCCGGTTGCGGTTCAGCAGCGGGCGGTTCAGCAGCGGGATCAGGTTGAGCAGCAGGCCGACCACCGCCACGCCGGTGACCAGGTTGACGCCGGGGTGGTACTGGTTGAAGCTCGCGCCGCCGCCGGTGGCCCCGTCGCCGGCGATCAGGGCGGTGCACACGGCCAGGATCAGCGCGGCGCCGACCTGGCCGGAGGTCTGCACCAGGCCGGAGGCCAGGCCCTGCTCGGAATCGTCGATGCCCTGGGTGGCCTGCGCCATGGTCGAGCTGAAGCCGAAGGCGAACCCGCCACCGAGCAGCAGCATGGTCGGCAGGATCGTCACGGCGTAGTGCGGGGCGCTGCCGGCCGTCGCCAGGAACCAGGCGTAGCCGAGCATCAGCGAGGTCATCGAGGTGATGATCAGCCGGGGCGTGCCGTACCGGTCGATCAGCCGGCCGACGAACGGCGAGCCGAAGGCGACCACCAGGCCGGCGGGCAGCAGCGCGAGGGCCATCTTCAACGGCGACCAGCCGAGGTTGTCCTGCAGGTAGAGCGTCATCATGAACTGGAAGCTCAGGTAGGAGCCGAACAGCGCGATCATGCTCAGGTTGGCGCGGACGATCGTGCCGCCCTTGAGAATGCCGAGCCGGATCAGCGGGTGCGCGACCCTGCGCTCGGTGCTGACGAACGCGGTCAGCAGGGCCACGGCGAGCACGGCCGAGCCGAGGGTCACCGGATCGAGCCAGCCGCGCGCCGGGGCCGACACCACCGTGTACACGGTCAGCAGCATGCCCGCGGTGAGGGTGGCGGCGCCGACCAGGTCGTGGCCGCCGCCGGCGGCCGGCTTGTCCCGGGGGATCAGCACGATGCCGGCGATCAGGGCCGCCACCGCGACCGGCACCGGGATCAGGAACGTCCACCGCCAGCCGAAGCTGGTGAGCAGGCCGCCGAGGATCAGCCCGGAGGAGTAGCCGCTGGCGCCGAATACGGTGAAGACCGACAGCGCCCGGTTGCGGGCCCGGCCTTCGTGGAAGGTGGTGGTCACGATGGACAGGGCGGTCGGTGCGGTGAACGCCGCGGCCAGGCCTTTGACGAAGCGGGTGACGATGAGCAGCGTGCCGTCGTCGACGAGACCGCCGATCAGCGAGGCGGCCGCGAAGACGGCCAGCGCGAACAGGAAGACCTTGCGCCGGCCGAGCAGATCGGCGGTGCGGCCGCCGAGCAGGAGCAGGCCGCCGTACCCGAGCACATAGCCGTTGACGATCCACTGCAGCGACGTGGTCGACAGGCCGAGCTCGGCACCGATGGACGGCAGCGCCACGCCGACCATCGAGACATCAAGCCCGTCGAGGAACAGTACGGCGCAGAGCACGCCGAGAATCCCCCACAGCCGCGGGGTCCAGGACTGCTCGGCCACCGAGGGCGCGGGCGCTGCGGAAGCTTGGGTGGTAGTCACGCCGTGGAACACTAGATGCGTGTGCATCTGATGTCTACGCAACTTATGCTTCCGCATTTAATTCGCGTGCATGGAACGCTCCGGAGCGCTAAGATGCCGGACATGGTGCCGGAGCCCGTCCTCGTCGAGCGTTGGCGGTCGATGCTGACCAGCTACAACAGGGTCGCCAGCCAGCTCGAGCGGGCGCTGCAGGAGCGGCACGGCCTGACCATGAGCGAGTTCGAGACGCTCGACCGGCTCGTCGCGGCCGATTGTGAGAAGCGCCGCATGCAAGATCTCGCCGCGGACATGTATCTCAGCCAGAGCGCCCTCTCCCGCACCGTGGCCCGGCTGGAGAAGGGCGGGCTGGTGGCGCGGGCGCTCTGCGAGGACGACCGCCGCGGCATCTTCGTGAACATGACCGAGCCGGGCCTGCGGCGGCACGCCGAGGCCCGGGCCACCCAGCTGGCGATCCTGGCCGAGCACCTAGTGGTCGACGCAACCCGCTGACCGCCCCCGGCCCGCGGCCGGCGCCAGCTGCAGGACGGCCGAGGCGAGGAAGGTCTGGGCGACGGCCAGGATCATCGCCGCCTGCATCGGCAGGTGCGGGGCCGAGTGCGCCGCGTGGATCCGGAGCGGAATCATCGCGGCGCAATGGAGGCCAAGCATGACCGCGTTCATGACGCAGGTCATCCGCCACACCCGCCGGGTCGGTGCGTGCCACAGCACCCTCGTGTTCGCCAGGCAGGTCAGCGAGGCGGCTGCCATGACCAGAGCGAGCAGCAGGGAACAGGCTGACGCGTGCACGTCCACAAGCGCCACGTGGACGACCGCGCAGGCGACGGCCAGGACGGCGCTGAGCCGGCCGGCCGTCACCGGTGACAATGCTTGCTCGGCGTGGCGGGCACGTCGAGGGTGGGGTTGCGGTCGAAGAAGCCGACCGGCTTGAGCCGGAAGCCCGTGTAGTCCACCGGCATGATGGGCCAGTCCTCCGGGCGCGGGAAGTGGGTGAGCCCGAAGGTGTGCCAGAGGACGATGTCCTGGCCGTCGAGGTCGCGGCCCCCGGCGGCGTACTTCGGCAACCCGTCGCCGCCCGGGTTCTGGTTGACCAGGTCGCCGGCGGCGTACCGCTCGGCGGGGTCGTACCGGGTCACCCACAGGTGCCGGGTCGCGAAGGCCGCGCGCCGGCTGATCGAGGAGCCGTCCGCCGCGAGCAGGACCGGCAGTCCCTCGGGGTGCAGCGCGTACGCCACCGGCTCGCCCAGCCGGTTGGTCGACCCGGGGTTGAGGATGTGCCACACCCGGGCGAGCGCGCCGTCGGCCAGCCGCTGCGCCTCGGTCTCGTTCGCCAGCCGCCGCTTCGCCAGGCCGAACGCGTTGCCGTACGGATTCGCCTCGCTGACCGGCAGCCGGGCGGCCTCCACCTCGTCGACGGCGTTCGCGGTGCCGTCGACCATCATGTCCAGCCGGGCCGAGAACAGGTGCTGGTGGAACGGCGCCCCGAGCCCGGGCGCGATCTGGGTGGCGTAGCCGTGCTCGGCCCGGTACGCCGAAGTGAAGACGACACCGGTGGCCTTCGCCTCCAACTGGATGGTGCCGTCGAGGTACAGATACCAGTAGAAGCCGTAGTCGTAGTTGCCGATGGTGAGGAAGAAGGAGATGACCAGCCGGCGCTGGCGGCGGGTCTCGGACATGCCGTTGAACATGTCGACGTGCTTCCAGAGCACGCCGTAATCCTCCTCGTGCAGGCAGATCGCGTTGGCGATGGTGCGCGGCTCCCCCAGTTCGTCGGCCAGGGTGGCGTCGAAGTAGTGGATCTCGCCGAGGCAGTCGCAGCCCAGCTGCAGGGAGTTGGTGTAGCGGGCGAACAGATATTCGCCGGCGTCGAAGTAGTTCTGCCAGAACCGCACGGGCGACGGATCCGCGTACGGCACCACCATCTCGCAGATCGAGGCGCGGTACACCACCGGCCGGACCCGGTCGCCGTCGGTGATCGACAGCTGGTGCAGGGTGAGGCCCTCGCGCGCGTCGAAGCCGATCCGGAACCGCCAGTTCTGCCAGGTCACGACGTCGCCGTCGACGGTGAAGCCGGGACCCTCCGGCTGGGTGATCTCGATCGGCTTGAGCGGTTCGCGCGGCGGGCCGGCGTGCGGTTCGGCGTCCCACTCCCCGCGCTCGGCCGGCACCGGGAAGGCGCCGATGTCGACGATCCGGGTGACCCGGGCCGCGGTGAGATCGACGTACGCGACGACGCCGTCCACCGGGTGCGCCCAGGGCATGTCCTGCTCGTCCTGCTGATAGAAGCCGAGCACCCGTACGCACCGGGCGCCGACCTCGTCCGCGAAGCCGAAGACGCCGGCGGAGAGCGGCACGGTACGTACCCGCGCCGGGTCGAGCCCGCGCGAGCGCATCGCGGCCTGCCAGCCCTCGTCGGCGACCAGAATGGTCTCGATGTCCGCGAACTCGTCGTCCAGGATGGGCACCTGGCCCTGCCGGTTGTCGATGTCCGCCACCGCCAGGACGGCTTGCGTGTTCAGGCAGACCGTCACGTCCCGGCCCTGGCCGGTGGCCCGGTCGAGCAGCAGAATCCGCAGCCGCCGCTCGATCGGGTCGCCCGGCCGGAAGGCCAGCACGACCTCCTTGTGCGGCTCGGACAACCCCAGGTAGGCGACGCGGGTGGTGTCGGTCAGCAGCCCGGCCGACCGCAGGATCCCGGTCGCGGCGGTGATCTCCTCGGCGCGCAACCGCTCCAGCGGGTGCCCGACCCCAACTATGGGCGTCGTGATGGTCATGCTGTGCCCTCCTTAGGCATGCCCTTCTGGCCCTCGCCAGCGATGTCGTGGTTCGGCGCGGCCATGTGCCGCTCGGTGCAGGCGGTCATGCCAAATCCTCCGAGAGAGTGGGAACGGGGAGCCGGTCGCCGCGGCGGAGCCAGGCCAGCGCCGGGCCGGCGCAGAAGGCGGCGACCAGCAGGGCGCCGAGCACGGTCGCGAGCACGGTCGAGCCGCCGACCAGCAGCGGCATGTTGTCCACCGTGATGAGCAGGCAGGCGGTGAGGCCGGCCAGGCCGATGCCGGGGGCGATCAGGGTTCGCCACGGGCTGGTGAGCACCCGCTCCCGGCGGAAGAAGACGATGATCGCCAGGCAGGTGAGCACCATCAGCGCGATGATGCCGACGGTGGCCACGCCGGCCAGCCAGGCGAACACCTGGGTCACCGGATCCAGGCCGGCCACGATCGCGACCAGCAGCACCGCCCCGGCCACGACGCTGACGGTGACCGAGGCCGCGTGCGGTGAGGCGTGCCGTTCGTGCCGGCGGCCCAGGCGCCGGGGCAGGAAGCTCGCGCCGGCCAGGGCGAAGACGTACCGGGCGATCACGTTGTGGAACGACAGGATGCAGGCGAACACGCTGCTGACCAGCAGCGCCCGGACCAGGTCCGCGCCGGCGGCGCCCAGGTAGGCGGTCGCCGTGTCGGCCATCATCGTCGCGGTGTTCGTGTTCGCCTCGCTCACCGCGCCCGAGTCGCCCCAGCCGCTGACGATGGCCCAGCCGGAGACCGTGTAGAACACGCCGATGACCGCCAGCGCGCCGTAGGTGGCGCGCGGGATGGTCCGTTCCGGATGGCGGGCCTCGTCCCGGAAGATGGCCGTCGCCTCGAAGCCGATGAAACCGCCGATCGCGAACATCAGCGCGATTCCCGGTGAGCCGGAGAGCGCCTGGCCCGGGTCGAGCACCGCGGACGACAGGCCGGACTCGCCGCCGCCGCGGAAGACGATCACCGCGTCGAGCACCAGCACGACGCCGATCTCGGCCACCAGCAGGATGCCGAGCACCTTGCTGGACAGGTCGATGTGCCGGTAGCCGAGCACGGCGACGGTGGCCAGGCCCAGCAGCGACCACATCCACCACGGGGCCGACGGGCCGCCGAACGAGGTGACCAGGTCGCCCAGCGCCGCGCCGAAGAACCCGTACACCGCGCCCTGGACCGCGACATAGGTCAGCAGCGCCAGGCAGGCCGCGCCCAGTCCGGTCGCCCGGCCGAGCCCGAGCGTGACGTAGGAGTAGAAGGCGCCCGCCGAGGGCACGTACGGTGCCATCGCCGTGAAGCCGACGGCGAAGAACAGCAGGATCACGGCGGCGACGGCGAACATCGCGGGGAAGGCGGCGCCGGTGCCGAGCGCGATGCCGATGGGCACCGAACCGGCCATCACGGTGAGCGGGGCGGCGGCCGCGACGACCATGAAGACGATCGCGCCGGGGCCGAGCGACCCGGTGAGCCGGCCGGTGGACGCGGGAGAATCCGAAAGGGGTGGGGCAGCCACGGCAAACCTCCATGCGTACGAATCAGGAGGCGATCGTCGGACGCGGCGATTGCCGCCCGGTTTCTCCGCCTCGACGCCGGCGCAGCGGGCGCTGAGAACTTCGCGGCCGCGTTTTCCCAACTCAAGAAACATGGCCGAAACCGGCGCGCGTGATAGTCGGGCCACGCGCGGCCCGGCCGGGGCCGGTGCGCACCGCCGGAAGGGGTTCCGTTGGGCCAGCAGACTGGACTCCTGCCGCAGGTGCGCGAGGTCTCGCCGGTCGCCGGTCTGCGCCGGCGGCGGCTGGGCTTCCTGCCGGTCCTGGCCCAGTCGGTGTCGGCCACCGCCCCGACGGCCGTGATGGCCACCGTGCCGGTGCTGGTCCTGGCCCGGGCCGGACCGCTGGCGCTGCCGGTGGTCGCCGCGGCGATCGCCGTGGTGCTGCTGGTGGTGCACTGCGTGACCCAGTTCTCCCGGCGGATGGCCGCCGTCGGCGGTCTCTACAGCTACGTCGCCAAAGGGCTCGGCCCGGTTCCCGCGCTGATCACCGGCCTGGCGGCGATCCTCGGCTACGCCGCGGTCGCGATGTCGAGCCTGCTCGCGGTCGGCGTCTACCTGAGCGCGTTCGCCGGCCGGCTGGGGCTCTCCGGCGCCCACCGGCAGTGGCAGGTCGGCGTGATCGTGGTGGCGGCGGGCGCGCTCGCCGGCACCCTGATGGTCCGGGGCATCCGGGTCTCGTCGCTGGTCACGCTCGTGGTGGAACTCGTCTCGGTGGTGCTGATCACGGTCGTGCTCGGGGCGTTGCTCGTCGTGGCGCCGGCGCACCTGCGGATCTCCGCCGTCCCGGCGACGGTCGACGCGTCCTCGGTGGCGCTCGGCGGGGTGCTCGCGCTCGCCGGGTTCATCGGCTTCGAAAGCGCGTCCACGCTCGGGGCGGAGGCGGCCCGGCCGTTGCAAGCGGTGTCCCGGGCGGTGCGCTGGACGCCGGCGGTCACCGGCGTGCTGTTCGCGCTCGCCGCGGTCGCCGAGGTGGGCACGCTGGCGCTGGAGCCGCCGTCCGCGGCGTACAGCAGCGTCCCGCTGATCGACCTCGCCGAGCTGAACCGGATGGGCGCGCTGGTGCCGCTGCTCGACTTCGGCATCGCCGCCTCGTTCCTGGCCTGCACGATCGCGTCGATGAACGCGCTGGTCCGGGTGGTGTTCTGCATGAGCCGCGAGGGCGTCCTCCCGCCGGTCCTGGGCCGCACGCACCGCCGCTTCCACACGCCGCACTACGCCGTCCTGGCGATGACCGCGCTTGTCGTGCTCGCCCCGGTGCTCCTGCTCGCCTCCGGAACCGCGCCGAACGAGGCGCTCACCACGCTGCTGATTTCTTCCGCGTACGGATATCTGGGCAGCTACGTCGCGGTCTGCGTCGCCGCGCCGTGCTTCCTGTACCGGATCGGCGAATGGTCCACCCGGACCCTGCTGGCCGGCGGCACCGCGACCGTGGTGCTGCTGGCGGCGGCGTGGGCCGCCGTCGACGGCACGCCATGGCGGCTGACCGCCCCCGTCGTCGCGTCGGGCCTCATCCTGGTGGCCGGCGTCCTGTGGATCCTGCTGCTCCGGCTGCTGGCGCCGGGGCGGCTGCGGGAGATCGGGCTCTACGACGAGGCCACCGCGAGCGACCTGCTGTGGCTGCCGGGGCGGGGCCGGGAAGGCCGACGGCCGTGACGGCGGGCTGGCCCCGGTCCGCGGCGAAGCGCCCGCAGGGCGCGGTCAGCAGCGCGCTGGAGATCCTGGCCATGATCGCCCGCTGCGGGCCCGGCGTGACGGCCCGGGAGATCGCCACCCGGCTGGGCCTGCCACCCGCGACGGCGTACCGGCTGATCAACCACCTGGTCGGCGAGGAGTACCTGGTCCGGATGCCGGATCTGCGCGGGTTCGCGATCGGGCGGCGCGCCGAGCAACTGCTGAGCCCGGTCGCGGCTCCGCTCGTCCCGCTGGTCGCCCGCGAGGTCATCGCCGGCTTGCGGGCGCAGGTGCGGTTCGCCGTGCACGTCGTGCGGTACACGCCGACGGCGCTGCGGCCGGTGGACACCGACCCGGACCACCCGCTCGGTCCCGACCAGCGGATCGCCCGCTACCTGCACGCCGCCGCCGCGGGCAAACTCCTGCTGGCCGACGCCGACCGGTGGCACGAGTTGCTGCCGCCGGGCCCGCTCAAGCGCCTCACCGCGGGCACCCTGACCGGCGCCGGCGAGCTTGCCGCCGACCTGGCCCGGGTGCGGGCGGAGCAGGTGGCGTACCAGGAGGGCGAGTTGCGTCCCGAGGTCGCCTGCATGGCGGTGCCGATCCGGTCCACGACCGGCGCGCTCGCGGCCGGCATCGTGCTCTCCGGCCCGTGCGAGCGGGCCCCGGCCCTGCGCCGGCACCTGGACCAGGCCCGGTCGTGCGCCGAACGCCTGGCCCCGCTGCTGACCTGAGCGCCGGAACCGACCATTGCGGAAACGGCGGGGCTGACTACGCTCAGCTGTCGTGGATGGACACACGCCGGCGACCGCCGAACCGGACCTGGCCGCGGTGCTCCGCGAGTTGGAGGAGTCCTTCGCCCTGGAACCGGCCAGCGCGCTACGGCACGCCGCCGAGGCGGAGGCCGCCGGCCGGGCCCGCGGGGACGTGGAGCTGGAGCTGCGTGGGCAGGCGCTGCTCGCCGACGCACCGCCGAGGCCGTGCGCACCGCCACCCGGCTGGCCGACTGCGCGGTGGACCCGACCGAGTATCCGGAGGGTCCGGCGGAGGCCGCGCTCACCCTCGCGGCCGCCTACCACCAGGCCGGCGCGCTGGTCGAGGCGCAGGCCACGCTGGACCGGGCGCTCGAGCTCTGCGCCGCGCCCGAGCTGGCCCGGGTCCGCGCCAACGTCCTGCGCGAGCAGGCCGAAGTGTTCGCCACGCGCGGGGACTTCCAAGCGGCGTTCGCCACCTACAAGGCGCACCACGAGGCCAGCGAGGAGCTCAGCTCCCGGGAGCGGGAGGCCCAGGCCAGGATCCGGCAGACCGCCTTCGAGACCGCCGAGGCCCGCCGGGACGCCGACCGCTTCCGCGAGGAGTCCCTGCGCGATCCCCTCACCGGCCTGCACAACCGGCGGTACATCGACGCCCAGCTGCCGGCTCTGCTGGCCGGCGCCACGGGCGAGGGCGTGCCGCTCGTGGCGGCCGTGGTGGATGTCGACCACTTCAAGCGGATCAACGACACCTGTTCGCACGAGATCGGCGACCAGGTGCTGGTCGTGATCGCCGGTCTGGTCCGCGAGACGGTGCCGGTGGGCCCGGCCGGCCGGGAGGGCTTCACCGCCCGGCTCGGCGGTGAGGAGTTCCTGATCGTGTGCACGGGACTGGCCTGGGATGCCTCGCTCGCCCGGCTGGAACAGCTGCGCGCGGCGGTGGCCGGCCATCCGTGGCGACTGCTCACCGGGGACCTGCCGGTGACGGTGAGCATCGGGGTCGCCGCCGGCCGGCCGGCCCAGCTCCCCGCCGACCTGCTCGGCACGGCCGACCGGAACCTCTACACGGCCAAACACCAAGGCCGCAACCGCATCTGTACGGACAACAGCCGGGCCGGTTAGCGGCTGGGTTCCGCGGCGGGATGCAGCTGCGGGACCGGCTGCTCGAGCCAGGCGGTCACCTCGTCGGCGGTGACCAGCGACTTGTGCTGCAGGTAGTGCACCATCTTCAGCGCGTCGTCGTGGGCTTGCCGGGACGACCCGCTGACCACGTCGGTGACGACGTTGACAAAGAAGTCCTTCTGGTGAGCGTCGACTGCCGTGTACAGGATGCAGATGTCGGTGAAGCCGCCGATCAGGATCAGGCTGTCCACGTCGTACGCCTTCAGCACGATGTCCAGTTCGGTGCCGAAGAAGGACGAGTAGCGGCGCTTGCGGATGTGGAACTCGTCCGGCGCCGGGGCCAGGCCGTACGCGATCTCGGTGCCGGGCCGGCCCTCGAGGCAGTGCGCGCCCTCGGAGCCGTCCAGCTCCCGGCCGATGTCCCGCAGGTGCGGCTTGTGCACCTCCTGGATCCAGACCACCGGCACGCCCTTCGCGCGGCAGCCGTCGACCAGCGCGATCGCCTTGTCCAGCATGGTCCGGTGACCGAACGCCTCGGGGTCGCCGTCACCCGGCCCCGGGCCGCCCTGGAAGTCGACCACGACGAGGGCGGTGCTGCCGTGAATGTTCATCGGTGGCTTCTCCTCAGACCGTCTTGAGCCAGGCGTAGACCGCCTCGCTGGACACCAGGGCGTCGCGCTGCAGGTACTTCATCGCCCGCAGCGCCGCCTCGTGCAGTTCCGGCCCGGAGCCGACGACCAGGTCCGAGACGGTACGGAAGTGATAGTCGTGCTGGTGGGCGTCGAGCGCCGTGTAGTGCACGCACACGTCGGTCATGCCGCCGATCAGGATCACGGTCTCGGCCCGGTAGCCACGCAGCACGATGTCCAGTTCGGTGCCGAAGAACGCGGAGTAGCGCCGCTTGCGGATCAGGTATTCCTCGGGTCGCGGTTCGAGGCCGGGATGCAGTTCCGTGCGGGGGTCGCCCTCGATGCAGTGCGGGCCCTCGTTGCCGTCCAGCTCCCGGCCGATGTCGATCAGGGACGGCTTGTGCACCTCCTGGATGAAGACGACCGGCACGTCCTTCGCCCGGAACGCGGCCACCAGATCGACGGCGTTGGCGTTGCGCTCCGGGCGGCCCGGCATGCCCGCCGGGAACGCGCCGGGCAGGCCGCCGCCCTGGATGTCCACCACGATCAGCACGACGTTGCCGACCGGCTTGAGTCGCTCGTTCGGCGTGGTGTCGGTGACCTGCAAGGGCATCACAAAAGCCTCCTTCTTGTACGGGGAAAGCCTCAGCCGGGGCCCAGGCGGATCCGGGGATCGATCAGGGCCAGGGCGAGGTCGACGAGCGCGTTGAGCACGACGTAGCAGGCGCCCAGCATGAGACTGATGGTGGCGACGGTGTTGGTGTCGGCGCCGCTGATCGCCCGGACCAGGAACTGCCCGAGCCCGTTCCAGGAGAAGATCTCCTCGACCACCACCAGGCTGGACAGCATCATCCCGAGTTGCACGCCGAGCAGGCTCAGCGCGGGGCTCGCCGCGTTGCGCAGCGAGTGCCGCCAGAGGATCGCCGGCTCGCTCTCGCCGAGGGATCTGGCGGTGCGCGCGTAGCCGGAGCGCAGCGCGGTGCCGAGGCCGTCGGCGAGGACCCGGGCCAGCGCGACGCCGGGGCCGAGACCGGCCGCGAGCGCGGGCAGGACCAGGTGCCGGGCGGCGTCGGCGGCGTACGGCAGGTTCCCGGTGAGCAGGCCGTCGAGCACGTACAGCCCGGTGAGCCCGGAACTCGCCCCGTACGAGGTGCGGCCGGAGACCGGCAGGATGCCCAGGCTCCCGAAGAAGATCAGCACGCCCGCCGTGGCGAGCAGGAACGAAGGCGCGCTGGCCCCGCTGAAGAGGATCAGCCGCAGCACCCCGGAGAACCGGCCCCGCAATGAGTAGACCCGGGCCAGCAGCACGCCGATGGCGACGGAGAACGCGAGCGTCCAGAGCGCCAGCTCGGCGGTGGCCGGGATGCGCTGGGCCAGCTCCGCCGAGACCGGCCGCCGGGTGCCGAGGCTGATGCCGAAGTCGAAGTGGGCCAGCCGGGTCAGGTAGTCCCAGAACTGCACCCAGACCGGCGCGTCCAGGCCGAGCCGGGCGCGCATGGCCGCGACCGCGTCCGCCGAGGCGTTCGCCCCGAGGTAGCTGCGCACCGGGTCGCCGCCGCCGTACCGGCTGATCAGGAACACCAGCACGGTCAGGGCGAGCAGCACGACGAGCAGCGAGCCGGCGCGCCGGGCCGCGAAGCTGAGCATCCTCAGGCCCCCTTCGCCCGCAGCACCGAGCGCAGCCCGTCGCCGGCGTAGTTGAACAGCAGCGACAGCAGGCCGACGACCGCGCCGGGGACGACCGGGATCCACCACGAGTTGACCATGTACTGCAGGCCGGCCGCGGCCATCAGGCCCAGTTCCGGGGCGGGCGCCGGCGTGCCGAGCCCGACGAACGACAGCGCCGCGACGGTGCCGATGACGCCGCCGATATCCAGGCTCGCGGTGACCGCGACGGTCGGCAGCACGCTCGGCAGCACATGCCGGACCACCAGCCGCGGGCCGCGGGTGCCGCTGATCCGGGCCGCCTCGACGTGCGGGCTGCCGGCCACCCGGCGGACCTCGCCGCGGACCAGCCGGGCGTAGAGCGGCCACCAGACCACCGCGATGCCGATCATCGAGCTGCGCAGGCCGGGGCCGAGCCCGGCCGCGACGGCCATCGCCACGATCGTCGCCGGCAGCGCCAGGAAGAGGTCGGTGATCCGCATCAGCACCGCGTCCAGCACCCCGCCGGCGATCCCGGCGAGGGTGCCGATCGCCAGCCCGGCGAGGGCGGCGACGCCGGTGACGACGACGGCGGCGAACAGGCTGACCCGGGTGCCGGCCAGCACCCGGGTGCCGATGTCCAGGCCGAGGTTGTCGGTGCCGAGCAGGTGCCCGGGCGAGAGCGGCGGCAGGTAGGCCGCCCCGGACGGGATGATCGCCCGGTACGGCGACAGCAGCGGCCCGGCCAGCGCGGCGAGCACGAGCAGCGCGAGCAGGACCAGGGCCACGGTCTCACCAATACCGGCTTGCGCGGTGCGCGAGCGGAGCTTGCCCGGCAGCAACAGCCGCCGGCGCGGCACGGCGATCTCAGGCGAGGACGGCATCCCGCAGCCTCCTGCCGTAGGCGCTGGTCAGGCCCGCGTCGAGGTGCTCGGCGGGCACCCGTTCGACGATCTCGCCGGCGCTGATCACGTCGACCCGGTCGGCGATGATCCGGGCGGCGGCCAGGTCGTGCGTCACGAACAGGATGGACAGGCCGAGTTCGTGCCGCAGCAGGTTGAGCAGGTTCAGCACCGAGCAGGCCACCGACACGTCGAGGGCGCTCGTCGGCTCGTCGCAGAGCAGCAGCGCGGGCGGCACGACGATGGCCCGGGCGATCGCCACCCGCTGCCGCTGCCCGCCGGAGAGCTGACCCGGCCGGGTGTTGAGCAGCGCCGGGTCGAGCGCGACCCGCTCCAGGGCGAGCCGGGCCCGGTCGTGGCGTTCGGCGCGGGACATGGCGGCGCCCGGCGCGGTGTTGGCCAGTCGTTCCAGCAGCAGTTGGCCGACCGTGCGCCAGGGGGTGAGGGACGCGCCCGCGTCCTGGAACACGACCTGCACCCCGACGCCCTGGGTGCCGTCGACGAAGACGTCGCCGGAGTCCGGGGTCTCCAGCCCGGCCACGATGCGCAGGATGGTGGACTTGCCGGAGCCGCTCTCGCCGACCAGGGCGACGCTCTGCCGCCGGGCGACCCGCAGGTCGATGCCGGTGAGCACCGGCTTGCGCCCGGAGCCGAAGAGGCCGCCGGTGCGGAACGACTTGGTGACCCCGACCAGCTCGAGCGTGTGCCCGCCGCGGATGCCGGCGGGCGGCGGGCCGAACTCGGACCAGGGCAGCCGCTGCTCGGCCCACCGCTGCGCGATGTCCTCCGGCGCGCCGGGCGCCTCCCGCATCGCCGCGACGACGCTCGGTTCGGGCGGGCCAACCGGCCGGGCGCGGTCGGTGCGCAAGGTGAGCCGCGAGGCGATCAGCTTCGCGGTGTACGGCGAGGACGGCGCTTCGAGCACGGTCGGCACCGGGCCGCGCTCGATCAGTCGCCCGCCGCGCAGGACCGCGATCTCGTCGCACATGCTCCGGGCGACGCCGAGGTCGTGGGTGATGAACAGGACGCCGCAGCCGAGGCTCGCCCGTTCCCGGGCGAGCAGCCGGAGGACCTGCGCCTGCACGCTGACGTCGAGCGCGGTGGTCGGCTCGTCGGCGACCAGCAGAGCCGGTTTGCGGGCCAGCGCCAGCGCGATCATGACGCGCTGGCGCATGCCGCCGGAGAGCTGATGCGGGTACGAGCGCAGCACCGCGGCCGGCTCGCGGATCTCGACCTCGGACAGCCAGCGCAGGCTCTCCGCCGGGCTGCCGGTGACCCGGCGCAGCATCCGGCCCACGGTCATCGTCGGGTCGAGCGAGGACGCCGGATCCTGGAAGACGGTGGTGACCCGGTGGCCGCGCACGCCGGCCCAGCCGGTCTCGTCGGTGACGTCGAGGCGGGTGCCGGCGACGGTTACCGCGCCGTCGGCGTGCACCTGCCGGTCGCGGGTGAGCAGGCCCTGCACGGCCAGGCCGATGGTGCTCTTGCCGGAGCCGGACTCGCCGACCAGGCCGAGGCACTGCCCGGGCGCGATGCTCAGCGACACGCCGTCGACGGCGAGCACGGCCGGGCTCCGCGAGGTGTACCGGATGCTCAGCGCCGCCACGTCGAGGACCATCGTCATGCCCCGCCCGGGTGCAGCAGGCGCAGGTCGAGGACGCCGGTGATCACCGGGTTCCAGGACTGGTCGACGCCGCCGACGTCCGTGGCGAAGACCGCGGTGCCGAGGCTGGTCGCCACCGAGTACCAGTAGCCGGACTCGCTGACCTTCGCCGCGGCTTGGCCGTACAGGGCCTGGTCGTCGGTCTCGCGGGCGGTGCCGAGCAGGGCGGACAGGCCGGGCACCTCGGCGCCGAACAGGTCCAGGCCGCCCTTCGGGGTGTAGAACACGCTCGCCCAGGCGTCGGGGTGCGCGGTGTCCGGGAAGCCGCTGAAGAACGTGAGGTCCGGTGCCGCGGCGCCCTTGGCCAGCTCCGGGAAGTAGTTGCCGAGCGCGTACCCGGTGCTCTGGGTCTTGATCCCGGCCGCGTTGAGCACGGCGGCGAGGTTGTCGCTGAGACTCTGCGCGTCCGCGCCGGTGTTGCCGTACGCGATCTTGATGGTCTTGCCGGCCAGCGCGCCCGAGGCCAGCGACGCCAGCGCGGCCGGGTCGTAGGTGATCTTCTGCTGGTCGCGGTCGGGCGAGTCGAGCAGGTTGACCGGGAACACCTCGGTCGTCGGCTTCGCGATGTCACCCAGCGCCTTGCCGGCCAGGGCGGTGAAGTCGATGCCGGCCAGGAACTTCAGCCGGGTGGCCGCGGCGCCGAGGGCCGGGCTCTTGGGGTTCACGAACAGGGTCGGCGTCTGCATGCTGGCGAACGCGTACGTCTTGAGGTCGCTCTTGCCCTTGAGCGCGGCGAACGTGGCGCTGTCGGCGTATCCGACGAGGCCGTCCAGCTCGCCGCTGGTGAGCTTGAGCTGGATCGTGGCGAGGCTGGACAGCACGGCGAAGTCCACCGTGGAGTAACCCGGCTTCGGGCCCCAGTACTTGTCGTACGCGGTCAGCTGATACGAGGTGCCCTCGGTGAACGTGCCGTACCGGTACGGGCCGGTGCCGGCGTCGTGGGTGGCGAACCAGGTCTCGCCGTCCCCGCTCTTGGGGTGCGCCGCGATCGCGGCCGGGCTGACCATCTTCGGCCCGAACGGCGAGGCGAGCAGGTCCCGGAAGGCGCTGTTCGGCCCGGTCAGGGTGATCTTGACCTGGCTGTCGGACGGCGTTTCGACGGACTTGACGTCAGCGACCATGTAGGCCGGCCCCGCGTCCAGGTCGGTGCGCCGTTTGAACGACGCCGCGACCGCCGCCGAGGTGAACGGCGTGCCGTCGTGGAACGTGACGCCCGCGCGCAGCTCGAAGGTGAACACGGTGTTCGTCGGGTCCGCGGTCCACTTGGTGGCCAGCACGCCGGTCAGCTCCGGCTCGGCCTGGCCGGCTTTGTAGGTCAGCAGGCCTTCGTAGGCGCTGTCCACCAGGTTGAGCTCGGCGCCGTCGTACGCGGTGTCCGGGTCGGGGGTCTTGATGCCGCCGAGGAACGCGAGCTTGAGCGAGCCGGGGGCGGCGGCGGAGCCGGGGGTCGTGCCGCCGGTGCAGCCGGCGAGCGCGAGGGCGGTGCCAAGAGCGGCGATGGCGAAAAAGGTGGGCTTTGATCTGCGCGGCAATGTCGTCACCTTTCTGTGCGATGGCGGCTCGGCGTGGCCTTGCCTATCGCGTGATAGGTTCCTATCGCTCGATAGGTAAACGCGCGGACGCTGCGGCGATGTTGAGTTTGTGTTTCGGGCAGGAAACTTCGCGGCCGGGCGATCAGACAGGATGGATGCCATGACGGGGGCAACCGAGGAGCAGGCGGCGCCTCGCGGGCGACGGTCCACCACGGGCCGCGAGCGCATCCTGCAAGCGGCGGCGGAGCTGTTCGCCGCGCGGGGTTTCGCCGCCACCTCCACCCGCGACATCGCGCAGCGGGCCGGCATCCGCCAGCCGTCGCTCTACGCGCATTTCGCCCTGAAATCCGACATCCTCTGCGAGCTGTTGGTGGAGACGCTGCGGCCGCCGTTCGAGTACGCGGCCAAGCTGCGCGACGACGCGGAGCTGACGGCCCGGGACCGGCTGATCCGCTTCCTCGACTTCGACATCCGGGGACTCTTCGCCGGGCGCCGCGCCGTGGCCGTGCTCAGCGTGCTGCCCGAGGTGCGCGGCGAGGAGTTCGGCGAGGCGCACCGGCTGCGGCGGGAGCTGCGCGAGCTCTACGGCCGGCTGATCGGCGACGTGCTCGAGCAGGCCGGGAAGCCGGCCGGCGAGGACTCGTTGCGCAGCATCACCGCGATCGCGTTCACCCTGGTGGAGGGCATCAACCTGCGCCGCTACGAGGATCTGAGGCTGGACGCCGACCGCACGGTCCGGGACACGACGGCCGCGATCCTGCGCATCCTCGAGGTCTGAAGGCGCCACGCTTCCTCCCTTGCAGCTGGATCCATCATATGATTGCGTGGATCCAAAAGGCGTCAAGACCAATCCCATCTTCCGGAGGCGACGCGGATGGCCCGCTCCGAAAACGACCGGCGCATCGTCGTCGCGCCCGTGGTCACCATGGACCCGCTGCGGCCGGCGGCCGACGCGCTCGCGACCCATGGCGAGCTGATCACCGCCGTCGGCACCCTCGCCGAGGTGCGGGCCGCCTGCCCCGCGCAGACTCCGGTCGAGCACCTCGACGGCAGCGTCATCGTGCCCGGCCTGATCGACGCCCACCTGCACCTGCAGCGCGCGGGCCTGAAGGCCGTCTCGGTGCCGCCGCCGGCCGCCGCCGGGTGGGACGCCGCGTCGTATCTCGCCGCGATGGACCGCACGGCGGCGCAGGACGAATGGCCGCCGGGCGAGCCGCCCTCGATGGCCGACCGGCTCGAGGGGCTGCTGCGGGTGCAGCCGCTGCTGCACGCCCTGGGCCTCACCGCGGTCATCGACCCGGCGGTCACCGCCGACGAGATGCGGGCGTACCAGCGGGCCCGGGCCCTGGGCCTGCTCAGCCTGCGGGTCGTCGCGATGCCGCACCCCGCGGTGGGTTTCGACGACCCGGCGGACGCGGTCAACCGGCTGGCCGGCATCGGCGTCTCGACCGGCTTCGGCGACGACCTGCTGCGGGTCGGGGGCATCAAGGTGTACTTCGACGGCGAGGGGATGCGGGCGCAGGCGCTGCTCGATCGACCGTGGACTCCCGGCACCGGCGACCACGGCGTTCAGCGGATCAGCGACGACGCGTTCCGCCGGCTGGCGGTGTTCTGCGCCGCCCATGACTGGTCGATCGGCGTGCACGCGGTCGGCGGCGCCGCGGTCTCGCGCGTGCTGGCGATCCTGGCCGGCATACCCGGCATCGAACGGCTGCGCTGCCAGCTCATCCACGCGTATCTGGAGCCGTCCGCGCGGAGCATCGCGGAGGCCGCCCGGCTCGGCGTGATCGCCTCCCTGCAGCCGTCGATCCATTGGGCGAACGCGGCCGGCCTGATCGACCGGCTCGGCGGGCGGGCCGTGCCGGCCAACCCGGTCCGCTCC
>Ga0307512_10003260_pt1 | contig 19134 bp, 21 predicted proteins | sample 14_EM_MG_FD_200267 | JGI IMG/M metagenome (GOLD analysis project Ga0307512, IMG submission 200267) | Populus trichocarpa ectomycorrhiza microbial communities from riparian zone in the Pacific Northwest, United States - 14_EM | ecosystem: Host-associated > Plants > Roots > Unclassified | place... | reverse complement strand
CAAACTCGGTCAATCACGGCCTCCCAGTGCATCTCTGAGTTCACGATCACGGCCTCAAAGTGCATCTCCAAACTCGCTCGATTACGGCCTCCAAGTTCGCACGATCACGGCCACCAATTGCATCTCCAAACTCGCACGATCACGGCCTCAAAGTGCATCTCCAAACTCGCTTGATCACTGCCTCCAAGTGCATCTCTGACCTCGCTCGATCACGGCCCCCAAGTATATTGTTAATGAGCGACGGCGGGTGTACGGAGATACAGGGGTAACGGAGGTGGACTGAACGACGGGGAGTACATATTCGGGAGACCCCGGGGTAGATAGACATCATCTCATTTTCATCTCATTTTCATCTCATCTGGATCCACGCAATTGCATGGATTCTCACGGCCGGGTAGTATCATATCTTCTCACTTTCTTCCTAGGCTCCTCGAGCTAGAACGGTTCTTTCTCACGAATTCCGTCGTGGCCAGATTGACAGTATGTATTTATATAGAGATACTTAAATAATGCATGCCATATTATAAGGTAGCGAATCTTGTGACTGTAACAAAGACGAATATGATATAAGAAATGCCTTGAGCTTATGGAACCCTAAGAACCACTGCTTTGAGAATACGGCACCAAGTCTCCCGCAGAGCTGCTCCAAAATTTGACTATCCTAATAGTCAAATCTCGTAGCGTCCTGAATGCACCTCCATAACTGCAGGTTCTTTCAGGAGCATCTGAGAATGCTCTTGCAGAGTATGAGGAAGAAACGGCGAAACCGCGATCGGAGGGCGATGTGCAACGCGACGCGTGGTATTCACGCCGGGCGCGGAGTAATCCGCCACCGGGGTGTCTCTGACGGCTCTGACAGAGCGCGTCCACTCTGACGGAGCCATTCCGCCCGGACAGAAATGTTTTTTGCTGATGTCCAGTATGTTGGCCCTTAACCTATCATCCATAAATAGCTGTCGAAATGGGAAAAGAACATGCCATCAACCTCATCGAATGTGGATCGAACATCATGCAATGCCTAATTTCGATCCATATAGTAAGCAATGCCTGACGTTATGGTTAGTTTGTTCGTTGATGTCCATCCATCCAGAGCTAAACTAACCTTATTTCGTGACGGCAATTGCTTTTTAATTGCATCCACGGTCGGTGCATATTCCCTCCGGCAAATGTTGAGGAGAGTCGTAGCAGATGGCAGCACGAAGTCATCCCGTGACGCAGTATATGACCGTCGTAGCTCTAAAATGGATATAGCGTTCCATCGAATATGAGCCCAAACAAATTCTAACATGAGCTAGCGATGCCAGGTGTCTTTGTGAAATTCGGAAAATTGAAAGTCCTTCGCTGCCAGTTTCGAATGTTTTGTCTGTCATTCCTGTCACTATGGATCAACATGGATGTCAAATCTGATCTTCCTCTGCAAACTTACTATTGTGATTGCTCGACTTCCTTGCCTCTTCAGGATGGCCAAAGCTGTTTCATCGACCGTCAAACTAGTCAATTCAGTGACCTCTGACTCTGTTAAGTCGTTTAACTTTGCGATGTGAGCTTTTGCCAGCAAGTGTTTCCCCATTAACCTAGTCCCATGTTCTGATGGATGGCAAAGAACCTGATGACAAACGATACATATGATGCCAGGGATGCCGGTGTCCTCAATTCCGCAGTGTAAATAGAATCGCCATGAAGGCGCATGTCTCGAATCATTCCAAACAACAGGCCGCTTCGAGTCTACATTAGTTGAAGCCCACCAAGCATTGAACGTGATTTGTAAAGTTAGGTTGCCCAAATCACATATATAGACACGTTCATTTTTGGAACAGATCAGAACCTTGTGAAATGAGGTGTTCAAAGATTTTCAATCCGACTTGGCGGTAGAAATTAGACCGCTGGGCAATCTGACTCAAAAGACTGCCAAAAGTAACGATACAGCAAAGCAGACTGCGGGTTCTTAAATATTAACTGTACTGCTATAAGTGAAAAAATCAGATCTGTAAGACATTGCATGCATATTTGTGAAGTTGTATACAAGGTTAGATTGCAAAGACTGACCGCGTAAAACTCAATTTAGGAACAGCACAATGCAGTTCATTGCTGTGTAGCATTCTGAGCCTCCACAAAAACTGTTGACGCTCTGTGGGCGCTCAATTGTAGGAAGCAGATGCGATATCGTCCCTAGCATTTTTGCCAATAAAGGCTGCCGATGGGTTCATTGTTGGTTACCTACATTCAATTGTGGTTAAATTATCCAAGATGCAAGATCAAAAATTGTTGATGCTCCGTTGACACTCATTTTGGGACATGGTAACAATCTTGTTGTAAGCATTTTTGCCTAGAAAGGCGGCCGATAGTTCGATTATGGCTTAATGTCGCTGCACAACCCTTGCATTTTCCAGGATGCAAGGCCAGAAGTCGTTGACGCTCCGTTGACGCTCATTTTTAGGACATAGTAGCGATGTAGTCGCAACCATTTTTGAATAGAAAGGAGGGCTATAGTTCGATTTTGAATGAAAATTGCAGCGAAACCAGGTGGATTTTCCACGATGCAATGCCAAAAATCATTGACGCTCCGTTGACACTCACCTTTGAACTCACCTTAGAGACATACTAACAGTCATTCGGTGCTTAACAATTGTACATAAAATCCATACAGTCTTGTTTGGCAGCCGGTATACCGTTTCTATGTATTATCATTCGAATCCAAAATCTTCGAGACATCCCTGTTTCTGAGCCACCACCATACATGTCATTTGCATGACTAATGACGTAGGTCCATCGCGTTTCAGCGCTTTCGGCCAGCAATTTACTCCATAAGAATCCATGCGCTAGTTTTAGATATGTATATTGCAACATCCTCATCATTCCGTATCCAGCTCATTCTCCTCGAGTTCCATGATGTACTGTAAGCAATTTTCTATTTTTCGACCATGTGCAGGAGGTCTGAGGGGAGAGTTATGTAGTTGGCTGCATGGATTAATGCAGACTGACAGCTGTCATTCATCCAAGTTTCGGATGTGCTTTGACCACTCCTTCTATGAGTTGTATGACATCACTGACTTTCACTTTGTTAGTAAATTTCGTCTCAAATTTGGGTTTTGTTTTATCATTTATCCGAACAGGCAACACCATATACAGTTCATTGTTCGTCAATCTAGTTGATTTGGTGTCTAGAACATTTGCATGGCCCGTACGACCCTTGCACACACACTGCCGAATAATCTTGTCTCACTATTTTGTCAATGAAATACAGAATAAGCTGACACGTAACAAAGTAGGTACAAATCGCGTTTACTCGAGATACATCATCAAAATTACCTATTTGGCAATCCATTTGTCACTCGACGCAGGAGCTGTCACCATGTCCTCATCCGAATCCGACTTCTATATGGTAATTAGCTAGCGATGCTATACGCTGGGGTAAATGCTTATGGGTTGAACTGGCGTCACAATCTACCTCTGTGACGAATCGGGCACCGCATCGGGCATCAGAGATACTATGTGATCGTCTGCCTGAGGTTTCTTCGAACCCAGCTTCATTTGACTACTTCCCTGTCAAGACGTCACTTGTGGCATCTGGGATTGTCCAGGGACGATATCGAGAACGTGCATCTGCTCTCCAAATGTTGTCAGTGATGGTGTGGCTGCTGTCGTGTCTGTTTGGGGCTTCATAACTGCCAGAACCGCCAGTTCAGTCGTCCCGTACTTCATATCCATCTCACGGAACTAGTCCGCTGCGTCCCCCCAACCCGGTTGCCTCATCTGCATCTGCCGAAAGCTCTCCATGCGGTGCTGTACCCTTTTGGAGATTGTGCCCATCACCCAGCCAGGTTCGTCATCTTCGCTCAGCTTGTGAAGCTCTGTATCTTCTTCATCATCATCCTTGTCTTCACCATCCTCCTTATCTTGAGAACTTGCCAGATCGCTCAGACTGTCTCCGATAGCATTCGACATCTCCTCAGATGTTGTTTGAGGCTTTGTGGTTGTCGATCGTGCCTTTTCATAATTCCTCGTATGTTCCTGCTCTTGGATAATCGCTGTCTCTGCGTCCTGATCTCAATTTCTTGCCACTGTGGTATCTCTATCCACGTAATCCTCGATCCATGTCTCTTTTTCTTGGTCACTTAAAAAGTGCGTTTCCCATCGATTCTCCACCCAAAGCTTCTTTTCAGATTGTAAGCTGCGCAATGCTCCCAACGCTCGGACCCTTTCTGCCTCCAAGCCACTGTCGCCTTTATTCACTTGATGACGTTGTTGTGTGGATTTCTTCGTCGATTTGCCATATTTGCCCGCCTGAAGTGGCGAAAGGTTCTTTTTTGGAGCATTGACCATTGTATCTTTTGTTGACTTTGTTGTTGGGCGAGTTTTTGGATGTTGGAAGATATGGACCACATGGAGGCAAGCTGTGTCTTTTAAGTGAAGGTTGGTAGGTTTCATCAATTAGAACAAAGCAAAATCAGCGTTTTGACAGTCACTTCATTGGGAATTGTCATGCTAACCGTACATTATGACTTGATGGTTGGCGTGTGATACATGTAAGATCCCGGCGATGTGTTGAGACAAACATCACCAGACATCCTTTCCGTCGAAGAATGTCCATTTTCTATCTATCAAAAATGAGATATCAGCTGCCGTTCATCACGATATGTCCCTGTACAGAATCAAACAACATCCAACTGACTAACCACAAATTGCCGAATGGTTGGATTGCACTGCAGCTATACGCGGTGCAGCAATACGCAGCCGGATTCAGCTTGAATTGAAGGTGCAAGTTGGCTGTCACTCGTTTAGCTGTGACCTGTAGCTTACAATATAATGTTCCGGATTTCTCACATCTTTCGTGATCATCTTCCTTACCATTCCACAACAGCAACTCATGGCTCCAGAAATACTTCAACTGGGTGCGATTGAAGCCGAATCGAGCCGAACAACAGGCTCTTCAAACAATGCACCACCCGGTGAGACACAGCAGCAATGCAGCTACCAGTTAGTTCACCGCAAAGCTGCAATTTTAACCACTGAAAATATGACCCAGGATTCACATTTGAAAATGGTACGTAAAAGCGGAAGCAGCAAGAATAAGAAGCAGCATGTGATCGGATGTGAGTCAATCCATATCGATGTAGACGACAGTCAACCAACAGTATAACCCACAGCTGTGGTACGCAGAGAGCCACGTGACCAATTCATCGCTGCCCGTAAAGAGAAACCTCTACGGTCGACCATGCCATTCATCTGGACAGTCCATGAAGATGAACATCACGATGATGTCAGTTCTGGGATTTTCGCAGACAAATTTGGTGATAAACATCCCCAGGAATGGACGAAACAGGCTTTAAATAGCTTAGAGGGGGCTACGGAGTTGTATATGGTTGAGGTAACGTCCGATTCTCACTCGAGAAGCAGCAACTAATTTCGTATCGGTTTTCAACATGTCAGCTAGTATGGCAAGACAAGGAGGTCGGGTACAGCTTGAAAAGTCCGAGATGCGTCTTGCCTTGAATATGGCCAAAATGGCTAAAGAAGGGTTTTCGCGCGCCGCAATTGAGACAACGCAACACCTAATCAAGAAACCACATGCTGAAGTTCGAGAAGAGAAGAAGTGGGGTGTTGTGTTTCCCAGGCATGACAAGGTGAAGGCTGCGATAGAAATACACCCGGCAATGGTTCGGGAAAATCAAACGGACAGCTGTCTTCCTCGCCAAAATGGCACAGCGAAGAATTTCCAGACTTGCTGGAGGCGCAAACGCATGGGAGCACCTCCACCACGACCGGTGCCACCGAGGCCCGGAACGCCACCCGCGCACCCTGAGGACAGTGAGAGAAATCACAACTCCGAAATAGATGGTGTGCAACCCGGATATGTGTATATACATACTCCGCTTCCCAGCGCTGAATCTTTCAATCTTGATCCATATGCCAAGAATCGCATGCGCGATAAAGATTTCATTCCAGATTTGCTGACTGATGAAGGTTCATCCACAGGTTAGTACACTATCAGCTGCATGGTAATGCAGCTGACAGCAATTTTGCAGACGACAGCAGCCTTTTGAGTGAGCATGATAGCGAAGACGAGAGTTGACTGAAGGGAACGGGATTTTGGAGTATTATCATGATCCACAATTAGCGGACACTTTACAGTATATTTTAAAGGGTATATTTATACGCATCATTAAAGAACAATGTAGTTAGAATGGAGAATGTCCATGAACAGCACAGAACGGCTGCCACAAGACCATTATTGATATAGTATCCCAAAGTGAATGGTTTCATATTGCGGTTACACCCATGGCAAAATGAGCATCAACTGAGAGTCATCGATTTTATGTCCTGTAAGTCGGGTAATAAAAACATGATTTGGTAGTTAGTACACATAATGGAAGTGTTGCCACCCTTCATAGCCAAAAGAGAAAGCAACACGCTCCATGCCCCATCTTGAAAATGAGCGTCAACAGAGCGTTAATGATTTTAAGTCTTGTTAGTTGGGTAATTATGAAGTAATTTTGTAGTGGTTATACATAACAACAGCATTGACAACCTTTACACCCAAAAAAGAAAGCGAGACGCTCCCTGCCCCATCTTGAAAATGAGTGTCAATGGAGCGTCAACGATTTTTGGTCTTGTTAGTCTGGTAATTAGGAAGTAATTTTGTAGTGGTTATACATAACGACAGTATTGACAACCATTATATGCAAAAAAGAAAGCGAGACGCCCTGTGTCCCATCTTGAAAATGAGCGTCAACGGAGGGTCAAAGATTTTTAGTTCTGTAAGTCGGGTTATAAACACGCAATTCGGTAGTGATTATACATAATGGAAGTGTTGCCATCTTATATACGCAAAAAAAAAGCAACACGCTCCCTGACCCATCTTGAAAATGAGTGTCAACAGAGCGTCAACGATTTTAGGTCTTGTTAGTCTGGTAATTATGAAGTAATTTTGTAGTGGTTATACATAACAACAGTACTGACAACCTTTAGACACAAATCAAAAAGCGAAACGCTCCTTGCCCCATCTTGAAAATGAGTGCCAACAGAGCTTCAATGATTTTAGGTCTTGTTAGTCGGGTAATTAAGAAGTAACTTTGTAGTGGTTATACATAACCACAGTATTGACAACATTTATACGCAAGAAATAAAGCGAGACGCTCTGTGTCCCATCTTGAAAATGAGCAACAACGGAGCGTCAACAATTTTTGGTCCTGTAAGTCAGGTAATAAAAACGCAATTTGGTAGTGATTACACATAATGGAAGTGTTGCCATCCTTTATAGGCAAAAAATAAAGCGACACACTCCCTGCCCCATCATGAAGATGTGCGTCAACGGAGTGTTGACAATCTTGGGCCTTCGATCATGGTTCATCGAAGTGCGCTGTGGCTGTTAAAGTCCATATACTCAGTTATGGCCGTTTTTGTAGTCTAAAACGCTCGTGAACACTTAGTTGCACCTTTGTGAATGAAATAAGTTGTTACTGTTCAGGGGGCTATCGCGGGAATATCATCTGCTTATTTGCTCATAAAGGCTGCTAATCACTTGTCTATAGATACGTGCGATCAAGCGCCACTTAGATTACCCAAGATGCAAGACCATTGATTGTTGACGCTCCATGGACGCTCATTTTCAGGATGGGGCAGGGAGCGTCTCCCTACTTGTTTGCTATATAAAGGTTGTCAATACATCAGAAAATGACAATGCAGTACCATAGTCAATATTTTGCAATCAACAGTAGCATATCTGAATGTGACCATAAATAGAAAAACCCGAAACGCAGAACCAGAGATTGGACCTGACGGGTCTAGCTGAACCCGGCAAAACCCGCGGGTTGATGGGTACGGGGCCCGGTCTCGACCACCAAGAAGCAGCAGGTCGGGTGTTTGGATGGTTCTGGAACCGAACCGAACCGTTTTTCCAGTCCAAACCCGGACCGCTGGTGGGTTACCTGGACCCGTTGCTAACACTACCCAGAACAAAAGATGATGGATCTGAAACAAGTGTACTAACGATCGAATTGTAAGGAGGCTGCCTTGCAGATTTTGCAAATGAAAACCCAAACGGAGGTGTTTTGGTTTTGAGAGGCGAATGCAAACACTCCAAAACATCATTGCAACAATGAAATGCCTCTAACCACAGCGCCTATCAAGTGAATGATGGATAACCTGCAACCAGAAATCAAGACTCTTGATGACTTGGCCGAGTGGTGTGCAATGCCAAATGGGGAGCAACAGAATTACATTGCTTGGTGTTTCAAGACATTTGCCAACTTCACAGACTACATTGATCACAGTCAACATTTCTGTCATATGACCAATGCAATATACATTCGGTACAACGCAATACCAATTCTGGAGATGTCTTTTCAATGCGACAAGCAGGCAGCTTATAAGGTTCATTCCACTGGGTCCACAAAGTAGAGAAAGCATAAGTCACCAGGATATGATACAGTGCTTCTCTGGATGGGAACGAGTCCGGATAGCCACTTTAAGTCGACTGCTGGATGCATTCCTGCATGTTTGAAGTGTCTTTTTGTCTTCGAGGATGCTGAATCACACGTTAAAGGGCTTCTTCCCATGATCCACTCAATTGTAAAAGGCCTGATACGTCAGACCGCTGGTATGGTAATTGTTAAGGAGAGACATCAACCTACAATGCAATCCTTGCACAATGGAAGCTACTGTGGTAGGCATCATTTAGGTGTCAGAACCAGTTATATTGATCTTATGAGCGTGATCCACGGGGCCGTACACCCTCTTCCGCTGACACTGCGGTCAGATAGCATGCTGTGGTACTTGAGCACCACAATTGAGATGAATGCTGTCAGTTTGTTTTATATGTGTATTATTGGATTCGATGCTCTAAGTAATCGTTGCTGCAATATATAGATATCTGCTTAGTGTTCACTCTGGGTGTCTTAATTTTGTTATGGGTGTTGTGCAAGCTTGTGTATAATTGATGTCTCAATGGATTAAATAGTTAAGAATATTCTTCAAATGAATGAAACAGTTCAAAAAACAGTCGAAACAATCAAAATCTACAGGACGAATTTGAATCAAGTCCATTATATTAATATAAATGACGGAACAAGTTTAAGCTGCAGCATGATGACACAATCACATCATTGAATGCTTCGAATCATGGTGGAAGAAAGCAAACAATTCCCTTGGATTGTATGTGCAGAATATGGAGAAGGATCGGTGCATGGGGTCCATTTTCAGAAACCAATTTCGCTTTTTGCTCATGTATTGGACAAAGGATTCATTAGCTGAGAGCATTCATACAATAAAAAGCGTCCCATGGAAAACTCTACTCCTCCTAATGCATGCCATTGTCGAGCATGGCCCTCTCATGCAGGCTCCCAAACAGCCTCTTAATCAGGCTTTCAAGTAGGCTTTCAAGCACACTTTGAAGGGGGCTCTCAAGCAGGCTGTCAAGCGCCAGTGGGCTGTCATGTGGACTAGTGGAACTTGTGTGTACAGTACTGGTATAACAGTGAACACTGGAGGCAGTAAGGACTGGTATATGTCTATCTCCAGCCGCTAGCTGTATATAGGTCAGTAGGCCCATGTGCACATCTCGATGAATCCACTGTAGATTACAATATGCTGCACATTGCACAAGGGTCCACGGCAAGCTTGCTATGAGCTGAACATATGCACATATTCACGTTGCACAGCCTATCGTTGATTTGCACTTTTGCTGATGACTATACCTGCTATATCAAATCCATTCTGGTATTCTGCAGTAACAAATGTGGAATTTGCTCAGCTTTGCATTGGTACTCTTGTTGCCTATATACGTTTTCATTCTCTGTACCAATGAATCCACACCACTAAGAGGGTAGGTGGTAGACATCATGGTGACAGGAGAACTGTCCATCGATGGCAAGATTGCAACCCTGGCATAAACCGATCAACTTTTATAATAATAGGGTGATTTGTCCAGTTTCCCCACTTTTATCTCCTTCGGAAATTCATTGAACTGTTGCCTTCATGTGGCAAATACTCCTCTCCCTATTAGATGGCGCTCTGCGTGTGGAGGTTGTATTATGAAGTTATCCATGCAAATATTGAAGGACAACTTTCAATGCCTCTGGTGTAAATGTCTAATTAAGTGATAAACTGTAATGGGTGGGGTCGGGCATAGGTGATATTGGTAACAATAATGTTCTATCGTAATCGGGGCAAGGTGCTTTCGAAGTTCATATCGAGAGAATCAAGACAAGACAAACGTCAGAGCTGGTTCAAAGTCGTGCTTGCTTTGCTATACAAGAGAACGAGTAAAGAGAGAAGAAAAGGAAATCCTCCAACACCAAACAACATCTCTTTATATACACTTCATCTGCCACCATGGAAGCATTCCTCATGCTCCAATGTACCATCCGAATATCCAACCATAATCTTACATGACACCACCACAACTCTTATCAATACAACCACGCCACATCAACCGATGTCGCAACACCTCAAACCACTTCCTTATCAGAACGAATTATACCGCCACCCACTCACAACACCCTGACGCCATTCCCACGTCTGTCAATGTCTCTGCCTTGCCGTAACACTGAGTCCTTCCATCCACCCAATACAATTCCTAAGTAGCCTTCAATCCATCCCTCGTAACCTGAGCGGTGACATTATCCCTCTGCAGGGTTTGAGCTCCTCCGAGAACATCTCCCAACCATCCTGGCTTCCCTTGATATCATCGATGAAACTCCCCTACCGCTTGTAGGCCATCCACAAACTTCGCACGTTCCCATGTAAAAGAATCATACCCAGTCCAATGTATAAGATACTGTAACTGGTTCCGATACATTCGACTATCTTCAACACTCGAAACCTGATACTCTTCTTCACCATCAACCTCCACCAACGGTGGCGGACTAACCAGTTGTCCTCTCAAGGGATCATTCGCCACGGGATCCAGCAGGGAAACAGGTTGTACTCTATCAATCCATATCGACGGGGGTAACTCCAGCTCCTACGCATATGGGGATACGCGACGAACAACCCTAAAGCGCTCCAACCACTTCCAGTCAAGTTTCCGTGTAGGCCTTATAGTTCGCACATGTTGGGTGTCCAGCCATACTTGGGAGCCCTCTTATATATTCGGGGATGAAATTCCACCAAGATTTGCTCCCTTTTGCTGCACAGCTTGACTCCGTCTCATCTCTACTCGGAGGTGCTCATGCATTTGGTGCATCGTTGCGTCAACCTCAACGGCAATCACACGTCGTTGGTTCTGCTCCTGTGTTGGTTCTCCTACAAATGACATCTGGGGAACCGTACCCTCAATCGCATAAAATGTAGTACATTTGGTCATCTCGGATACTCCATTGTTCGCAGCAAACCCCGCCAACAGTAGCCACTTAACCTAATCATCCTGCCAATGATTCACACACACCCAGAGGTACTGTTCCTACTAGCATTCATTCGTTCGGTCTGCCCATCTGTCTGCAGATGAAAAGCTGTCGACATCCTTCGATCAAACACCAACCCACTTCACACCTGTTGCCAGAATGTTGACGCAAACTGCGGGCCTCGGTCTGAAATAATGGTCAGTGGAAGTCCATGAAGGCATACCACTTCCTGAAGGAACAACTCTGCTAAACCTGGAGCATCTATAGTCTTAAGACCAGGGATAAAATGTCGCATCTTCGAAAGCCGATCCACCACTACCCATATTCCATCAAACCCTTCGCACTCTGGTAATCCCACGATGAAATCCAGTGAAATATCTACCCATGGTTCATCCGGCAGAGGCAAAGTCCGAAGGGCCACAAATGCTGAATGTCTTGAGCTTCAGAACCGCTAATGATCATGGCAATTCCAAACGTATCCCTCCACATCCTTACGCATTTCCTTCCAATAATATCCTCGATCCAGGAGGTCAAACGTCTTTGCCCATCCCGGATGTCCTGCTAACGCTGTATCATGATGTTCCTGTATAATGCGTAGGCGTAACTCATCACTATCTGGTACATATAAATTCCCTCTATATCTTATTCATCCCTCATCCTGTATGCACTCCGGAATGATAATCTCCTGTAACCAATTCTTCGTCCGAATTGCTTCCAGTATTTTCCCTGGTAGCGGGTCAGTCTCATAAGCTTCCATGATAGGATCGGAAATAGAGGGACGGCCCTGGGCGGGCGGGCTGTCCGCCCACAGACGCAATTGTTCTGGTAGGTTCTGCGGCTTTACACCCACCTGGTCCATATTTTTTAATCTTTCATTCCCCCCCTCAGGGAGGTCTCCCGGCCTCCTCGGAAAAGCATCCGCCTTCCCATTCGATTCACCTGGTCTATAGACTATCTCATAATCGAATCTGGTCAAAAACTCGGACCATCGTACCTGTCTCCGATTCAAGATCTTCTTTGTGATAGAATATTAGAGGTTCATATCATCAGTTATCAATTTGAGGGGATACGCAGCCCTTTCACAATCTGGTCTCCATTGCTCAAGTGCCTTAATAATTGCCATAAGCTCTTTATCGGATGTATCATAATTGCATTCAGCTGGGGAATGTTTCTTCGAAAACGAAGCTACTGGATGTAGCACCCCATTGTCATCATACTGCAATAAGACTCCTGCCGTTACAAAATCGGAAGCGTCTGTTTCAATGATCACTTCTCTATCGTGATCAAAATGCTGAAGTACAGGAGCTGTTGTTAAGGTGGTCACCATTGTCTTAAGGGGTAACTGTTGTTCCGCTTCCCTTACCAATGGTTCATTTTTCTTGGTTAGCCTTGTCAATGGCTCTGCTTTCTCAGAATGTTTGGGGATAAATCATTGATAATTATTGCAAAACCCAAGGAACTGTTGTACTTCGAGGAGAATGTTCAGCCTGCCATTTTATGTCTTCTTCTCTCAACTGCAATTCCTCACAGTCTCAACTTTATCCTCATCCATTGATATCCCCTGTGTTGATATAATGAAACCCAGATATCGTACGGTCTCCTTATGAAACTCGCACTTTTCCGGCTTTAAGTTTAAACCTGCTTCCAAAAGATGTTGCATAACCCACTTCACATGTTCCACATGTTCTTCCTCCGAATCACTATATAGGAATATATCATCCAACTATGCTGATGCAAAATCATCCAAAGCCTACCTTATAGCATTATTGATATACCCCTGAAAATCTGCGGGGGCATTCATTGTGCCAAACTGCATAACTGTTGGTTCAAATAATCCATATCTTGTTCAGAAGGCTAAGTTATGTTTGTCCCCTTCTTTATCTTGTAACAGGTTATAGGTTCCGCGGACATCTAGCTATGTATATATCCTAGCTCTTCGTAGCAGGTTCAGAGTCTCTCGTATTGAGGGAAGGGGATATTGATTCTGAATCGTTTCACTGTTGATATCTCGATAATCAATGCCAAATAGTAACCCTCCATCGGGTTTTTTCGAAAAGAGGACTGGTACAGCAAAAGGTGATGATGACTGACGAATCAACCCTTTTGACATATTTTCTTCCAACCATTCTTTAATTGTAACCAGCTCAGCCCTGGACATTGAGTAAAGGGTTCCCCAGGTTGGTGTCTCGCCCTATTTTAGGCATACTTCATGATCAATGCCTGGTGAATGTGGTGGGAGACAGTCAGCTAAAACTGTATCAAATAGTGGTAAAAACTCATGATACTGTTCCGGAACAATCTCCTCCAGGGGTCTTCCCTTAAGATCATTTGCCTCAATGGCTTTATTAATATCATTAAGGGATGCTCTAGAAACCTTCAGCTTCCCCTTCTTAACTGTCCAAAAAAACGAAGATCCATTAAGCATAACAATATTCCCTCGCAATGGTTTTTGTGGACGTATTTGTGGTTCAAATATTCCCTTTCCTTCGGGATAAACTGGTTCTGGAGGTTCCTCCATAACTCCTTGTACCGTAATGGGTGCATTATGGCAATGTGTCGTGCAATATTGGGACCGAAAAGTAACGGTATTGGATGCAAACTATACCGCAACATCATCTGACCATTGCCAATGGATTCCAAGAACAATTGGATAATGTCCTAATTTTGTAACAAACATAGGTAACTGTACCTTATGATCCTGAATCATCATTCCAACTTTGGCAACATGTGGAATATCTCCTGACTCTATGGGTCTCCTGTCAATAACCTCGACTTGTCGTTTCTCTGTTAGTTCTTGGAGTGGTATTCGATGATGGCGAGCAAAATGTTGATCCATATATGCAATGCCTGTAGCTCGGCAATCGATCAGCGCATGTGTAGGTCTCTCTTGGTGATTCACGGTCAATGTACAGGTTATAACCAAATGTTTCCCTTCCATCGATCCTTCCAATACCTCCACCTTGCTAACTGATAATCGCGAAATTCCAAAACATTTCAAAACATTTAAAACAAAACTTTTTACGTCAACTGAAGAGCCATCCTTCTTGAATTGACTTGCTCTGTTCCCAATTCCTCAGAACCTGTCCCTGATCCTGCTTCCTTTACCTCCGCTCCAGCCGCCATAAACGTCGAAGCCTTCTTCCTTGCCACACAATCTTCAGCCGTGTGGTTGAACCCACCATAATACAGACATCTCCCATCCGTAAACTTCTTTACCCTTTCTTCCGTGGAGATCCTTAATCTGCCTGCGCTGAGATCCATCGGTGCAGGTCCGGTATATCCAGCCACTGTCCCAGCGGGGGCTCCTGCGTGATCTTTTGGGGGGGCTGGCGGTCCGGGGTAAGAGGCAAAACCTGTCCCTCCACCCGTATTCTGTGCCTCCTTCTCCGCCCGTCGTTGTCGAATATGATCATCCCGCTTCTGACATACGGTCACAATGGCAGGAAGTTCTTCCGGCGTATCACCATGTGTACAGCAGTCCTTCATCTCCTCGGACAGCCCCATTCGTAGAGCATTTCGTAAGGCGAAAGAGTTGCAATCCAGATCTGCGGCGATAACGTGAAACGCAGCATTGTACTGAGAGAACTCGCGGTTCTTTTGTTTAATCTCCCCCATTTCCCTTTCGCCGGTGGCTGCTCGGTTGGGATCCCCCAAAAGCTGCTTCCAGGAGTTGTATAAATGCTGGTATGTCTTGCAGCCCTATCTCCACATCATCTCAGACGAGTGGCAAAATCTGGCCTAAGGCGACTCCCCTCAGTCGATTGAATGCGTACCGCATCTTCGACTGTTTGTCGGGAAACCTGACAGGCTTGTGTCGTATAACCATCCGGAGTTGAGCAATCCAGCCTCTCAATTGAGCTCGATCCGATCCTGAAGAGTCTGGGGAGTCGGGAAACTTCTGTCCTCGGTCTGCTAATTGCTGGGGGGGTGTCCGGGCTGCCCGAGCTGCTAAGGATGGTGCATTCGCTCACTGTGTCCTCAAAGCTGGGACTTCTTCTCCCAATTGTCGCGCGTCCCGTGTCATATCGTCCAACTCTTGTTGTAGCTCGTCGTCTGTTCCCGCTACTCTCGGAGTTCTCCTGGCTTCCTCCAGGTCCCGCCTCAATGTCTCCAACTGTTATTGGAACGTTGAATGATCGCACTCTGGAGGCAGGAACTGCTGAGTCTGCAGGTCCGTGATCTGTTTCTGTAACGCAATTATCTGTGGCAGGTGATTGCACACCCTCTGTACCACGGCCGCGCGTTTGGTATACTGCGCTACTCTCCTCAGCACCTCCTGCGCTTCTTCCACCAATGTCTGTCTCTTGGCGAAGTCGATCTCCAGCAGGTACCTGTTGACGATTCCTCCTATGATGGCCTGGTCGTCTGCAGACACCAGAGCCACCCAATCATGCTGGTCTGATCCTGACATCGCAACCAATCAAACACATCTACCAGTGCGAATTATATCCATCAATTTCGGAAGGTGTCGGAGTCGGAGGTTCAATAACACTCATAGGCACCAGCGCAGGGTTTGCTGTTGCTGCTACTGCTGGTGGGTGTCCTTCCGTTGAATGCGTTCCTAAACAGTTATTTCCCTCGCACTCACAGGGTAATTCCAGGTCACAATCGAACCAAGCGTGTGCTCCCCAGTACTTGGTCCAACCATTTCCAAATACAAAATCGTCAAGTTCCAAGCATTCTCAGTATGCGGCAGCTTTCATCCAGTAAGTATTCCAAGCAGAAGGAACGCCTGACTGTCCCCAAAAATAACCTGACAGAAGAAGATCATCTACCTCAGTATTCTATGATCCTTCGGTACTCTCGAACGCATTCAAAGATTCAGGTTCGGACAAAAAACAATGAGTTCCAGCAAGGTCAAACCAATTCGTTCAGGAAGTATAGTTACTGTGGTACTCACGCATCCAGTTTTAGGGATCGATGGGGGTATTGACGGATATCAAATCCAGTAAGTCGTAATAACTGGTCAACGCAATCCTCCCAAACGTGAATCCAGTGATGGTTGGGTCTTCAATACACCCAACAAGTAACTGAGCAAGGTTCGGAGCAATAATTACAGCTGTTCGAGGGATGTAGGCACATCCAAGATTGTAAGATGTTGGCTACACAGGTAGCAAATTGAGATATAACTATTGGTAACTTCGCAGTAGTACCAAACAAGATCAATGGAAGGGGTCAAGCAGTGTTGACAGTACATTCAATATCAGGTACGTTATATGGGACTCATTCTAGTGTAACGGGCGGGGTCGGGTATAGGTGATATTGGTAAGAATGATGTTGTATCGTAATGGGGGCAAGGTGCTTTCGAAGTTCATATCGAGAGAATCAAGACAAGGCAAAGGTCAGAGCTGGTTCAAAGTTGTGCTTGCTCTGCTATACAAGAGAATGAGTAAAGAGAGAAGAAAAGGAAATCCTCCAATACCAAACAACATCTCTTTATATACACTTTGTCTGCCACCCTCGAATCGTTCCTCATGCTCCCATGTACCATCCGATTATCAAACCATGATCGTACACACCACCACCACAACTCTTATCAATACAACCACGTCACATCATCAAACGTCGCAACACCTCAAACCACTTCCTTATCATCACAAATTATACCATCACCGTCTCACAACATCCTGACACCATTCCCACATCTCTCAACGTCTCCGTCTTTCCGTCACACTAGTTTCTTCAATCCGCCCGATACTATTCCTAAGTACCCTTCAATCCATCACTCGTAACCTACGCCGTGACATAAACCATCTTTCTTGCCACTGTACACTTTACTGAATTGGTTGATATATCAACAGGATTCCCTCCTACTGCACCCAATGATGTGTGCAACTCCCTGATCTAGCTCCACTCTGCCATGTAGAATATCTTATATCCTTGGTTTATTGATTTGTTTGGTATTGGTATAATGCAAATAGATCAACCTGTGAATAGAATCATGAGTTCATAGATAGTAACATAGTAACATTGCTGGCAAGTGCTTCATTCTGCTGTGAAATTTAATCCTGCCGCTCCTCAACAATATCCATCTTGCCATCTTGGAATGCCAATAAGGCTAGTCTTCAGGAGTTTCAGTGGGGGAATTGTACCAAAAAACATATAAGAAGCAGCAGATCTTCTGAAAGTAAGTCTTGCCAAAGTCGGGTGCTGGTGGTGATATATCCTTGGGAAGGTAAACCCCATCCTTTATCCAGTACAGCTCAAGAGAAACTCCAATACAACTTACTTGAATTTGAATTGTCAGCCAGAGATAAAGCTCCTGAGTGGTAATAGACTGCCAGGCACTCTGCTGTTCCTTGTTGAACACAAGTAGCTACAGCTGGGTAGGGCAATTGGTGCGTGCTACAAACTATCCCATAATGGAGTTGATTAACAAAAGATTGATGATTTAATTTAGAGTAATGGCATTCAGCTCTGAGAATGAAATGGGCAATCAGTTCTGTGCATTCTCGCAAGGGACAGTTGGTTGTCAAGGATTGAATGTGGGAAGCTCAGAAAGATTGAGCAAATTTCAAATTGGTTTATTAAGTCTTTTCTGCTGAGAGTATACTAATTTCGCTGTCTTCAGAGCCAAAGGCTGTATCTGTACAATCTCCCATATGCCTTCATGTATGTTCCATCTGACATGGGAAATATCGCCCCCTACCTGATGTATTACTCCATACAGCCATCATTTTGATTCAACTCTTCATTCTCATACAAGACTTCACTCTCAAAAAAGCTATCAGTTGATCCTGAGAGTCCTGACCCAAGTACACATCCAATATTTTCTTACAATACAAGGCCCAGTGATCAGCCATGATCAACCCTGCTGGCTGAAGATATACTTTATCTAAGAAGCTATAACCATTCTGAAGGTTCAGCATTGCTGGTGAAGTTTTAGTTGTAGGTGGAAATACATTATGTATATTGACAGGTTGCTGCTGTCCTACTGTAGGTGGTGGTGATTATCAGGAATAGGTGAACTTTGAATAAGAGTAATCATCCATGATGCAGTGGTTGGCACAATATATTTTAACATTGCTTGGTGAGAATGGTGGATATGAGAGTATATGTGGTGGGGGTGGGTAGTTGATATTAAGATTCTGTGGTCTGAAGGCTTCTCTATTCAAGATTGTTGCAGTGTGATATATTGCAACTGGGAAGGTAATTGCTACTAGGCTGCAGGATGGTACCTCACAATCTCCAAAGTACTGTTATATTTATTCTACTCAGTACTACAGAACTTATTACACTGCCACAAGAACTAACAAATAGATGATTTTACTAGCAGTTCTTTGTATAATAATATTCTCGGAAGTGGTTTAGATGAGTGGCTAAACTGCAATATGTGGCAAGATACAGTACATATAAATGCAGGCACTTTGGTGGGTCCACTTCTGGCAAAGGGACATCAGCAAAACGTGGAAAAGGTATTCTGAGCAGTCTGAGCATTTTGAAGGTTTTTGAAAGTCAAGTTCGCATTTAGTCGATTTTGTCGGGTCCAGTTATATGAATCATACTCAGTGATATTGCATCCACAATATGACGGGATTTTCAAACTTGGTATAGGGTTCCAAAATAGGTATAGCCTAGTTGGATACATTTCTTAATTGATTAAAGTCAGCTACTATTATTTTTGAAAAATGTAATGAACATAGAATACTTTGCTGAGTCATGATGTGAAACTTGACATTACTATTTCGAAATGACAAATCAAAAACAAACTAACTCAAATAGGAAATATTATTAAAGATATTCAGTTATTTGTTGATTATAGCTGGAGGTATTCCAAATATGGTTAGTTTCA